>OLVT01000735.1_pt1 | contig 33632 bp, 42 predicted proteins | sample 1673241 | NCBI WGS metagenome assembly OLVT01 (sample SAMEA3178936, study PRJEB25190) | human gut metagenome | biome: human gut; feature: human-associated habitat; material: faeces | place: Austria | collected 2013 | reverse complement strand
TAAAGGCAACAATAACAGCAACTTATCCAATTAATCTAAAGAAATATATTAATAATAAATTAGCAAAAATAAAAGCTGTGATTGGGGGGTGAGTAAATGGGTGCACCGAATTATATAACAGATAATAAAGGTAATATTGTATATCCGAGAACTTTAGCAAAATGTGTTAAAAAGGGGGGTACTACTCTTGATGATTATTTAGATAAGGTTGAAGATAATTTATTAATTAAACCCACAGAATCAGGTACAGAAATTAATCTAACTGATTCGTCAGATATGAATATTCAGGAATTGCATTTGTTTGGGAAATCAGAACAAAAGACGACTAAGGGCATACAGCTACTAGATTTGTCTTCAATGAAAAGTGGAACAGGTGATGGATTGACTTACACAAACAGAGGAGATGGAAGCGTTCAAGTGAGCGGAACGGCTACATCGCAAGTAGGGAGCATATGGTTCAAAGGAAAGTACGACACGAACAGCGAAAAATTAACCACATTGTTAACGTTAGAAGCAGGAAAAAAATACTATATAAAAGATTGTATACTTTTCGAAGGTATGACAAACATAAATACCCAGACAGAAGTAATAGAAGTGTCCGCAGAAGAATATCCAGAAGGAAGGCGAATTACAGGCATCAGAAATCCAAGGCAGGTAGTTGGAAAAACATACAATGAAGTCATATATCCGCTTATCGCCGAAAGCTCAACAGCAGTAGATTGGGAACCTTATACAGGTGGGCAACCAAGCCCTAGTCCTGACTATCCGCAAGGAATTGAAAGCGTTGAGAATCCGACTGTAAAGATAGTTGGAAAAAATAAAATGAAAACGTATGTGTATTCGTCAGCGGATTATAGAGGTGGAGTATTGATATTTAACGAATATTTGATGAAAGGAGATACATATTATACGCTAAGCGCAGATTTCGGAAACTCAAGCTATTATGTTAACGAAAATATAGAAACAGCTAAAAAAATGACAACGCTAACAGGAAAGACATCAATTACTTTTAAAACAGTAAAAAATATTCCATTAACAGCAACAGGAAGAGTCCCTTTATTAAAAAGGGGCGCTGCATCAAAAGAAATTCCTCAAAAATTAATGCTAGTTGAAGGAAAAACAGCAGAAGAATATGAGGAATACATGGAGCAGACAGCACAAGTAACATACGAGTTAAACGGAATTGATGATATAAAAGACAAGTTGATTGTCAGAGCAGACGGAACAGGAACATTAATTCAAAGAATATACAGAATTAAAAATTATATTTTTCCATTAAGTAGCGCAGGAAAGGACGACACTGCACAAAAAACAGTGTTGTACTATTCAAGAATAGTAGGGGCACCAATTGCGTTAGCAACAAATTTTGAACAAGAAAGAGTTATGTGCAACAAATTGCGTTGGGCTCAATATAACATATGGGGAAACGCTGTTAATGATAAGCCTTACTTAATAGAGATATATTCAACCAGTGAAAGTCTTCCACCACAAATGGTAATAAGAGTTCCAAAAGATATAGATGTTGAAGAATTTGTTGATAGCGGATTAGACATTCAATATAAGATAAAGGAACCTATAGTTACCGAATTATCGTCAGACGAGGTACAGAAAATCTTAGCACTGCACACTAACAAACCAAATACAACAATTTGGAACGACCAAAACGCTGAGATGCAGGTGACTTATGTAGCAGACACAAAAAAGTATATTGATGATAAATTTGAAGAATTAAGCGAAGCAATAACCACTTCTACTACTATCAACTCTTTGGATACATCTAATTAAGTTAATTAATGTTTCGAATTAAATATTGAGTTAAGAAAGAGCGGTTTCAACGCCGCTCCTTCTTAAATCAGATAAAAACCTTAATTATTTGACATACGAATTATAAACCTGATTCGAAAAACCCAAGAATGAAAAATAATTAAGGCAATGAATATTATATAATTAAAATTAGCATATGTCAAATAACAAAGAGTCATTTCATGTGAGATGGCTCTTTTGTTATATACACCTTTAGCTTAATTGGTAGAGCAACGATCTCCAAAATCGTCAGGTCTATGTTCAAATCGTAGAAGGTGTGCTAAGTGCGGAAATTGCACTTCCAAAACATTCAAAATATTTGTACAAATGGTTTTATATACAAAAAATAGAGAGTATTGTCAACTCTCCATTTAATTATACTATTACCATAAATCAACGGTATCTTTATTATTTACTTCTACCAAGTAATCTTCATCTACATTAAATGGTTCGGTGTTCTTATTGCACTCATAGCATAATGGAACTATGTACCATTTGTTGTCTCCGTTTGTTTTCCTAACATGTGCGCCTACTTTTGCATGATTATAACATTCCTCACATTGACAACATGTTGGGAATGGGAGTAAAGATTTATTTTCCCAATATGTTATCCAAGAGGAGAAACCTTTAGAATTTGAATATCTATCTTTTGATGTTCCGTTGATGTTTTTAACTTCAACCATTATATCATCTCCTTTTGTAAGTTTGGCATATTTTATCGCAATCTGTCGAATTAGTCAAGTGTAAATTGTGTAAAAGAGAATAAATATATAGCCAACTATGAGAGGATCGTTACTGTTTCGATTGCAGGTGGTTGGAATTATGGCAGTAGACATAAGAACTGATCATTCTTGTGTATGTGGGTTTTACACCTAACCTCCCCACTTCTACTGCTATTTTTAGTTGTTGTTTGAGGTTAGGACGAAAGGTTACAGGTGATTTTTATGGGATATACACATGGTACTACTGTTGATTCGAAAACAAGAATATGTACTAAATGTAATACAGAATATCCAAACACAAATGAATATTTTTCTTATGCAAATAAAAGAATTGGTAGATTGAATGCGGTATGCAAAAATTGTCAAGCAATAATCAATAAAGAAAAGAGATTAAAAATTATTGAACAAAATAAAGAAAAAGATTTATTTTATTCTGGTACTCGTCATTGTAAAAAATGTGGACGTGATTTACCTAATAATAAATTATATTTTCCAATTGATTTAGCTTGTATAGATGGATTACGAAATGTATGTAGAGAATGTAGTAAAAAAGAATCTGGATTTTTAAATCCTGACTATACGGTTTTTGAAAAATGGTCTGAAGCTGAAGATAAAATAATGTATGAAAATTATAAGGATTTTACAGGTGAAGAATTACATAATATATTTTTCCCAAATAGAACCGTAAGATCAATTGAATGTCATGCAGGTGTTTTAGGAATTTCAGGTAAAAATTATGAAACACAAAATAGAGCTAATATTGCAAGGAGTTTAAAATGTAGTGAAAAATTAAAAGGAAGAATTATTTCACAAGAGGCGAGAGATAAAATTTCAGCTACTAAAAAAGAATATTATAAAACTCATGATGGCTGGTGGAAAGGTAGAAAAAGAAGTCCTGAACAATGCAAAGCTATTAGTGAGCGCATGAAAGGTAAATGGGCTGGTGACAAGAATCCACGACATATTAATCCTTTAAATGGAGAACTTAATGGTCGTTGGAAAGGCGGTATCTTGCCGACATACACGGAACTTCGTTCTGATACAAAAGATTGGTTCAATGAATCAATGGAATTTTGTAATTATAAATGTGTAATTACTGGTGGAGAATTCGATAATGTACATCATACTACCGCTTTTAGAGATATTGTTGATGAAGTTTTTAAGTTGACTGGTGTAGAAGTCAAACAACAAGTATGTGATTATACAGATGAAGAATTTCAACGATTAAGAGATGAATTAAAAGATTTACACATCATATATGGATATGGTGCTTGTATAAATAAAGACGTACATAAACTATTTCATGATAATTATGGATATACCAAATTCTCTCCGTATGATTTCTTAGATTTTGTATATAGAATTGATATTGGGGAATTTGACGAATGGTTTAAGAAAAACAATTTACAAATAAATATCAACTACGATTATGTAGAATATTTGGAAAGCACTCTTACTGTTATTGCAGAGAGTGCTTAATTTATTGGAATAAAAGGAGGTGGCTGTTAATTGGCTACAAGAAAAAGCACTACGCAACCAGTTAAATTAACGGCTGCTGAAGCTAGAGAAAAAGTTGAAGAATTACAGTACAAGCTTGATAAATATGCAGGTACTGCTCACTGCCCTATGTGTAATAAACATAAGGATATAGAAACAAAATTTTATTATGATACAGATCCTTTACTTGGTGGAAAAAGTTTTTCGAGAATCTGTCGTGATTGTGCCCGTAAAATTGCATTACGAGTTGACGAACGAGGCGAAGAACATAAGCCAACGAAAGAGAGCGTACAGAAAGCATTATATTATCTTAATAAACCTTTTCTTGAAACTGTATGGAATGCAAGCATTCAAGAATCTGAAAATATGGTTACAGGAAAAGGTAAGGAGAACGTCTGGACTTCATACATTAAAAACATCAGTATGAAAAATTATGTTGGTATGGGGTACATGGATTCCGACATGTTCAAAGAGAAAATAGTTTACAAAGATGAAGAAGCCACACAAGAGAATAAAGAGGAAGAATTATCTGAGGATGTCGTTGAAATGTATAAAAAAAATAAGCGAACAGTCCTTCGATTTTTAGGTTATGATCCTTTTGAAAATGAACCAATTTCAGAACAACCTATTCTCTACTCTAAGCTTGTTGGATATTTTGATGAGTCCGTAAAAGATGACGGATTAAAACTTGAAGCTGTAATTGAAATTGTGCAAAGTTTTAAGGATGTAAAAACAATCAATGATACTATTTCACAATATAAGAAACAACTTGGTAGCAATCCAGGTGTTATATCAACTATTAAATCTTTAGCTGAAACAAAACAAAAGATGATATCCTCTGCCCTTGCACTGGCAAAGGATAACGGAATATCTGAAAATAACAACAATAGAAAAAGTAAAGGTGCTGGTACTCTTACTGGCATCATAAAAGAATTACAAGAAATGGATTTAGATGGTTCTGAGGTAAATACATTCGATTATGAAACTAATATGGCAATCGAAGATATTATGACAAGAAACCATCAGAACCAATTAAAGCAGTTAAATCCTGATGAAAACGATTGGGAAAAAGAAGTTATTCATCAAAAAGGATTATTATTTAATCTTCAAAAAGAAAGAGATAATGCCGTTGAATTTAGTAGGTTATTAAAAAAGGAAAATAAAGATCTTAAAGATTTTTTATTTGAAAAAGGTCTTATAGATGAGAAAGGACAAGTAATCGAAGATGGCTGATGATAAGATTGTTTTGATGGGTGATTCTATTAATGAATTCACTCCAAAGAATTTTACTTTTTTCAAAAAACCTACTTATTATGATATGTCTGAATTAAAGCTAGAGGGTTTAAAAAAATTCTCTGAAATAATTCAGTGGGGGCGCAGAAACCCAGTAAAATTCTGCGAAAGATTTTTCGGTATCGAATTTCTTGACTATCAGAAATATGTATTTATGATGTCATGGATTACACCAAATGTTGTTTGGTGTATGAGTCGTAATGCTGGTAAGACAACTCTAGGTAGCCCATTTTTGATGGCTAAAACAATGTTACTGCCCAAATTTGAAGGATACATTTTGTCAAGCACAGGTTCTCAAAGTATAGGTATGATGAAGAAGATTGAATCTATTGCAAAAAAAGAAATCGCTTCATTTACTGGTTTGACAGATGTATTTCTAAACGAACTTGTTAAAAGTTCAAATAGCGAGGGCTTTCGGCACGATCCAGCATCTTATTCCTTTAAACTTTATTCAGGATCGAGTTTGGCTACGGTCAACTCAAATTTTGATGGATCTCGTGGTCGAAGAAGCCGACTTAATTTCTATGATGAAGCATCGTATGTATCTGAAGATATGTTCGCTGCTACTCTTCCATTTGTCACTCAGAACAGTGACTTCGCTCTTGGTGGTGATGTTGATGTAACATTACTTCCACCAAATTTTCCAAATCAAGTTGTATGTGCAAGTTCAGCAGGTTCTATGGATGATGTTTTCTATAAAAGATATAAGGAAACTGCAATGCACTCTATGGCAGGTGATAAGAATTATTTCTGTGCAGATATAGATTGTGAAGTAATTCTTCATGCTACTTATAATGGAAAAGTATATCCTGTTCCACTACTTACTCAAGCAAAGATTGATTCAGAAATGAAGATGAATCCAACTAAGGCTACCCGTGAGTATATGAATAAATTCGATTCAGATCTTGGCGATGATATTGCAGTTAAGAAATCACAGGTACTTAGAAATAGTGTTGTCAGACCACCAATGCTTATCAATGATGATAATTCTCTTATGATTATCTGCTTTGATCCCGCCAAAAAAAGAGATAACAGTTTTGTGCTTGTCGGTAAATTACATAGAGATGATAAACGTGGTTGGTTGTTAGATGTTGTAAATGGTATCAATTTGATTGATAAAGAAACACAAAAACCACTTACTACTCCTGAACAGGTGACAATGCTCCAAGATATTATAGTTAGATATAACGGATATGGCGTTCCTGATTATAAAAATATTCACGGTGTATACATTGATGCTGGTTCTGGTGGTGGAGCGACGCAGATATGTGATCTACTTTTTGATAATTTCTATGAAGCAAAGCATAAAGGTGAAAAAGATTATGAACATCATGGATTGATTGATGCGAATTATGATTATGCTGTTCCATATGTAAAAAGATACCCAGACGCTATTGATATTATTCGTATGCGTGAACCAACTAAGTATAAGGCAATTATGTATTCTCAGTTATGTGAAATGATTGATCAGGATTTGATTAGTTTTACTGCTGAGTATGATTATCATGGAAATCTTACTATGCTTGAAGAAGAAAATGGTGAGGTTGTTGAAAAGAATTATAAATTATCTCTTGAAGAAGAAATTGGTCTTAAACAGCTCGATGCCATGAAGGAAGAATTAACTCACATGTATAAATACAAATCTTCTAATGGAAATATTAGATATGACCTCGCTCCTGGTTTTGAGAATATTCTTCATGATGATAGATCGTACTGTCTCGCCTTAATGGGACACGCTTTATTTACATTAAGAAGTCAAGATCAAGTAAGACAAAGAAGACCACAAGAAGATGCCACAAGTTTCATCAATAAACTTACAATCCGTAAAGCAAAATACAATTAAGGAGGTGCATTATTAAATATGCCTAGACCTAAGAAAGTAGATGCAAATTCTAATGCACCTGCTAAAATAAATAACTCGCAGAAGAAAACTACTTCTTCTACTCCAAAACAACCAACCGCAAATGAAATGCGTAAATGGTATGAGAAAAATAAAAATCGTCTGGAAAGATATGAAAATGCAACCAACGCAATCATGAATCTTCGAGACGTACAGAAATCAACTAGATATACAACGATTAGTAACTACTCTAAGGAAGATGTAAAAGATTATATCAAAAATATTTCTTCTAGTGAAAGCGATCTTCGTAGTTTATCACGTTATCTTTATTATCGTTCAGAAATCTATTACAGACTCTGTAAATATTATGCAAATCAGATTGATTTATCTATTCGTAATATTGTTCCACCTTTTGTAATTTCAGAAGATAATGATGTTCAGTCAACACTTCAAAAATATCAAGAAACAGTTGATGTTGTTGATACACTGGGATTAAATTATGAATTTCGTAGAGCTGCATCAATCACTCTTAGAGAAGATGTATTCTATGGATGTGCATATTATACAGAGGGTGAAGGAATGTTTATTCTTCCACTTGATCCTAACTACATGAAAATTAAAGGTGTATTCCCAGATGGTTCATTCGCTTGTGCAATGGATATGAGTTATTTCAGACGACATGTCGAACTACTTGAATATTGGGGAGAACCATTTAATAGCATGTGGAATGAATATCAAAGTTCAGGTGAAAAATATCAGTTACTACCTGAAGAATACAATGTATGTATCAAGTTTAGGTCTGAGGATTGGGAAACAGTTGTCCCTGTGCTGACACCAATATTCCTTTCCTTAATAGATTTAATGGATGCTTCTGATTATCAAGCAGTTCAACAGGCAGCTAATATATATAAATTAGTATGGCTTGAAATGAAAACTATGGGTAATGATGTAGATGATTGGGCTGTAAATCCAGATATAATGATTCAGTATTTCAACCGTATGCTTGAAGAAGCATTACCACCCTATATCTCTGCTGCTATTGTTCCTGGTGAATTACATGAGATAAGTTTCCCAGATGATGCGACAGGCGATGTTACTAAAGTTGAAAAAGCAACAAAGGAAATACTTAATACTGCTGGTGGAGCACAGATATTAAATCTTAACTCTGCATCAAACTCGATAGCATTTAAGTTTGGTGTTCTTGCAGATTCTACATTTTCTATTTCGACTCTTATTCCACAGATTCAAGCAATTGTAAATCGACTTTTATCTAGTTGGATATCTGAACCTTGTAAAGTTAAATTCTTTGATGTCTCTATTTATCAGAAGGATGACTTTAAAAAATCGATCCTTGAGTCTTGTCAAAATGGACTTCCAAACAAGATTTTATACAACACATTAAACGGTGTATCTGAAAAAGATACTCTTGCTATGAATTTCTTAGAGGAAGATTGTTTGAATCTTGGTGAGAAGCTTAAACCGTTTAGCACATCATATACACAATCTGGTGATAATCAAGGCGGTAAGCCTGAAAAAGATGAAACAGAACTTACGGATGCTGGACTTCGCACGAGAGACGAGGATCTCAATAATAAATAAAGGAGGTGTCTTAATATGAAATACAATTTTATTAAAACCTCCGACAAGGAGACAAAGGAAAATCTTCTCAAAGAAGGTTTTAAATTGGTATCTCAAGATGGGAACGTGGCAACATTTTTGAATAGCCACTCTCTCACTTTTGAAAATACAAACAATAAAATTCAGTATAGCAACATGCTAACGTTTTAACCACTCTCCTATCTTGAGTGGTGTATCAATTAAGAAAGGAGGAATAGGTTAAATAATGCCAAAAAAAAAGAAAAGACGAATTATGTCTATTGATGAGTTGTATGAGTTCTGTCTAAAGAACAATTTTGCTCATTTTAATAGTAATGAATTCGGTAAAGAACTCATGGTTCGTATGAATGGTAATTTTGAAAAAACTTCCAAAGATGAAGATAAACATAAAGAATCCCTTACTCCATTCGTTAGTCGTGCATTTCACGATCATGTCAATCTCAATAAATCGGAAATATCCGAAGAATCTTTCAACGAAAATGTCCCATCAGCAAACTTTCGCCCAATCTTAGCACATATCACTACCAATTCAGATAATGAATTAGATTTCGGTAGTCATGATTATTATGTGACTACTGACAAAGATGGTAACGACAAAGTTGTATATGAGGAACAGCCTATCGGTGTTATTGATGGCACAAAGACTACTATTGAATATGATGAAGACGCTGGCGTAAATCGTGCAGTTTTGCATGGTTATTTATACGATGAGTATTGTCAGGACGCTATTGAGATTCTTAATAGACGTGGAACTGTAGATTGTTCGGTGGAATTATGCATTAGGGAGTTATCATTTAATACTGCTAATAAAACTTTGCAGTTAGATGATTTTTATGTATCAGGTCTTACTCTTCTGTCAAAGGATGTATCCCCTGGTATGGCAGGAAGTAATTTTAAAATTGAAGATTTCGCTGTAAATGCGGAAACAGTAACATTTAACACAGACAATAAATTGGTTGAAACTTTAGAGAAATTAACTAATATTCTTGAGAGTTTTGATATAAATCAAAAATCAAAGGAAGGAGGAACAAATAACAAAATGACAAAATTTGAAGAGTTACTTGCCAAATATGGTAAGACTGCTGAAGATGTAACATTCGACTATACAGAAATGTCAGATGAGGAACTTGAAGCAAAATTCGCTGAGATGTTCGATGATGACAATTCAGAAGGAGACAATTCAGGTAACGGAGAATCTGGTGAGCCTTCCAATGATGGAGAAGGTGATGGCGAAGGAGCTTCTGATCCAGATGGTGATGAAGAAGAAAGTCAGACTTTTGAAAAGATTGTTCGTACATATGAAATCAGTCATGAAGATACAAGATATGCACTTTACCAGCTTTTATCTGAATATGAAGATGCTGATAATGAGTGGTACTTTATCAACGCTGTTTACGATGATCATTTTACATATGAGAACTGGAATGGTGATAAAATCTTCGGTCAGAACTATATAAAAGATGGCGATAATGTAGCTTTTGATGGAGAAAGATATAATTTACATCGTGAACTTTTGACAGATAGTGAATTTGCAGAGTTGCAGTCTATGCGTTCAAACTACGCTGCACTCAAAGAGTTTAAGGAGACAGCAGAAAAGAATGAACTTCACGCAAAGCGTGAGGAAATTCTTGCAAATAAAAACTTTGCTTCTATTTCTAAAAAAGATGAAGAAGGAAAATTCATTAATAAAGATTTTGAGAAATTGTATACAAATATGGATAATTACTCTCTCGAAGATTTAGAGAAGGAAGCAAAACTTATCTATGCAGATTTTAATATGAAGACTTTTGCAGCTACTACTGAGAAAACTCAGAAAAAGTCAACTGTAAAAGTATTCGCTAATGTAAACAAGTCTAAGAAAGATAACCGTTACGGAAATCTTTTTAGCAAATAAAAAATGAAATATAAACACATTTGTTGGCACTCATTTTGAGTGTCTTTTTTAATGCAAAAATTTAAGGAGGATAAAACATGATTCAGGTTAGTATTGCAAAACATGCAGTAGCTTTCCCAAGCAAGGTTCTTGCTTCTAATGGTGGAAAGCACATTTATAACATTCAGTTAGCTGAAGCTGCTGAGAAATTCGTGGACAATGGTTGGTTCGTTGGTAAGGGCGATTTTATTGAGTTGGATCTTTACAAGGCTGTAGCTCCTACTAAGTTCACAGGAAAGGTTGTTGGTGTAGCAGCTAACGGAAATTATTACGTTGAAGTTGCTGATCCAGGCGATGCCTTATTTGTATACCAGGTTCCAATGATTGAGGAAACATACTCAAATGAGTTTAAGAAGGAAAGTAACTATACAAATGCTCCTACTCAGGTAGTTAGAGCTTATGAACTTGCAGTTGGTGACGTTGTTGAGATTTCAGCAGATGGATTTGCTACTGCTGTTGCAGCAAAGGACGAAGTTGAACTTAAGGTTATTACTGGCGTAACTGCCGCAAAACAGCTCGCTAAAAAGGGTGAGTAATTTTAGAGAAAGGAAAATTAGATAAATGTTAGATACAAGTGTAAAAAATTTAATGTTTGACCTCGGTGCAGGTCGTGAGATTTATGATGCTGAAGCTAATCGTGTGGTATCTAAGGCTGAAGCTAGTGACACAATTAGGAAGGCTTGTTTTGAGTTCCTTGGTCTTACAAAGGATTCTACAAACAAGCAGATTAAGAGAGCTTTAAACTCTGAGAAAGGAACACAGTTCTTCGAGGTTATTGAGGAAATTATTGATACACAGATTGCTCATGGTCTTTCTGAGAACGAATTCTTCAATACATGGGTTGAGTCTAAGAATATGAAGGACGGAGACAGAAATGAGTTCTGGGCTGATGACGAAGTTATTCTTACTGTAAGTAAGGTATCTGGTGATCATCATGATTTGTCTATGCAGAGACTTGGTTCTGGTCAGTCTTACCATGTAGATACTGCTAATTATGGCATCAAGGTTGGTGGAGATATTCGTCTCTTCCTTACAGGTAGAAAGGATTGGGGTTCATTCGTTGACGCTGTTGTTAAAGCATACGTTCAGAAGGTACAGACACTTATTTCCGCACAGTTTGCAAATGGTGTAAACCTTATTCCTGTTCCTGCTACTCTTAAGGGTACTGGTGCTTTAGCAGCTGCCACAAAGGCTCAGTTCGATGCAATTATCGAAAAGGTTGGAGCTGCTAATGAGAGTGGTGTTGTTATTATGGGTACTAAGACAGCATTAAAGGCTCTTAATGCTCTTACAAAGGTTGATTGGGCTGATCCAGCTAACTCAATTAAAGAGTCTGTTGCTAATACAGGTATCATTGGTGGATATGAGGGAACACCTCTTATGGAAATTCCACAGAAGTTTACTGATAAGACACTTGCTACTCCTATTGTTGATAACAAGAAACTCTATATCATGCCAGCAGTTGATGACAAGTTCATCAAGTTTGTTGATTATGGAGAGACAGAGCTTGAAGTAAACGAGAAGGGTGCAACTCAGGATGATATGCAGTCTTATGAAGTACAGAGACGTATGGGTGTTGGTACTCTTATGACAAGATATCATGGTGAGTGGACATTAGACTAAATAACATACTTTAGAGGGCAGGTAAAACTGCTCTCTTTTATTAGAAAGGAATAAAAGGAAATAAATATGCCATATACAAAGAAAACAACTACTGCACCTAAAAAAGATGTAGTTAATAAAGAAACCGATGTAAAAGAAATAAATGAGTCAAAAACAATCAATGAACCTGTTGTAGATGAGGCTGTTGTAGAGGAAAGAAAGTTTAATCCAGAAGATACAATTCCTTGTCGTTCAATCGTAAGTGGCGGACTTTATATTGAAGGAAGTCGTTCACATATTCTTTATAGTTGGGCAGATTGTGGAGATGTTGAAGATGTTGAATATAGAGATTTAATTTATCTTGTTAGAACTCGTGCTAATGCAAATATTTACTCTCCAAGAATTATTATTGAGGATGAAGATTTTATTAATCAGAACAAGTCTGTAAAAGATTTTTATGATTCAATGTATGATACAAATGATCTTAATCAGATTCTTTTACTTCCAATTTCACAGATGAAAGCAGAAATTGCTAATCTCCCTATTGGTGCAAAGGAATCTATTAAAGGTATTGCTGCTACTATGATTGATTCACATGTTCTTGACAGTGTACAGAGAATTAAAGCTCTTGATGAAATTTTCGGCACTAATATGTTACTTACATTAGTTCAGGAATAATTGAAGGAGGTACACAGTTATGTTACTTCCATATGAAACCGTGTTTTCAAGAACAAGAGGACGAATTTCAGATATGAAAGAACTTTCTCTTGACGAAAACGATCTTAATGAAACATGGACTGAACGCTTACGCATGGTTGCAGGTGATGAACGAGTTATTAGAAAATTCGCTTCATTTAATATGGATGATGAAATCCAACAGATTGAATTTGAGATGCAATATCCTGTTAGCGATTTTGCAGATAAAGAATATGTTATAGGATTGTTCACTCTTGGAATGACAATTGAATGGTTAAAACCACAGGTTGATTCTGCAAAATTTACTGCTAGAGCTTTAGGGACAAAAGAAGAAAAAAACATGCAGAATCCATATAAAGATATGCAAAGTAGATTGGATACATTACAGCATGAATTTAGTAGAAAACTTGCAAGTCATGGATATATTAATAATTCATATGTGCGAGGTGAATAACTATGGAATATATATATGGTTCGTTCACTAAAAGGCAAATTAAAGAAGCTGCACATGCAATGCACAACGATGTCCATAAGTTATTACTTTATAAGGATAATCGAATAGAAGAAAAAATATTTGAGGATGATGAAGCTTTTCTTATATTTTTCCAGAATGTCATGTTTAAATTTAGTGGAACAAAGACTCTATTTAATAACAATGGAATTATGGTCACATTGATGGCTACTTTGCAAGCTGCTTATGATGAAGCTGTATCCGATGAGTTTAATTACATGACATTTCGTAGGGCTATTTTAGATAGTCACAATTATATTAAGCAGATGTTTGAAGGAGGTGTTGGTGATGCCAAGCTTACAGACAGCACGGCGAATCGCTAACGCCAAGACAAATAATGCGAAAACTTTAGGTCAGATTTATAAAGAAGAATCTGATTTTTTGATGGAAGAAACTTGGGATAATAGTATTACTTCCAAGATTTGTTACATTTATGATTTTTATCATGATGATCAGCCACGATTAGCTGAAGGTATGACATATGAGAATACAACTAAAACACGCATAGATGCAAAGTTTATTATCAAGTCCTATCAGTCAATGGATAAAGATCAAGTTGATTATTATGTTCAGTTCCGTCCTTCGCAATCAATCCGATTTTCAGAAGATGATGAATTATATTATTTTGAAACCGATTATAAGACTACTTATGGTAATACATTCCCAATCGGATTATATTTAGATATTCCAGATGATAGAAATGTTTATCACAAATGGTTAATCTGTCGAGAGGAAAAAGCAAATCAATTTCCAAAATATCTCGTTCTTCCATGTGATTACGAGTTGTGTTGGATTGAAGTGAATGGTAAAGATAGAATTAAGCGTAGAATGTGGTCTGTTCTTCGTATGCAAAGCAGCTACACTATCGGGCAGTACACTGATCGAGTATTTACAAGAACTGATAACCAAAATAAAATTTGGCTTCCGCTCAATAAATATACTGAAAAGTTTTGGTACACAACTAATGAAGATACAACAATGCGTATTGTAGTTAGTGCTCCAACTGAACACCCTCTGATATGGGCTTGTACAAAAATTGAAAACATTCAACCTGTAGGGATTCAGAAACTTACAATATATCAAACTGTATGGTCTGATAATCGAGATTATATCGAAAAGGACGAAAATGGTCATATTATTGGTATGTGGGCTTCATATTTCGATTCAGAAATCGCCCCAACAGATCCATCTACTCCAACTACTCCCCCATCTTTTATCACAGCAAGAATCTCAGTATCCACTTCAACTATTAAAGTCGGTGGTTCTTATAAAAATCTTACAGTAAATCTCTACAATGAATCCAATGAAGATATTACAACTGAATATTCAGACGCTACTATTTCATGGACTTGCTCTATTGATAATAAAGATTGGACTGATAAAGTAACTTGGCGAGATGGTACAGAGTACAACCAAAAGAAAGTAAAGTTTCCTAATAACACTTCTGTTATTGGAAAAATACTGTCTGTTAAGTGTGAAATTGTTAAGGATAACTTGACAATTGAATCTGAAATTTTGTCGTTAGAATTAACTGAATAGGAGGTGTTTTATGGCAGAAAAATTAGTTACAAAGAATGATTTGTTAAATAAGCTTCGTGCATATAGAACTACTCCTGATGATGAAAATATTCAGTATAAGAAAAAGATTGAGAAAGCACTTATGCTTAATCCATGTCTTTTATATGCACTCAACGAGAAATCATTAGAATCTGAACTTTTTGATGATGATGGCAATATTAACTGGGAATGGAATGAAGAAACAAAGGAGTATGAACCTCTTGGAGAATGGGATAGATATTTTGGTGGAACATCCAATATCCGTCCTTATTTATTTATTCCTGATACTCAGACAGAAGTGAAACACTATATATGTTATCAAGTAGCATTTGACGAAATGCCTCGTTATCAAGATACATTAAAGTATACAAATATTACATTTACAATATTTGTTCACGGTAATGACAGAAATGATAAATTAACTGGTATTCCTAGGCATGACCTCATTGCTTCTATTATAAGAGAACGATTCAACTGGTCTAATATCTTTGGTATGCAGACACATCTTATTTCATCAAAGGAATCAACAACGGATAACAATTATCTTGTTCGTACTCTTGTATTCCAGGTAGTTGATACAAATGGAATTGCCAACACTCCATATGGCGGTAAGACTTCCTTTAATAATTATCAGTTGAGAAAGTAGGTGATTGTTAATGGATAGTTTAAATATGCTTGACAAACTTCAAGCCGAAGTTCTTAAAGATAGCACAAAAAAATCATCAGACAAAAAGGAATACAATTTTGACAAACTTAGAATGTATTTTGGCGAAGATTATGAAGTCAAAGGCATTAAAATTTCTTGTCCAACGATTGGAGATATCTTAAGAATTGGAGAAGATAAATTTTATGCAGGAATCGCACCGTTTACATACAATTCTACTTCTATACGAGTTTTTTTATGGGATTTAGGAAAGGATTGGACACAATTTAGTGACATAGAAATATTTAGTTTGTTGATTCAATCGGTTGTTAACAACAAAGAACCCTTAAATCTACTATTTAAGACTATTGATATTTTCGATTTTGAGTTACGACAAATTAAAAGAGTCCCGGAGCAGGAAGAGTATGAATTTGTTTTATACTCTCCGAAGCAAGACATTCTTCTATATGAGGAAGATTTTATGGAAATGGCTGAATATATTCGAGAGTTGTTAAATTTTCACCCAAAAGTTGAAAAACCTACTAATAAAACAGCAAAAAAATGGATGATACAAGAAGATAAAATGAACGCTATTGTAGAGAAGGCGCAAAATAAAAAACATACTTCTGCACTTTTACCGTTGGTTTCAACTTTGGTAAATCATCCTGGATTTAAGTATAAATTAGAAGAATTAAAGGACGTAGGAATCTATCAATTTATGGATTCTGTTAAACGAATCCAAATATATGAATCTAGCATTGCTTTAACACAAGGAAGTTATTCTGGCTTTTGCGATGTTAGTAAAATCGACAAAAAACAATTTGACTTTATGCGTCAGATTGATGATTAACCGAGCAGTTTTATAACTGCTCTTTTTTAATACAAAAAATTATTTAAGGAGGAACTATTATGGCTTTTAAATTAGGAGACGTAATTATAGACAGACTTCAGTTTGGTTACGGTGCAACAAAAAATGGTGTACCACTTTACGCTTTAACTCAGTTATCAGAAATGAGTATTGAAGTAACTGCTGATTCATCAGACATTAAAGATAAGGACGGAAATCTTGTATACAGAAAATACAATGGTAAGACAGCCGAAGTTAATGGAACTAATAATTTTGTTAACTTAGCAGTTATCGAAACACTTTCTGCTACAGATGCCGAAATTGCAACAGCAGACAACAAAATCAAGATGCCTTACATTACTACAATAAAGGCAGGTGAAAAGCTTGATATTACAGGCTATGTGAAAGACAGTGTATCAGTTAGTGCTCTTTATAATGGAGCAATGGGTGAAACTTATACTCTTGCTACAGGAGATGCTGCAACGGCTAAAGAATTTGTAATTAAGCATACAGACGCTGTAAATACACCACCTGAAAACAAAGCACCAGCAAAAGATGAACTTATTCCACCAATAGCTGATGATGAAGTTGAATTTATTGTTAAGTATACAAAAGAAGTTGCTTCAGGTACTAAGATTGTTAACTCAGCAGATAAGTATCCAAAGGCTCATGAATTATTCTTTAAGGCTCTTGCTGTAGATCCATGTGATAAAGAAAACTTCAAGCCTGTTATTATCAGAATTCCATCATTTATTCCAAGTCCAGAATTAACACTTTCATTACAGGGTGGAGATTCACAGACAATGGACTACAAGGGTGCTATTCTTGCAGATACTTGCTCATCAGATAAAGTTCTTTTTGAAGTTTACTTTATTGATGAAGATGAAGAAGCTTAATTTTTACTCAAAAAATGGGTGGTTTTAATACCACCCGTTTTTAATTTAAAAGGAGGACTATATGAAAAGAGAAAAAATCTGTGCAGTATGTAGACAGCCATATAAATATTGTCCACACTGTAGAGAAGACAAAGATAAACCTACTTGGTATTTCACTTTCTGTTCTTCTAACTGTAAAAATATCTATGATGCTACTTCTTCTTATGAAAATGGAAATATACCAGCAGACGAGGCGAAAAAGATTTTGGACAAATTAGATTTATCTAAAATTGTTCCTGGTACAAGTTATTCTATGTCTGTAGAAAAAATTAATAAAAATTTAAAGAAAAAAGTAGATGTTTCTACAAAAAAAGAAGTTAAAGAAACTGTTGAAAAAACAGTTCATGTTGAAAAAAGTTTTAAAAATGCCAAGGAAAATAATAACAAGGCAAACAATGTTGAATAGTGATTTTGAATATATAGAATAGGGAACAATTTTACTATTTAGCCAGTAATTTGTTCCCTATTTTTTACGATTATATACTAAGGATTTAAAAGGATGATTAAAACAAATTTAAAAAATGTAAGAGATTACTTACCACATGAGGTAATTCGAATAGTTAATCCTAAGCAATATATTCTTTATATAAAAAACGGTGTTTTTCCTATTGATGTTTACCCTAGTATAGACGAAAAAACTAATAAGGATATATTAGCAATGGTTTTTCTTAGAGAAGATACTACTGAGGTATATAAAAAGTGGTGTAATTACGAACTAGATTAGGTGGTGATTATATGTATTTAGATAACGCATCTACCACTCCACTTCTACCGGAAGTTAAAGATTATATTATTGAAATATTAGATAACTATCAGAACCCTTCTTCACTTTATCAATCAGGTAGTCATTCAAAGCAAATACTTACAAAAGCAAGAGTTAATGTTGCTAAGTTTATCAACGCTAATCCTGGCGACATTATCTTTACATCAGGTGGTTCAGCGAGTAATACTCTTATGATTAAGGGTTACTCTCAGAAGAATGACTGTATGGTGTTATATTCGCCGATTGCACATAAATCAATATTAAAGTGTGTAGAATCGCTTGAATACAAAACATCATTAAAGGTTGACAGAAGGGGCTATATTAATATAGAAGTTTTAGAACATTTGTTGAAACAGACCACAATGAAAAAATTAGTTGTTATAGACTATGCTAATTCTGAAATAGGAACAATTCAGGACGTACAAAAGATTATTGAAGTATGTCATAATAATGAAGCAATGGTGTACTTGGATTGTACTGGTTCTATTGGTCAAATTCCTGTTGATGTAAAGGAATTAAATGTTGACGCAATTGGGTTTTCGGCTCATAAACTAAACGCTTTAAAAGGCACGGGAGTTTTATACAAGAAGTCTAATATTGAGTTAGAGCCTTTGGTGTATGGTTCTCAGGAACAAGGGTTATTTGGGGGAACAGAAAATATCATAGGCATTGCTGCACTTGGCAAGGCAGTCGAAAACTATGATTATTCTTCTATTAATTCAAATGCTCGTGACAGAGTACTTGATTATATTCTAAGAAACATACTTGGCAGTTATTTAATTGGTGATATAAGCAACAGATTACCATATAATCTTTATGTCTGTTTTAAAAATGTTCAAGGTGAATCTTTAATGATTTTATTGGATATGAATGATATTCAGGTTAGTACTGGTTCTGCCTGTACAAGTGGTGATTTAACTCCTTCCACTACTTTAACGGCTATTGGAATGGACGAAGATGATATGAATAATTGTATTAGAATTACTTTCAGTGGTAATGAAACAAACGAAGAATTAGATAATTTTTGCGAAATATTAAATAAAAATGTGTCTCTTCTTCGTTCATTAAAGCAAGGAGGAAAAAAGCAATGAAAAAATTAAATCTTAAAGGACTTACTCCAAGTTCAATAACAACAGTTGTTGTTTTATTAATCGCATTAATTAATGCTGTATTACAGATATTTGGAATTAATACAATTCCTGTTACTAATGATGAAGTATCTGAAATAGTATCTATTCTCTTTTTAATTGTTACTTCTCTATATAGTACATATAAGAATTTCAATATAACTTCTGCTTCTCAGACTGCTCAGAATATAACAGACGCAATCAAGAATGGTGAATTGGTTGCTGATGATATTGAAGAAATATTAAAAAAGATTAAAGAAAGCAGGTAATAGTATGAATGGATGCAATAAAGGAACTTACACAGATTAATTATGGTACTTTAATTATTGCCATTTGTACTATTTTGTTAGCATTTAAATTTATGTGGACGTTATTTGATTGGTTCATTAAATTGTTAGGTTTGGAAACGAGGTCTATGCGACTAAAACGTGAAGAACATGAATTGCTTATCAAAACTTCAGAAGCACTTAATGAATTAAAAGATAAAGAGGCAAAAGATACGGAACGTGCTATAAAACATGATAAGGCAATAAAAGATGATTTAGCAAAATTAACAACGATGTTTGTTGAAAAAGAAATTAACGATTATCGCTGGGAAATTAATAATTTTGCAACAAAAATTTCAGAAAACAAGCCTGTCAATAAAGATTGTTTTAAGCATTGTTTTAAAACTTATGCCCTATATGAAAAAATATTGGAAGAAAATAATTTGAAGAATGGCGAAGTTGAAAACTCGATGCAAATTATTAATGATGCTTATCAAGACAAAATGAAAAATGGTAAATTATAAACTTTGAAAGAGCGATTTTATTTTGGAATCGCTCTTTTGTTATGTAAAGGAGTGAAATAAACGGAGAATATAAAATTAGTGATTGATAATTCAACACTTGAAGAATATGAGAAATATTATTTTAAAAAACATCCAAGGGCAAGTAAGAAACCAATAGAAAATCCATACCATCCTACTATAAATCAGTGGATGATAATGAAAAGACCTATGATGAATGCTCTTAAACAAAAATGGAAAGATTTCATATGTTGGTTTATTGATAACCAAGGTTATTCTAACCTACACATTGAGAAATGTGAAATGGAATTTATTACATATTACAAAACTAATCGTAGACATGATATTGACAATGGTACTCCTAAATTTCTCCTTGATGGACTTTCAGAAAGTGGCTTTATTATTGATGACGATAGCAAACATATAACCAAATTAATAATGGAATGTTATGTTGATAAAGAAAATCCAAGGACAGAAATATTTGTCTACATTAAATAATTAAATTTGTTCAACATATTGAACACCTACGATGGTAAAATTTACATAAATAAAATATTTAATCCAGAACACACTAAAAAATAAAAAGGTGTGAAAATGAGAAATTATTTGCAATTCATAATGTACACAAAAGGAATTACATATAGACAGTTATCTAAGTTATCAGGTGTTAGTATTGGTGAATTACACAATATTGCTATGCAAACTTCAGATCCTACACAGTCTACTATGATTGCAATTGCAAAAGGATTAAATATGGAAGTAACCGAGGTTTTTAATCTAAAATATAAGTGAGGTGATTGATGTGGAAAAACAGTTTTTTAAATTAGTATGCATTGACGAAAATGATCCATTTGAGTACAAAGTTTTAGAAGATGTGAATAAAGGAACTTTAGAAGATGTTCATTCTTATGTCAAACAAAACATACATAAACACAAGTCGGCTAAATGGACTCTTATCCCATATAGCTGCAATTTATAAAATTAAATATTAATTATTAACTAAAGGGATTGGTTTTGCCAATCTCTTTTTTATTGGAAAGAAAGGAATTATGATTATGGAAAAAATCGGAATTAAAACATTTTGTGAAGAATATTCAAAGAGAATTGATAGTTTAAAAGAACAGTATATTAAGGATAACTTAAAGATAACACCTTATGTTCCATATGTAGTAAAAGGCTCATTGGCAGATAGTTTATTGAAGATTACTATGGTTGATGAAGATGGTAATGTTAGAGTAAATTCTTATGTTGAATATTTATTGCTCACTCGTATTTTCATTGAACAATACACAAACTTAAAAGTTGAAACTGAAGGATTCTTTGAAGAATATGATGCATTAAAGAAAAGTGGATTGTTCGATTTATTATTTTTCGGAACAGATGACAAACTTTCACTAATTCCTTATGCTGAAATTGAAGAATTTAAGTTTATCATTAACGAAAAGAAAAAAGACATTATGACAAACAAGTATGAGATTCATAGCTTTATAAAGGAACAGGTTGAAAGATTTGGTCAGTTAGCAAATGTAACATTAAATCCTATCGTTGACGCTGTATCAAAGTTAATTGAAGATGTGCCGGAAGAAGATATTAATAAGGTAATCGAACTTGCAAAGAGAACTGATTTTAGAGAAGACAAAAGTGAAAAATAGATATATTGGAATTTAAAATGAAATTCAAATTTCTTTGGAGGATTAAATTTTGTTAATTACAGTTGGAGAATTAAAAAAGATATGTGAAGAACATGAAAAGAGATATGGTTCTGATTCAAAAGTATCGTTTGATATTTTCCTTGAATCAGATTATAAACCATATTTGATTGATAACCTTAGAGGATATTCAGGTGAAAAAGATAATACTCTACATTTGAGAAATATTTACAAAACATCTAAGAGACATCGTTATTCAGTGTATGATTCGATGGATGATATTTTACCAAGTATCGAAGATCCATATAGAAATTGTCTTGATGATAGAGATGATTTGGATAAGAATGAATTATATTTTTAAATCGAAAAAGTCGTGACTGGTTGCCACGGACTTTTTCACTTTCCTTGTTCGAGTAATGGTCGTCACCAAAACTCAGCTCCTATCCGATTTTATTAGTTTTCATCTCTGAATAGAATTTCAATCAGTACGCAAAGTACATTAAAGAATCCTGAAATGAAAGCTACTTGAACAGCCTCGCTCATACTTCTCTCCTTTCGTGGTTGGCACGAGATTCAATTGGTAGAGTTGAGCTGTATGAAAATGTATACGAAGTATAAATATCACCTTCGCCTTTCTGTACCAAAAGGTACTCGAATAGGGTTTACGGGTTACTCAATGTAAGTACCTACGAATAGAATTATATCACAGATTGGCGAAGAAATAAACAGGCTCTATGCGTGTCAAAACGTATAGAGCTTTTCTTATGGAGAGCGGTTACTACTGCTCTCCTATTTTAGTGTAAAAATAGTGAAATTTTGGAGGTGATGAAATGGCAAAAAATATATATGCAGATTTTAAAAAGAAGTTAGACAGAATTGAAAATCATATTGCAGAAGAAGTCGCACCACAAGCAAATGAACTTCTAAAAGAATCTGTTAGATATTCATTAATAGATTGGTATAACGATTACACTCCACAGTCATATGAAAGAACATATAACTTCATGAAAATTCTTGATTCTACAAGAACACAAGGAAAAGGAAATGTTCTTCGTTTTTCGGTTGATTCAGGTGCAATGGATTCATATGTCGGTTGGTTTGGTCAAAGTTTACAGCCAAGTACAGCTTTCGACTATATGTTTATAGATGGAGAACATGGTCATGGGAAATGGATGATGCATCAATCATTACCTCCATATATGTATGTTGAACGAGACATTGAAAGCGGATTTGGTAGTCGCTTAGACAAAATTATAAATAACAGAATAGATCAAATTTTGAGAAAGTGAGGTAGAAAATGCCAGGTACATATCAGTATGATGTAGAAATCAAATCGAATGTAGCAAAACTACTTTCAGATATGAAACAAGTCCAAGACAGATTAGACACTGTTGAAGGCAAAGAATATAAAATCAAATTAAATGTCGATGAAAAGAAATTATCCAGTGTAATTTCTAATCTCGAAAAAATGCTTGATTCTCTTGGTAAAGGAACTGGTGACTTTAAGCAGTTTGAAACCTTATCTAAGGATTTAGCAAAGGTTACTTCTGAACTCAGTGGTTTTACTAAGGCTTTTGGCAAGATAGACAACTCAGGAACTAAGAGTTTACTTGATATGATTCAGAATATTGACAAGTCGTTAAACAATCTATTTAGTCATGTTACTGATGAGTTTTTAAACAAGATTACATCTTCTGTTGGAACTGTTAAACAAAAATTTGCAGATATTGGAGATGGCTCAGAATTTGAACCTCTTTTGCAGATGATTAATAAGATTGATTCATCAATTAATAATTTAGCAAAAGAAACTTCTAAAATCAAATTAAATATGAATCTTGATTTTGGAACTGAAATGTCAGAAAAAATGAATCAACAAGTTTCTAAGGCTGTTAGCCGACAAGTACAGGCTTATAAGAATCTTTTTGAAACAATGAAGGGTTCAGGTAAAACAACTGAAGAAATGATTAAGTTCTCTTTGCCTGAAAATGCTTCCAATTCTGAAATAGTTGGTGCTTACAAAGGCGTAATAGAACGTGCTGAAAAACAATATGGTAAAAGCACATATAGCCTTAGACTGGGTTCTAAATATAACGATGCAAAGAACGAAATTAAAAACGCAAATGCCGCTTTACGAAGAGCTGAAATTAAACGTACAAACAGTAACGGTGTTAGTGATTTACTTGGTGGTAATTTCGGTGATGTAATTAATGAACTTTCAAAAATAGCAGCAAAATTAGATGAAATATCTTCTTCTGCTTCTGGCTTAAAGTCAGCTTTTGAAACAGGTTTTAATGTCAGTGCATCAGTTGAAGAAATTGCACAGCTTACTAATAAAGTTAAAAAACTTGAAGATGAGTTGCAGAAAGTTAAATCGGTTTCATCTGGTACAGTTTCTACTGGCGTTACTCTTGGTAATGAATCGAATATTTCATCAGAGAATAATCCAAAGAAAGACGCATTTCCTGATAAAGATGTTTCTGCATCTGTAGAGTCTGCTACTAATTCCATCAAAGAAGAGAATAATGTATTAGAGCAGAATACTCAGAAAGTTAAAGAAAATACACAAGCCAAGGAACAGAATGTTAATGTAAACTTTAATAAGTATGACAAGCGTTTGGATTCATATAACGGTAAAATTGACAAATATAAAACAACCATTAGTAGATTTAATGATGGTGGTTGGACAAGTAATGCATATTCGGAAAATGTGCAAGCCGTTAAGAATGCCGTTAAAGAGTATGAAGATTTGCTCAATGAATTAAAGGGCAAAGATGCTAGTTTGGTGACAAGTGAAGATATCAACAAATTAGACAGTTATGAAAAGAAAATCAAAGATACTATCGCTACTGTCACTAATATGTCGGCTGCTGAAAAGGGATATAACTTTGTTTCAGGTCAGAAGGAATTAGACAAGATTCATAAACTTCTCAATGAAAACAGTAGAATGTCTTCTGAGGCGAAGGCTAAAATTAAGGCTTATTACAAAGAAATCGAAAGTGGTAATCCTAGCATGAGTTTAGATAGAATTCATGGCGAGATCATGAAGATTTATAATGCAGAAGTTGAAGCTGGTCGTGCTGGAAGAAGTTTCTTTGATACATTAAAGAACAGTGGATTCCATCAGATTGCTGCTCAAATGGCAGGTATGTTTGGTGTTTATGATGTTATTAATCTTGGCAAAGAAGGTTTTAATGTTGTAAGAGAACTTAATACTGCTCTTACAGAAATGCGAAAAGTATCTGATGAGACTGTTCAAAGCTTGAAAGATTATCAAGCTACTACTTTCGATACGGCAGATGAGGTTGGTACAACTGCAAAACAGATACAAAATTCTACAGCAGATTGGATGCGTCTTGGAGAATCAATGAATCAAGCTGCGGAAAGTGCAAAGGATGCTAATGTTCTTTTAAATGTATCAGAGTTTGAAGGAATAGACGAAGCGACGGAGTCTCTTGTATCAATGAGTCAGGCGTATAAAGATCTTGATAAAATGGATATAATTGATGTTCTCAATAATATTGGCAACAATTATAGTATCTCGACAGATGGATTAGCAACTGCTCTTAAAAATTCCGCAAGTGCATTAGTAACTGCAAACAACGATCTTAATGAAGCTGTTTCGCTGACTACGGCTGGCAATGCTATCACTCAAGATCCATCTAAGGTAGGGGCAGGTTTAAGGACTATTTCTCTTAGATTGGTTGGTACAGAGAAAGCCAAACAGGAGCTTTCAGATTTAGGCGAAGAAACAGATGGAATGATTACTACTGTTTCTAAACTTAGAGATACAATCATGGATGCAACTAAAGCCGCATCGTCAGATGGAAAAGGTTTTGATATTCTTGATTCTAATGGAAATTATAAAAGTACATATGAAATCATGCAAGGACTCGCAGATTTGTATGACAATATTGTAAAAAAAGATAAAGAATTAGGAACAAATAATCTTAATCTTTTACTGGAGACTATAGCTGGAAAAAATAGATCGAACATTGCCGCAAGTATTCTTCAGAATGGAGATATGCTTCGTTCGGTGTATGAAGATGCTCAAAATTCAGAGGGATCAGCAGAAAAAGAATTAAACTCTTATCTTGATAGTATTGATGGCAGACAAATTTGCCATGTTGCATAGAAATATGCAACTAGAATGTATTTAAATGCAGGTAATGCCTTAGAGCCTTACACCACAATATATAGGAAACTATTATATGATGGTTTTACAACGTAAGGATTGGCTGTTCATGCAACGAAGTACCCTAACGTATTCCGTAGATCATACGGTACTTGAGTCGAGGGTAAACGCTCAACGATCATTCCCATGTCGGGATTTGGAAATATCATATCTATATGATTATAAAATAAAGGTGGAAATCCTGAATATCCAAATCAGTAGAAGTAGGACGCAATCGCAAATGGCGTTGGTTAAATACCTTTAAACGAAAAGGTCACTCTCAGCACGTAATGGTGGAGATGAAGAAATGATCTAATCATCTACTGAAAGGTAGAGATGTTGTTAATAAAAAAATAGGACTGATTATCCTAAAATTTAAGAAATGGAAATAAAGTAAATGAATAATAAATATAAATGTGAATCTGTACGCTTGTGCAGATTTTTATATTCTCTCGGATTCGATAAATATTCTAAATTTGATGAAAACAATAATGAATATTGGTTATTTGAAAGAAGTCAAGATTTACAAAAATCATTAGACTTCTTTTTTAGTATGAGAAGGAAACGGAATAGAGAATAAATAATTGTTAAAGGAGTTAATGATTGTATGATGATAATACAAGAAGATGTTATGAATAAAATAATTGAAGATTATAATAATGGGAACAGCCCTGATAAATTGAGTAAATTATACATAGACTATTCTCCTTATATAATTAGAGAAAATTTAAAACATTATGGTGCTTTTAAATCCCCATATTTTACAGAAAAAGAATTACAAGAAATTAAAATTGACTATATAAATGGTTTATCTCTTCAAGAGATTTCGCAAAAATATAATAGACGTGATGATGTTTTACGAAAGAAGTTACAAGAACTCGGATTATATAACACTAAAATTTATAATATATATTCAGATGAAGAAATACATATCTTGGAGAAATATTATCCAAGTGGCAATTGGAATAAATTATTTGAATTGCTTCCAAATAGAGATAAAAGTTCTATTATAACTAAAGCTTCTAAACTTGGTATAAAACAAACAGAATTTTATTGGACAAAAGAAAGGGCTGAAAAAGAATTAGCTGTTTATGAGTTTCATTTTTTATCTGATAGTTTCGATACAATAAAAGACAAGTATAAAATATCAGACAGAGATGGCTATTTATATTATGTGACAATAGATAATGTTTTAAGAGGTTCTTTACCACAAAAATTTTCACAATCTAATCCGTATACTATAAATAACATTAAGCATTATATAATTTTAAATAATATTGGGTGTGAATTGTTATCAAGTGAATATATAAATAATTCATATGATTTATTATGGAAATGTCATTGCGGAAAAATATTCAATTGTTCGTGGAACAGATTTTTAAATGGAAAGAATCAATGCAACGATTGTTCTAAAAAGGAAAGAGTAAATAACAATGCTATTCCAATTGATAAGGTTGAAGATATATTATCTGGGAAATCATACACTTTGGTTAAAGAAAGCTTTTCAAGAGTTACAAATGGATTTACGGCTATTGATCAAAATGGTTATTATGTACAAATGAATAGAGACAATTTGTTCACAAATAAAAAACCAGAAATATTTCATCAGTGCAATCCATACACAATAGAGAATATAAAACATTATATTAAAATAAACAATATTGAATCGGAATTAATCTCAACCAATTATAAAGGTAATACCAGTAAAATGCTATGGAAGTGTAAATGTGGTAATAGGTTCAAGAAAAGTTGGAGTAGTTTTTATAGTGGAAGTCATTATTGTACTTCTTGTGGTCGCATTGAGCAAGGACTACAACGAAGAAAGGATTTTTCAAAAGTTATTGATATTATTGAAAGTAATGGATACAAATTATATAAAGGGCTTGATAACAACAAGCCAATATCTTCACAAAAAATATCAATAATAGATAATGAAGGATACATATATCAGACTTCATGGGCACATTTGAAAGATAATAAGGGATATGAAAAATTTTACAATACAAATGAATATTCTATTGATAATATAAATCTTTTTCTAAAGATAGAACGTAATGGAGAATATATTTGTATAAGTAAAAAATATTCAGGAAATAATGTTCCATTAAAATTTAAACATGTGTCATGTGGACATATTTTTAAGGCAACATTAATAGAAATGCAAGGAAAATTTTCTCCTAATAGAAAAGATAAATATTATAAACAATGTCCAAAATGTAATACTAATAAGACAGAATCAAATCATGCGTCAATTTTGAAGCAAGTATTCTTACATAATTATCCAGATACCTCTATCGAAGATAAATCTTGTATAAATCCTAAAACTAAAAGGGCTTTTCCAACAGATATTGTAAATCACAATTTAAAAATAGCAATTGAAGTGCAAAGTTCTTATCATGATAAACCCGAAAAGAAAAAAGTTGACTTGTTTAAAAAGAATTATTGGCTTGATAAAGGATACTCCTTCTTTGATCCTGATATACGAGATTATTCTATTTTAGAAATGATTCAATTATTTTTCCCTAATATTCAAAAAATTCCAGAATACATTGATTATAATTTTTCCAATTGTATAGATTTTACAAAAGTTCAAACGCTTTTGGATAATGGATATACAATTTCAGAAATATCAAATTTGTTAAAAATTCAAAAAGGAACAATTCAAGGATTTATCACTAATAAAAAGGTGTTTTTACCAAAGGATTATAAAGAAAAGGTGTTTAATATTCGAGCCGTTATTCAACTATCAAAAAATGGGGAATATATTAATAGATTTTGTTCTTTGTCTGATATGAATAAGAACGGTTATAAAGTTGGGACTGTAAATCGAGTTTTGAAAGGAACTCAAAAATTTGCGTATGATTGTTATTGGGTTTTTGAAGAAGATTATATTTCTGGAAATTTTAAAATTCCAACTGAAACCACTGACAAATTTATAGTTGGCGTAGACAAGTATGATATGAATAACAATTATATTAAGACTTACAAAACGATATATGAAGCCGAAAACGACTCAATTTCAAACAAAAGTGAAATATATAGAGTAGCTTCTGGTGATAGGAAATCTTCTCGAAATGAGAAATGGAAATTTACCAAAACAGTCTAATCAACTGTTTTAATATTTATTAACAACTGGTCAAGCGTTGCGAGCTTGGCTGAATATAATGAAAATGGCTCAATTACAGAACCATGCCCAGGAGTTCTGGTTTAAAGTAATCGACTCCGAAACTATCAAGAATGGAATTGATTTATTATCCACACTTCTTAAAGGTGCTACTGATTTTGTAGATACAGTTGGATTATTACCTACTATTTTTGCGGGAATTGCTGCAGCATCATCTTTTAAAAATGTCGGTAGGGATAAAATGTATTCCCTCACTGTTTTGAATATGCCGACAACATACATAATTTACTATGGATATATAGGTTTAAAGTATGTTAGCCGTGAGATACACGGTGATAAATAAATAATTGGGACAATAATCGGGAACTGCGTACAACGGTCTGGTAATGCAGACGTATCACCACTCTCCTATTATGGCAACATAATTAGGTTCGTAAAAGCGTGACGCTCAAGGAATCCGATGGGACAGGTCTCTCCGAGACAAGCCCTCACAGTAGCGACAACTCCTACGTCAAGTTATATGCAACGATGCTTGGCGAATATGCGCTCGGTACTCTCTGACACAACAGAGGTAAATCTGTGATGGATTTACATTAAATGCAGAAACTTATCTTCTGATTAATTGTTTGGCGTATCATTCCAATGCGTAGATAAGATGGAATAAAAAATAGAGAATAAATAAGATAGGAGAAATACTCTTCTCTTAGAGAAAGGATTGAGCTTATGGAATTAAATGAAATTAAGAAACAAATTCGTGCAATAAATCCAATGTTTACTGATGAACTATTAGACTTATTACACGAATATTTTTGTCAAAAAATAATATAGATATATTACATTCTTTGGACTCAAAAAAAATTAAAAATATAACTACTCTTCTTCTAAAAGAATCTCATAAATAGTTTCTTTTAATGTTTGTTTAGATATTTGAAGCACAGTTGTCATAGATGCAAAGTAAAGTGCTGAATTTTTGATTCCTGTACTTTCATCTTTTAAGGTGTCAGAAAATGCTTCTATATTATTCGCAAAGACATCTGTAATGTTTTCTACTGATTCAGAAAATGCTTTGTCTACTATTTTACCAATCTGTTCTTTTGTTAATTCTTTCATATATAAATACCTCCGATGTTTTGTTGATATAATTATAACACAAAGAACACAAAAGCCCACAGAATTATTCCGTAGACTTTGCTAAACTTATCCCCCTAAAATATTATAAATTATTTAAGAATATTTTGGTGTAAAACGTGTCGTATTATTTCGACTTTTATTGACTTAAAAATTTTAAAAGTTTTTCAAAAAAGCATAGATTTTTTCTTATAATTGTGTATAATATAAGTAAAGATAATTCTCATATATCTTCATAAGAAGATTTCTCGTAGAGCCACGAGAAGTAAATTAAAGAAAGCTCACTGAGAATATTTGGTTGTAGGACGCAACCAAGTAAAAATAAAGAAAAGTCCACTGAGAAGATATCTTCCTCTGGTTACATAAACCAGAGGTTTTTTATTATACAAAGGAGAAATATATGGAATATACTTTCTTAACAGAAAAGTTTTATAACGATTATCCACATAATAAATATCCGCAAATGGAAATAAAAAAAGATAGACCGTATGCTCATGTAACAATTGAATTGTATAATCGACTATTTTGTATTCCACTGCGTTCTCACGTAGATCATCCACATGCTTTCTTTACAAATAAACGTGAAAAATGCGGTGTTGATTATTCAAAAGCAGTGGTTATATTAAATAAAGATTATATAGATATTACTAGAAAAGCATTTTTAAGACCAGATGAACATCGAAAGTTAAGAGGAAAAGATTACATAATAAAACAACAATTTATGAATTATATTGAATTGTATAAAAGAGCAAAAATTGATTTGACTGTATCACATAGAGATGATATTTTGAAATTTTCTACACTTCAATATTTTGAGGAATACATATATCCAGATACAAACAAAGACACCAATTAAGGTGTCTTTCATTATGCAACAATTTTTCACTACTCTTCTATCCTATTTGATCATTTCTGCATCATTGTAATACTTACAGCTTGCTTCGCAGATTCAACGGCAATCTTCTGAGCAGTATCTTCGATGAACTTCAATGTATGATTTCCAACTTGACCAACAACATTTTTAGTCTTATTCCAAATGGTATCTTCTTGAATAGAATTATAGAAGTCGTGACCATAAACTGTTACGTCTGTTATTTCACAACTGTCAAAATATTGTTGTCCGTTTGTTGGTTGAATTTTTGATACAGTAATAAACCTATACTCATAAAGTTTCATTACAGAATACATAATTTCTTTCTTCTCAAACTCTTTGAGTTCATCGCTATTATATAGCATAGCAAGTGTAACAGAATTTTCATGCCATTGATTAAGACCAATATCTTTATAATCAATATGTTCTACGCAGTATTTAAGTATAATTCTCATACAATCAGGATTAAGCTTCATTAGTATACCTCCATTGAAAGGATGTGATAAATTGGATAATAAATATATCTCAAAAACACTATATCTCTCAGTTAAAATTTCTCAAATGCTTAAAAATCACGAATGTACATATTCAGAAGTAGAAGAAATTCTTGCACTTCTCACTGATGAGTTTAAGGAACAACGTAACGAATTAGAATATGCAACATATGATGATTATTTTAGTGGTCATAAAACAGCTTATGTTGGTAATGATGTGGTAATGTCTTTAAATCATGTTGATGGATTTTACTAGTCGGAACATATGTTTAGGCGAGTTCATCCTATTCATTATCATACTATAATAAAACATCTCTTATACAATCATAATTTAAAATCATAAATATCTCCTTTCAGAAAGCAGGTGAAAATATGTTAAATGTAGAAAATCAATTTAAACAGCACGAAAAAGAAGTATATATCGCTAATCGTGTTATTGATAAATTACTATTCGAGAATTGTACTCAAGGTGAATATCGGAATATTCTTAAAATTGTTGAACAGAGAGTCATTAGCAAAGGCATGTATGATGATTTGGAATGTGACGAATAATTAGCATAGTGGTTCTTTTAAAAATCTGATTTGCAATTATTACAATGCCATTGTTTACCAATTTTCTTACTTGCTAATCCGAAGAAATCCGTAGATGTTATACGACTTACTGTACTGATTTTTGAAGTATCGGTTGAATGACAATATTTATTTCAAAGAAAGGAGTCAATATGTTTAAAGAAACAAAACGACAAATATTTTTCCAAGGTATAGGCACTATCTTAGGATATTATGTTGGGATTACTATTTTGCGTTTATTAGGGATAATATAAAAGTTAAAATATCTTTCCAATGTTCTATTATTAAAACAAGTAAAGCAAATCCAAATGAAATAAGTGCAGTTTTCCAATCTTTACTACCCAACTTATTTTCAGCAATTACTCTTTTCTCAGTTTCCTCTTTTAAATCAGATTTCAACTCTTTTATATATAAATTCTGAGAAGAAATTTTATCATTTGCTTGTTTAAGTTGTGTATTTGAATAGTCTAACTGTTCCGATAATTCATCAATCTTACTGTTAGCAGTCTTCAATTCTGTTACTACTGGATTTTCAAAATTCGGAATATTATTTTGTTTTAGGTTCTTATATGTTTGTTCTTTCATCTGATTAGCTGCATAGTTTTTGTATTCTGATGAACTTATCATCTCAGAAAATTCTTGCATTTGTTCATCTGATAACATAGTGTTTCTCCTATTCTATTATCACCAAGTATATCCGCAATGACCACACTTGAAAGTCTTGTTAATTTTCTTACTAAAGATACCGAAAGCAGCAATTGATGCCCCACGTTCTACTCCACCCATCTTACGGATATTCGTTGAACCACATGTAGGACATTTCGGTATACAAATATGTCATATAAAAGGAAGTACAAATAACAATACTGGATATTTTGATGGAATAATTACATATGATAAATATTATAAGTTTAGAAACGAGGTGTAATATGATAAATAAAAATATAACTGCCATTGAGGAATATATAATAGAAATTCGCAATGGCAGTAATTCATTAAAAATAAAAAAAGACGGAACAATTATTTTTAGTTCGGAATTTGATAAATTCCATTTCCTAAATCAATAAGCTCTCCACTCGGAGTAACGATTTGTTCACTACCACTGATAACAGAAGTAACCGTAAAGCCGTTAGGATATGTCAATTTTGTTTCAACAATATTATTTGACATTTTTGATTCAATTTTAATATCCTCGGCTTTACATCCTTCTGGTGGTTTAATTGTAAATTCCATAATAAATTCCTCCTTTGCAACAAAACATCATTTAATGATAATATTTTACCATTAATTACCGATTATAGATAGTCGGAACATTTGTTTAGGTAATTTCATCTATTCTTCGGCTATAAGATTTCCAATAATTGAAATTAGACCAGGAATGATAAATAGGCTCAGACATATAGCGTTAGTTCTGGATATCTTAATCAAATCATCCAATAACACTCCTACAAT
>OLVT01000733.1_pt1 | contig 33757 bp, 28 predicted proteins | sample 1673241 | NCBI WGS metagenome assembly OLVT01 (sample SAMEA3178936, study PRJEB25190) | human gut metagenome | biome: human gut; feature: human-associated habitat; material: faeces | place: Austria | collected 2013 | reverse complement strand
ATCATAACCATAAGCAAAAGGACGCATGAAAAAACTCTCGTTTTTTCACACGCCCACCTTTTCACGCACTTTAAATTATAATAAAAGCAACTATAAATTGCAACAAAAAAATAGCTTCCCTTTCTCCTTTTTTCAAAAACATTACCATATCATTACATTTTTACAAATTCCACTTTTGCTTTAAATAGTATATCATCATTTGACTCTATCTGATACAATAGATATATGGGATTTTTATCCAAATTTTGACCAAAAGGCAGGTACTAGAATATGTGGGCTTATGAAGGAATTTTTTATCAGATCTATCCAATTGGATTCTGTGGCGCTCCGACCGCAAATGACGGCAAAACCGTATCCCGGATTTTAAAATTAAAGGACTGGAGCAGTTATCTGGAATCCTTAGGTATCTCTTCTATATTATTAAATCCAATTTTCGAATCAGATAATCATGGTTATGACACCAGGGATTTTAAAAAAATCGACTGCCGTCTCGGAACCAATAAAGATTTCGCAGAAGTATGCAAAGATCTCCATGCACACAATGTAAAAATTGTCCTTGACGGTGTGTTTAATCACGTAGGACGTGGCTTCTGGGCATTTAAAGATGTACTGGAAAAGAAATGGGATTCTCCATACAAAGACTGGTTCTGTATCAATTTTGACGGCGATTCCTGCTACAATGACGGATTCTGGTATGAGGGATGGGAAGGACATTTTGAACTGGTCAAACTGAATCTTGCCAATCCTGCTGTTGTAGATTATCTTCTGGAATGTGTAAAGGGCTGGATCGATGAATTTGACATCGATGGTCTCCGGCTTGATGTTGCATACTGCCTGGACCGCAATTTCATGAAACGTCTACGCAGTTTCTGCCAGGAATTAAAACCTGACTTTGCCCTGATCGGAGAGGTTCTCTTCGGAGACTATAATCAGATCGTCAATGACGAAATGCTGCACAGCTGCACCAACTACGAATGCTATAAAGGCATTTACTCCAGCTTCAACAGCATGAACATGTTTGAGATCGCGCACTCTCTGAACCGTCAGTACGGACCGGAACAGTGGTGCATTTACCGTGGAAAACATCTGATGTCTTTTGTTGACAACCACGATGTGACCCGAATTGCAAGTATCCTGACCAACAAGAACCACCTGCCGCTGACTTACGGTCTTCTTCTTGGTATGCCGGGTGTTCCTTGCATTTATTATGGAAGTGAATGGGGTGAGGAAGGAGTAAAAGCTCCGGACAATGACTATGCTCTCCGCCCATGCTTCGATACGCCAAAACCGAATGCACTGACTGAACAGATCAAAAAAATGATCCATGTCAGAACCGGAAGCAATGCTCTTTGCCATGGAAGTTATCGCAATGTTGTCCTTACTAATCATCAGCTCATCTTTGAGCGCAAAACAGATGATGAACGGATGCTGGTTGCAATTAACGCATCGGATGCACCATTTACCGCACACAACGGCGAACTCGGGGGAACTATGACTGATCTGCTCACCGGAAATGAAATCCAGATGAACGGCCAGCTCGAAATACCACCATACAGTGTGCAGTATCTGAAATAAAACTTTTTCTTCCTAAAAAACCGGGAGAGATGACTTTTCCAACAAGTCATCTCTCCCAGTTTCTTTTTTAATAAATATATTCCTTCATTTCCTGATAAACTCTCGCAAGAGGAAGACCCACGATCGTATTATAATCGCCTTCAATCCCACGGATATACATGCCAAATGCACCCTGGATCCCGTAGGCTCCTGCCTTGTCCATCGGCTCTCCTGTTGCAATATATTCCCGGATTTCTTCCTTGCACATCGGATATACATGCACATCACTGCATTCATGAAATGTCTTCCGGATCTTTTTCCCATCCTTCTTTATCAGAAGTGTAACACCGGTGTAAACCTGATGCGCTTTTCCCTGAAGCATGGAAATCATCTGATATGCCTCCTCTTTATCCTTTGGCTTTCCGAGAATCTTTCCATCTGCTGCAACCACCGTATCCGAACCGATCACCAGAAAATCCCCTGCATTTTTCTTTTCATACTGCTGGTAGACATCTTCTGCTTTCTGCGCAGAAAGTTCTTCCACAACCTGGCTTGGAACCTGGGATGTAATTACTTCCTCACTGTGTGACGGCATGACTACATGCTTTATATTTCCCTGTTCCAGCAGTTCTGTCCTGCGCGGTGATGCAGAGGCCAGAACTACAGTCAGCTTCTGTATTCTAATACACATAGCTTAATCCTCTTTCACAAGAATCTTCTTAATTTCTCCCATATACATGTTATGCATATCTTTGTCAGCATACCATTTGTCAAGATTTGCTTTCTCAACAAAATTTTCTTCTCCCATGCGCTGTACATAAACCTTCTTGCATACAAAGATCATTTTTGCTTCTTCAAACGCAACTGTTCCATCTACATAATATGGTGTCAGACCGGCTTCTTTGATCTTATCTTCGTCCCTTCCGGAAACTCTTCCACAGAGATTTAATGCTTCTCTATGCTCTTCTCCAAAGAATGCCAGTGTAAAATAATCTTCTCTGTCCACAAATTCTTTGGTATAACGGGAATCACGGATATAAGCTGTCGCAGTCGGCTTGCCCCACATAATTCCAACACCACCCCAGCTTGCTGTCATGGTGTTACATTTTTCTTCATTTCCTGCTGTGATCAGCATCCACTGTTTTCCGATCAGATCAAATGGATTATCCTTTAATTCTTCTGCTTTTATTTCTGTAAAACTCATTTTTCTGTCCTCTTATTTTGCGATTACTTTACGGAAATTCTTCTTTCCTTTTCTTACAACTTTTCCTTCACCTTCAAAGTCTGCTTTTGCAAATGTTGTCGCAATATCGGAAACCTTTTCTCCGTCAACGGCAACTCCACCCTGCTGTACGGCACGGCGTGCTTCTGACTTGGAAGCAACCAGTCCACTCTTGTGAAGCAGTGTCAGGATATCGATAGACCCGTCTGCAAAATCTTCATCAGAAAGCTCTGCTGTCGGCATATCTGCTGCATTTCCTGAGCTGAACAGTGCACGTGCGCCTTCCTGTGCCTTTGTAGCTTCTTCTTCGCCGTGAACCAATTTTGTCAGTTCGAACGCAAGGATTTCTTTTGCTGTGTTAAGCTGTGCGCCTTCCCATTTGTCCATCTCATCAATCTGCTCAAGCGGAAGGAATGTCAGCATACGTAAACATTTAAGAACATCTGCATCTGCCACATTTCTCCAATACTGGTAGAATTCAAACGGAGAAGTTTTTTCCGGATCAAGCCATACAGCTCCAGACTGTGTCTTACCCATCTTCTTTCCTTCTGAATTCAGAAGCAGTGTGATTGTCATCGCACTTGCATCCTTACCAAGCTTACGACGGATCAGCTCTGTACCACCAAGCATGTTGCTCCACTGATCATCTCCGCCAAACTGAAGATTACAGCCGTATTTCTGGTATAACATATAGAAATCATAGCTCTGCATGATCATGTAGTTGAACTCAAGGAAGCTCAGTCCCTTTTCCATACGCTGTTTGTAGCATTCTGCTGTCAGCATACGGTTTACGGAGAAGTGTGCTCCAACTTCACGAAGTACTTCCACATAATTCAGATCCATCAGCCAGTCTGCATTATTAACCATCAGTGCTTTTCCGTCTGAAAAATCAATAAAACGGCTCATCTGCTTCTTAAAGCAGTCACAATTGTGCTGAATTGTCTCAGGAGTCATCATCTGACGCATATCCGTTCTGCCAGACGGATCCCCGATCATAGCAGTACCGCCCCCGATCAGAGCGATTGGCTTATTTCCAGCCTCCTGCAGTCTCTTCATCAGACACAGCGCCATAAAATGTCCAACATGCAGACTGTCCGCCGTCGGATCAAACCCAATATAAAACGTAGCCTTCCCATTATTCACCAGATCCCTAATTAACGGCTCATCCGTAACCTGCGCAATCAATCCTCTGGCCTGCAGCTCTTCATAAATACCCATTTTCCTAATTTCCTTTCTCTTACCAATCTTTTTTATCTTATTCACAGCCAATTTTCTCCGCCAGGAGAAGGAGGCGTCCCTGTCCGGAACTCTTCGAAGTTTTTCAAGGATGTCAGCCATCCGGAATCCATTTCTATTTGACTGCATGTGCAGGCGGATGCTCATACTTCTTAGGTTTTGGAAATTTGTGTTATGATTGAAAATCCATCTGTCTGAGCGCAGCGAGTTATGGATTTTCAATCATGCCCTTAACAAATTTTCAAAATCTTAGAAGTATCAGTCGCCGAACCCGCAGACAAATAGAAATAGATTCCGGATGGCGTCCCCCTTAAACCACCCTTCAAAAATTTCCAACAAAAAACCTCGTCCTCCGGCCAATCAGCCTTTAAGGACGAGGTATATTCTCTCGTGGTACCACCTTAATTCACATCCGGCTCGCACCGAATGCCTCAGTCAGTAACTAACATTACCGTAGCAGGTATAACGTCCGCCACTCCGTCACAGCTTACTTGCGCTTCCGCGCGTTCGGTGTGAAGCTCCAAGATGTATTCACATCTGACTCTTCGTGCACCTCTCATCAACCGGTTACTTTCTGTCTGAGCCTTGTCATCTGCTACTTGTTCTCTTCATAGCCTGTAATTTTCTCTTCTTTTGTCATACTACCGTATCCTTCAAAATTTGTCAAGCCGGATTTCACGCCAAATTATCACAAAACAACTTTTGTCAAATCCAATTCACAGCCTTCCATCATTTTCCGAACCACTCTCGCAGATTCCCTAATTCCAGAAATCCGTCTTCTGCGCAAGCCCGATATCCGCACTTTTAAACACCGGATTAACTCCCCGCTTCAACTGATCCTCATAATCCCGGATTGCCTTAAATGCCGTCCCGGACAAAATCAGGATCACCGGAATATTGATCAGTGCCATCACACCCATCAGTACATCGGAAAGATCCCACAAAAGCGACATTTCCATACCTGCCCCTAGAAATACAACAAATGCAGATACCAGGCGGAATCCGCTCATAAAATTTTTTCCCGGTTCCTTTTTATGGATATAGGTCAGAAGATTGTCGCAATAGAAACAATTTCCAAGCAATGTTGTAAACGCAAAAAATACCATAGCCACCGTTATAAATACCGGACCAAATGCTCCCAGGGATTCCTGAAGAGATGCCTGAACCCACGGTGCTCCCTGCATCTCCCTGGTTGGATCAATGCCAGACGACATACACATCATCGCCGTTGCCGTACAAAGAAGAAGTGTGTCGATAAAGACAGACAGCATCTGAACCAGTCCCTGTTTGACCGGATGGCTGACATTTGCAGAAGCAGATGCATTCGGTGCCGAACCGATTCCGGCTTCGTTGGAATAAAGCCCACGGCGGATACCCTGCATCATAGCAGAACCCGCAAACGCTCCGAAAATCGCCTTGAAATCAAACGCTTCCTCAAAAATACGCAGGAACATTTCCGGTACATTACGGATATTGATGATAACCACAATCAGCGCAATCCCGATATATGCAAGTCCCATCACCGGCACAACCGTCGATGTCACCTTTACAATACGGCTACCGCCGCCAAGCAGACACCATCCGGTCAGAACTGCCAGAATCCCGCCTATGATCCATGGGCTTACCTTCGGATCATAAAAAGAAAATCCGGAAAATGTAGACTGCAGATTATAGGATGCCAGCATATTGAATCCAAATGCATAAGTCATAATCATGGCAATGCAGAACACGATTGCCAGTGGTCTGCATTGCAGCGCCGCCTCGATATAATAAGCCGGACCACCATAGCATTTCCCATCCTCTCCCTTTTTCTTATAAATCTGTGCCAGCGTACTTTCAATCAGTGCTGACGCACTTCCGATGATCGCAATCACCCACATCCAGAATACAGAACCAAATCCCCCAATACAGATTGCAGATGACACCCCGACAATATTTCCTGTTCCTACTCTTGATGCCGTTGAAACCATCAATGCCTGAAATGATGAGATTGCCTCTTTATCGTCCGGCTTCTCCATCACGGACTCACAGGCTCTCTTAAATAAACGCGCCTGTGGAAATCTTGTCCGGATTGTAAAATATAAACCTGCTCCGATCAGCATAATCACCAGAAGTTTGCTGTACATAAATGAGCTGACTGCCCCAATAATTGTCTGAAACATACCTTCTTTCCTTTCTCAATGTTTTCTACCATTTTCGCAATATCTTAACGGAAACTCTCAAAATTTGCAAGCTTTTTCTATTTATTTCCTGTCATTTCGTCCCAATCACTTTGTAAAAATATTACTTTTTTCAATCAAAATGTCAAGCCTAAAAAAGCGGACAAGCAACACCTGTCCGCCAAATTTATACTATATTTTTCTAACCCTTTACAGCTCCTGCAGCAACACCCTTGATGATGTACTTCTGTCCTGCCAGATATACAATGATGATCGGGATTACTGTAAGCATGATGCTTGCCATCATCGGTCCCATTTCAACTCTTCCGTAACTTCCGCGGAAATACTGGATCAGCATCGGGATTGTTTTATATTTCTTAATATCAAGTACAAGAGTTGGAAGCAGGTAGTCATTCCATACCCACATTGCTTCCAGAATACCTACGGATATCATGGTAGGCTTCAGGATATGGATATCGATCAAAAAGAAAGTCTGCAACGGATTACATCCATCGATCATCGCAGCTTCTTCGATCTCTACCGGAATCGATTTTACAAATCCGCAGAACATAAATACCGCAAGACCTGCGCCAAATCCGAGATAGATCACCCAGATATTCCATGGCATATTCAGCTTTAAGGTATCTGCTGTCTGGGACAAGGTGAACATAACCATCTGGAAAGGTACAACCATTGAAAATACAAACAGATAATACAAAATCTTTGAAATCACACTATTTACACGGGTGATATACCATGCACACATTGAACAGCATACAAGGATAGCAACCACAGAAGTAAGCGTAATAAATGTACTGTATCCAAGACTGCTTAAAAATCCTTTTGAAGCAATGGCATCTACATAGTTTGCGATTCCTGCAAATGCATCTGCAGTCGGAAGTTTAAATGCAGTTCCTGTACTGATCGCTGATTCTTTTTTCAAAGAGTTCATCAGGATCATGATGATCGGATAAACCCAGGCGAGTGCCGCAATTGTTAAAATGACTGTCCATATTGTATTTGCAATACTTTTCTTCTTTTTCATTACTGCTGCACCTCCTTAGATCTTGTTGCTTGCAGCTGTACCAGTGAAATAATAATAACCAGAGCACAGAAGATCACTGCTTTTGCCTGCCCATAACCTTTCCACTGCATTCCGGCACGTGCGTAGAATGTCTGGTAAATATTCAGTGCCAGCATTTCTGTCGCATGGTTCGGATCTCCACCTGTAAGAGCCAGGTTCTGGTCAAACAGTTTAAATGAATTGGTAAGTGTCAGGAAGACACAGATCGTGATGGAAGACATTACCATCGGAACTCTGATCTTCCAGAGGATATCCCACTTTGCTGCTCCGTCAATCTCTGCTGCTTCGATCAGATCATCCGGTACATTCTGAAGACCTGCGATGTAAATGATCATCATATATCCGATCTGCTGCCAGCACATCAAAATGATAAGTCCCCAGTAACCGGCTGAAGAATTCAGTGCCAGAAGAGGCTGGCCGATGATCGTAAGCAGACAGTTGATCAGGATCTGCCAGATATATCCAAGTACGATTCCACCAATCAGGTTCGGCATAAAGAAAATAGTTCTGAAAATATTTGTTCCCTTTAACTTCTGTGTCAGAAGCAGTGCCAGACCAAATGCCAGTACGTTAATCAGTAAGATCGATACAATCGCAAATAATACTGTAAATTTAAATGAACTCGTGAATGATGTATCCTTGATCGCTGCTGTATAATTTGATATTCCAACAAATGTTGCATTTCCTACTGTTGTAAATTTACAGAAAGAAAGATAAAATCCCTGTGCAAACGGAATGATAAATCCGATCACAAATGCAAGAAATGTTGGGAGAACAAATATTGGTGCATGTTTTTTAAGTGCCTTCTCCATAGAAATCCTCCTCTTTTCCTTTTGCCCGGAAGGATCTCCCTACCAGGTTAACTCTCATTTCATAAAAAAAGGGGCAGGCAGATTGCCTGCCCCTAGGTCAGTTCTTTTTATGCAGCTTATTTATTCATTTGCAAGTTTGTATTCAGATGCCCATCCATCTACGAATGAACTTACTACTGCATCCCAGTTAGCATCTGTCTGATCTGCTGCATAAGCTGTCAGTGCAGATCCAACACCATTTTTCCACTCTTCTGAAGGCATTGTTGAGAAGTTCCATGCTACCGGAGTCTTTCCGTCTTCGGTCATCTGTTTGTCTTCTTTGATAAAGAGATTCTGAGATTCCTGAGCTTTCTTAAACGGAATGTTGAATCCCATATCGTCTGCCATACATTTTGTTCCTTCATCGGAAGTTACACACCAGTTCATAAAATCTAATGTAGCCTGAACATCAGCTTCGTCCGCTTCTTTATTTACGCACCAGTAATTTTCTGTACCTGTGCAGAGTCCCTGGTTTGCCTCATCGCCTACACCAAAGTAAATCGGAAGCATGGTCAGATCATCATCTGTAAGACCGCCATCGATCAGCTGTGTATATTCCCATGTACCATTCTGATAGAATACAGCTTTTTTATTCAGGAATTCATTTCTTGCATCGTCACCTGTCTTTGCAGCAAGATCCTTCGGATCGCATGTGCTGTTGTTGATGTACAGATCCCACATATCGCGATAATTGTCAAGATATGTGCCTTTGATTGCATCTGTTGTGTTAATTCCTTCATCCTGATATTCAAAGTAGATTGGAAGGTTTGCAAGGTGTGTCTTGAATCTCCAGTCAGAAGATCCGTCCATACCTGCTGAAGTAAATGCAGAAAATCCAAGTTCAGAAGATCTCTTTGTAATGTCTTCTGCCACTTTCTTCAGATCTGCAAAGGATTTGATGTCATCCGGTGTATATCCTGCTTCTTTTAATAATGTCTTATTTGTGATAATTCCATATGTTTCGATAACGTATCCGATACCTGCTACAGAATCTCCGTCTTTCAGTGCATAATCATCACTTGTGAGTTCTTTGTAAACATCAGTGTCAGATAAGTCGTAGCAGTAATCTTTCCAGTTTGCAAGTCCTACCGGTCCGTTTACCTGGAATAATGTTGGTGCTCCGCTCTTTCCCATTTCACTCATCAGAGTGGTTTCATAGTTTCCTGAAGCTGCTGTAACAACCGTTACCTCTACACCTGTTTCTTTGGTATAGTCTTTTGCCAGCTGCTGCCACTGTTCATCCTGCTCCGGTTTGAAGTTCAGATAATAAACAGAACCTTTGCTGCTGTCCCCTTTACTGTCTGCACTCTTGTCATCGCTCTTGCTTCCACATCCTGCAAAGCATCCAAGTGTCATGATTCCTACCAGTCCCAGTGCCAGCCATCTTTTTTTGTTTTTCATAATTTCCATTCCTCCTCGTCTGGATTTCTTTTCTATGCTTAGATAATAGCAAGAATCCGTGCAAAGGATGTAGCAAATAGAAAACCTCCTTTAACAAAAAGTATACTTTTCAGAATGTAAAAAATTTGTTATCGCCAAAGGGACGCCAACAGCCTTCTCCTCCCATCATCTCTCTTTCTCATACTCCCGGATACTTTCATCGGCAGTCTCCACCATCTGCGCAAGCGTCATTTTCCCGGCGGCAAGCTGTGGCAGGCACTCCCCGATCGTCTCTTCCTGAAGGATGGAGTTCCATTTCACCTGATAGTTCGGAACGATCTGCGGATTGTTATTGTAGGCATTTACATAATCCTGAAGGAGCTGGCTGATTTCAGTGCGTCCGTTCTTGTCCATCAGCTCTTTCTTCTCTTCCAGATTGAATTTCGTGCGAAATTTCAAAAATTCAACCGCCCCTTCTTTGACCTCCTCGCTGTAAGTGGAAACCACCGCCCAGCCAAAGGTTTCCGGTGAGGCGATCAGTTTATTTCCCGGAAATGCGGAAAATCTTACCTTTTCTTTCCATTCTTCCGGCAACTGGTCGATCATCCAGTATCCGTTCGGAATCATTGCCACCTTTCCTGTGACAAAATTATTGTATGCCACATCGTAGTCTGCATGAATTGCATCTTCTGTTGTATACCGAAACAATTTCTGCAAGGTTTCTGCAATTTCAAAACCGGTATCATTGGAATAGCTTTCTGGGAGAAGCTCTTTCATAAATGCATAGCCTTCTTCCGTGTGTGCTGCCTCTGCTGTTGCAATCAGCATCGGCGCCCAGCCGGTTCCTTCAGTGTGAAGTCCAAGCGGTGTGATTCCGTTTGCCTGCAGCTGGTCACAGCAGTCCCAGAATTCTTCCCATGTCTCCGGGAATTTCTCAATCCCTGCTTCCGCAAAAAGCTCCGGATTCCAAAACATGCCGGCGCACGCAAATGCCGCCGTACTGATCGGTCCAAGATAGATATTGCCATCCTCATCCGTACAGCCTTCCATCACCGCCGGTTCGATCATATTCCTCCACTCTTCATCCTCTTCCAGATACGGACTCAGATTCTCGATCCGTCCATCCGCAACCATCATCTGATAAAAGGACGGCAGGGTGCGCACATCATAGATCACAGCCGGAAGCTCGTCTGTGACATTTAACCGTTTCAGATTTTTTCGGTATTCCTCTTCCGTCTCCATGATCCATTCCACTTGCATATGATACGTACCGGCATATTCTTCATTAAATGCATCAACGACATCCTGTTCCGTTTTCTTGCCGGAAGTCGGATCTACCGTCAGAATGATCGGAATATCAATCTCCTTTTTTTCTGTGCCCCGGCTTGTCTGCCCCGTATTTTTACCACATCCGGTCAGCACTGTCAGAACCAGTGCGATACAAAACACCGATTGCAAATATTTTCTATAAATCACGTTTCTCCTTTCCGTCATCCGGAATTTGGATTGTACACCGGGTTCCATTTTCTTCTGCCTCATAGTAAAACAGCACATCCTCTCCATATTTCAGCCGCAGTCTGGTCAGTACATTCACCACTCCATATCCGTGTTCCTTATCCTGGAAGCATTTTTTCGCCTCCAGAATCGGATGCCCGTTTAAGGCATTGATCTTTTCCATCATTTCCCGGTCAATCGGCTTCCCATTATTGAATACCACGATTTTCAGCTGGCTATCCTCCCTCGCAATCTCAATCCGGATCAGACCATTCTCATAAATTTCGCAGAATCCGTGCTTGATCGCGTTCTCGACAAGTGGCTGCAAGATCAGCTTCAGCATCCACGTACTCTTCTCTTCCACCTTACACTCAATCTCATACCGGAACAGATTTGCATTCCGGATCTGTTGGATTTCCATATAACTCTTTACATTTTCCAGTTCGTCCTCCACCGTCACGATATCACTGCCCTTGCTGAGTGACAGACGCAGATATTTGGAAAGTGCCTGAATCATCTTCATGGTTGTCTCTTCTCCGTTTATCCGCGCAAGCATGTAAATTGTATCCAGCGTATTATAAAGGAAATGTGGGTTGATCTGTGCCAGAAGCATGTTCAACTCCGTCCGTCTGAGCACCCCTTCCTGTTCTTTGATCTCTGCCAGAAGATTCTCAATATTTTTTAGCATCTTATTGTAGGAATGTCCGATCTGATCCAGTTCTGTATTGGTATTCAGTTCAATCAGGCGACTGAAATCATTTCCGTCAAACTGTGTCATCTCTTCACTGATCTCCCGGATCGGACTGGTGAACCGCTTGGAAAAATAGATACTGAGCACAACCGCTACCACTGCCACAAACAGATAAATCCCGATCAGCACCGTAAGTACCCTCATCGTTCCCTGCGTCATTACACTCGACGGAACGACTGTGAACACCGTCATTTCAGAGCTGCTTTCTTTGTAAATGGAGCAGACACCACCGCTCACTCTCCGGCTTTTTGCAAGAATACCACTCGTTTCCTGTGCGCTGATCTTATAGACTTCCTGTTTTACCGCATCCGAAATCTTCGTCCCTTTCGGGCACCAATCAGCACATAAATTTCCCTTCTTATCCAGAATTCCGATCTGCACTTCATTTGTCATACTCCGATCCTTTCCAAGTATCGTTTCCAGAAAGCTGTCATTCATCTTGATGAGCAGCAGTCCTGGTTTGCAGGCGTATTCCATGCTGTGTACATATCTTCCGATAAACAATGCTTCTTTCTCCGTCCCAAACAGAGTATCCTTTGCCCAGAACCATTGTGTTTTCGCATAAGAATCTCCCATGTAATCTTCCAGATGGCTGTCTGAAAAATCTTCATAATCAATATGCGAGTAGGATCTGGCATAAACATTATTTTTATTATCCACATAGCAGTATTCTGCCACATGATCCAGATTCATATAGGCAAAATATTTCTGAAGAGAGTTCTTTTCCACATCTGCAAATGAAGCTTTTTTCAGACTTTCCTGAACCTGATCGTAAGTAATACATTCTGCTGTCCCTTCATCCGCCTCTTTTGACAGTGTATCCAGAGCCAGCCCCATCTTCTCATTTAAAAATTCATATTTATCTGTAACCTCTGTGGTCAGACTCTGCCTTACATAAATCCAAACACCGATGCTTGACAGCAAAATTGCCAGCAACAACAGCCCCATTATATATCGAAGGTATTTTCTCTGTATTCCGGATTTAATCACCCATTTCTTCATTCTTCGTAATCCTTTTTGTATTCACTCGGTAATTTTCCTGTATATTCTTTAAATAAATGTGAAAAATAGGATGCATTGCTGATTCCCACCTGCTCACATACCGTTCCTATACTCTCACATCCATCCTGGATCAGCCTCTTTGCTTTCTCCATTCTCTGCTGTAAGAGATACTTTTTAAAGGTCATATGAAATGTATTTTTAAATACACGCCCGAAATATACCGGATTCAGATAAATCTGCGTTGCCACCTGAACAATAGAAAGTTCTTCCTCCTGCAAATGCTCACCGATATAAGAAAGTGCCACTGTCATATATTCCTTTGCACATTTATTTTCTCCGCTTTCTGCGTATTTTTCCCGTTCCTCAATTGCTTCTCCGAGGATCCTATAACTGACATCTACCGCCTGTGCTGCTGTCAGACTCTCCATATTCGAATAATAATTCTGGAACTGTTTCTGCAGTTTTTCCGTCATTCCGTAAGTATCGTTCAGCATCATCTCCGCTTGCAGCATAACCTTATGTATATAACGAATCTGTAGCTCTTCCTCATGCGGAAGTGCGTAGATCAACGCAATAAAAGCCTGTTTTAACTCTTTAAACGCATTCTTCCGAACAGCATTGACGATCGTAAGTCCTGCCTCTTCACAATCACTTTTTGCCGCTTTTTCTTCCTTTTTCACAGGTATGGAAAAAGTATTCTCATTTGTGGCACTGCTGCAGATTGGCTCGAAAAGTCCCTGCGCCTCTTCGTAACTCCGGCGGATTCCATCCAGTCCTTTATACGGTTTGGAAATCGATGCAGTAACCGGACTTTTCTGTTCCCTTTTAACCTGTTCCAGAATCTGCGCAATCTCGCGCACTGACGCATTTTCCTTTGTCTTGATCAGAAATACATGACAGCCTTCTGCCTTTTCAAAATGCCAGAAAAAATACCGCTCTGAAAACATTTCTTCCAGAGATTGTATCAATTCCAGCCTGGCTGCTTCGTAATTCAGTGCATCCGTAATCTTATATGTAAGATCAAGATCCACACACATTGCAATAAAACGGTCGCCCTCTTCGATCACATCTTTCAGGATTGCAAATACTTCCTGCATTTTTTCATAGGAAATTTTATTCTGTAAATATTTCTGTACAACAACCTGGAGAAAACTGGTGGAATCTTTTCGGACCATATTTTCCCAGCTTTCATAACGCTCTTCGCTCTCCAGTTTCTCCATACAGGTCTGGTATGCGCCCTGCATGGTCTCCTGCAGTTTATCTTCCTCGATTGGTTTCAGCAGATATGCATATGCACCAAGATCACACGCCTGCTGTGCATAATTAAAATCACGGTACGCACTGAGCACAATAAAAACCGGATCCAGCTCTGTCTTCTGGATCTCTTCCATCACCATCAGACCGGAAACCTGTTTCATCCGGATATCCGTCAGTACGACATGGGGCTTCACTTTTTTGATCACTTCGATTGCCTGCTCCCCACTCTGTGCCTGACCGGCAACTTCAAATCCCATCTCATTCCAGTTGTACGTCTTAACCAGTCCCTGCAGAAGGATTGGTTCGTCATCTACAATCACAAGTTTTAATAATTTCATACCATTTTCCCCATTCCTGATAATCTTCCTACTTCTTATTTTAGATAAGACATGATAAAGAATTTATCAAAAACTATACTTCTGATGCAAAAAATCATACTTTTACCAAAAATTATACATTCTCGTTCGGTAAATAGCAAGAAAAGCCGGCAGAACTGGCTTTTTCTTGCCGTCTGCCGACTTTCCGGATCCTATGATTTGTTAAAAATCATATCTTTTTATTATTTTCTTTTTCTGCGTTTCCAAGCAAATCCACCCATACCAGCTCCAAGTGAAGAAACTGCAAGTCCTAACCATCCAAATACGCTTGCCGGATCTCCGGTCTTCACGGAATCACTTCCGCTTGTCTTGGATTTATTTGTTGTACCATCTGTCTTTTTTACAGATGAGCTGTTTTTCTTTACAAGTGCCTTGATTGCTTTGTTCAGGCTGTTTGTTGCATTATCTACTGCTTCCTGACTTTCTTTTGCATCCAGTGCTTTCTGGGCATCTGAAAGTGCGCTCTGCAGTGCTTTCCAGCTGTCTGCTGTGTAATCTGCTTCTTTAAGCGCTTTTGCATCTGCAATTGCTTTTTCAAGAGAAGCAGTATTGATTGTAACCGGTTCTTCTTCAGCTTTAACCAGTGCATCTTTTGCTGCATTTAAAGCAGCAAGTGCCTGATCAACTGCATCCTGACTTTCCTTTGCTTCCAGTGCAGTACGTGCGCTCTGCAGTGCTGCCTGGTATACACTCCAGCTTTCTGCTGTGTAGTCTGCTTCTTTAAGGTTATCAGCTTCTGCAATTGCAGCTTCCAGTGCTGTTGTATCAACCTCTGCCGGTGCCAGAGTCTCTGCTATCTTGTAAGTAAATGTAAGAGGAGTTGTATAACCTGTTGAAGCTACTGTAATCTGGAATTCCGTTCCAGCTACCGCATCCTTAAACGGATCTGCATCTGTCTTGATCGTACCATCCTTATTGATAATAACTACGGAGCCTCTTCCACTTGCTGCATAATCTTTACCATTTACATTTACAGAAGTAATATTTCCAAGATAAGCTTTAAGCGCATCTGTGTCAAATCCTTCTGCCTCTACAAGTTTCTTATTCTCTGCATCATATGCTGCAGGCATATCTTTTGTTGTCAATGTAAATGTTGTAACAACATCTGCATATTTCTTGTTCTTATCTTTAATTGTGAGGGTATATTTTCCAGGTTTTACAGAAACTGCTGCTCTGCTCTCTGTCGCTGCTTTAAAAGTCAGTACATCACCTTCTACCAACACATCCAGTCCATCCACACTGTATTCCGGATCAAATCCATCTGGAAGCTGTACATTGATTGTAGTCTTGCCTGCTGTAATGTCTGCATCTGCAACTTCTGCTTTTGTAGTTTCTGATTTTACAGGAACATAGATATCTGCGATATCCATTGTATACACCCCATTTGTTGTATAATACTCAATGCTGTCAATGGTCTTGCCCATCATAGATTTGTAATGTTCAGATGATGTCGGGCAACCATGTACTTCACTTGTAAATCCGGTACTCCATGCGATTTCATTACCTCTCCAGATATTTTCCAGATGACGCATACCATAAGCGGTTCCGTCTGTTGTCTTTACTACAACTGCATTTACATTATCTGATTTGATTTCTTCTGGAAGTCCATCAAGATCAAGCTCGTAATCTCCATAAGATGTTTCGGTTGAAAGTTCAGCTGTAACTCCTTCTACTTTCGTTGCTTCCTGACCTTTTACTTCACTGAACACAAGATTTCCATCTGCATCGACAGAAACTTCTTTATAGTTTGCCGGTGCTTCTGTAAGTGAATAGTATGCATAAGATGCATTTTCAAATAATGTGTCTTTTCCAGTCAGTGTTGTAGTAGTTGTCTGTCCTCTGTTTGTAACTGTAATTTCTACGGAATCACCGTCTTTCACTTCTTTGTATTTTGAAAGATCTACCGAAGGGTCTACTTTTACAGCATAAGTGATACCATCAATCTTGGATCCATCTGCATTTTCATGGTATGATCCACCTGCAAGGCCTTTGGTTCTGGTCTTGTTCTTTGTCGCAGAAGTAAATGCATCTACCGCAATATCATTACCTGTTGTTTCAGCTTTGTAGAATTCTGCGTATGGGATGTTCATGAGAACATATTTATCTGCTTTCACAAGTGCCTTAATTGCTTCTGTCATATGCAAGGTCTGCTCTTTTACAGCTGACTGTAAAGGATTTTCTGACGCAATAAGCTCTTTCGATTCTTCAAGCTCTTTCATCATATTATCCCAACTGTCTTTTGTATAATCAGATTCGTTTAATGCGCTTGCTTCGTCAATTTTGTCCTGTAATGCTTTGATATCTTCTTTGGTTGCAGTTTTTGGTGCCGCAAGATTTTCTGTTCCGATCTGGAAACTATAGCTGTAATCTGCATAACCAAGTCCATAGACTGTCAGTTTCCAGTAACCTGTTCCATCCGTTCCCTCCGGAAGCTGGCATCTGAGAGAGTCTGTCAGTCCAAGCTGGATTCCCATAGATTTATGCATCCAGTTATCTGCCGCAAATTTTGTTCCAAATGTTCTTACCGGTGTTGTATAGCTTGCATCATCTCCATAATAGGTCCATTCAACAGCCTGCATCGCAGAACCAAGCCCACCATAGTTTCCATTTAAATCTACACGGATAAATTCTCCAAAGCTTCCCACATCTTTTGTCTCTCTGACATTCGGTGTGATATCAGATGCCACTGTCAGCTGTGTGTCTTTTAAGCCTGAATAGGAACCTGTTGTTCTTTCAGAGAATGCAAAGCTTCCATCTTCCTGTTTTTCAGCTGTCTTAAGACCATTTGTATTTGCTGTTACATCTGCAATTGCTGTGTAAGACTGAAGCTGATTTTCAGAAAATCCTCCACTTAATGTGCCTCCGTTTTCCACAACTGCATATTTTTCTTTTAATACATTCAGATCTGCTGTCTTTACTTTGACCGGAACATATTTGATACCTGTCACTTTATAATCAGCCTGGATAAATGAGCTTCCGTCTTCAGCTGTAAATACTGCTTTTTTATCTTCATTGGTTGATCTCGTATAAACACTTCCGTCTGTCATTACAGCTTTTCCATCTGCATTCCAGTATGCAAGATCATATTCGTTTCCATTTGTATCTTCAATAACTGCGCTGCACTGGAAACTTCCTCGATGTAATCCATGATTTGCAGTCGCTCTTGTTACTGCATCAAAAGCACCCTTGTCATACTCATTACGTGAATCTACATCAGCAGAGGATTCTGTATCACCTGCTGCATAGACACCTTCATTTGCCCAGTATTCAGACCAGCTCATACCAACATAAACATAAGAATATTCACTGTCTTCTTCCGGCACTTTATAAGTAAATGTGTATGTCTGATAACCGTCTTCTGCAATTGTTACGGCAAATCCCTCTCCTGCTTTTGCATCTTTAAATGCATCCTGTGAAAGATCCAGTTTTCCGTCTTCTGTGATCAGTTTTACTGCTTTTTTTCCGGAAGCTGCATATTCTTTTCCATTCACAGTTACTGATGTAATATTTTTTAAATATGTCTGGAATTCTTCCTCATCAACACCATCCGCTTTCACCACAGCCGGATCTTTGTCATTCTCATTATATTTTGCCGGCATCGTTTCTGTATAAGCATTAAATGTTGTGGAGATTGGTGCATAATTTCCGTTTTTATCGTTAAGAGTTACTGTATAGCGCCCTTTTTCGATTTCTTTGTTAAATTTGATCGTTCTCGTCGGAGTCTTTCCTTCTGTATTTATCTCTACAGAATATGCATCCGCATCTAAACCATTGATTGTATATTCTTCTGCAAAGTCACTTGGCAGTCCGCTTACTGTGATTATTGTATTTTCAGCATTTACAGAAGCATCGGCAACCGAGATCTCTCCGTCATATTTCGTCTGCACCTTCTGGTTCATCGGGATTTCGTAAATACCGGCATCTGTATAATAGGTCACTTTATTGATGGTTTGTCCCATCATGGAAGCATAATCTTTTGAATCCAATGTATTTCCATGGGATTCTGTTACAAATCCAGTACTCCATGCAAGTTCTGTTTTCTTCCAGATATTTTCCACATGGCGAAGTCCATAACTGCTTCCTTCTTTTGTGCTGACCACTACACCATATACAGTATTCACATTTTTCAGATCATCACTTGTAATATCTAACTGGTAATCACCATATCTTGATGACGTAGAAAATTCAGTTTTCGCATTTGTCAAAGTTGTCGGTTCTGTTCCTTTTACTTCGCTAAAGCTAAGACTTCCATCCGCATTTACAGTTGCCTCTTTATAGTATGACGGTGTATCACTTAATGTGTAATAAGAATAGCTTACGCTTTCAAATAATGCATCTTGTCCTTTATATGTAACAGTATTTTCTTTTCCTTTAATATTTGTTGTAATCGTAACTTCACTTTCATCAGTAACCTGTGTATATTTTCCTAATACAGATCCATCACTGATCTTAACCGGAAATGTTATGCCGGTAATATCAGAACCATCACTGTTCACATGATAAGAACCCGATGCCAGTGAAGCTCTGGTCTTCTGTTTTGTTGCTGATGAAACAGTATCCGCACCTGTCACTCCATCTGCTTTGTAGAAATCAGCATATGGAATGTTCATTAATACATAAACTTCTTTCTGTACTTCCGGAGTTTTTTTCACCAATGCACCTACTGCATCTGTCAGAGCTTTTGCTGCCTGATCCACTGCATCCTGTGATTCTTTCGCTGCAAGCGCTTCTTTTGCCGCCGTCAGTTTATCCTGCATATTTTTCCAGCTTTCTGCTGTGTAATCAGCTTCTTTCAGTGCTTCTGCCGACGCGATTGCATTACTTAATGCTGTTGTATCTACCGTTTTTTCCTCTTTTTTTGTTGCATTTTCCAACGCATTATTTACTGCATTAACAATTGCCTTTGATGAGCAGGTTGCTTCTGACACTGCATCGATTCCATCTGTTCCATTAATTGCTACGATTTTCGGTACAACTCCATCCGCCGCATCCTCAATATAGCTTTTATTTTTTTTGCTGCCGTCACCGACAATATCCGTGATCGATTCTATTTTTCCGTCCTTTATGGTAACAGATAAAGATAAATTATATTCATCAAAATCTGCATCTGCATCCGGTGTACACTCTGCAGTCCCTGTATATGTTCCATCCTGAACCCTCGCTACATCCTCACTGTTTGCCGCAAACACCGTCGACGGACAAAGTCCAGATACCATCGACATCGCCACAGCCATTGTCATAGCTTTTGTCTTAATTGTTCCCTTTCCCATAATTACCTCCTTGTTGTTGATAAAATTTATTATTAAGTTAGTTTCTGCTAACCCATAATCAAAAAAATTAACCTATCTGTGCCACTCTCTCCGATTCTCTTTTTACAATCGGAAGCAACTTTTTACTTATCATTCCCATCACGAATCCGGTCACTGTACCGGCGATCAGAAGTGCCGGCAGATAATAAATCAGTTTCAGATTCTCTACTACAACGGATGCCACGATAATCTGGCCGATATTGTGCGACACGCCTCCAGCGATACTGACTCCGGCTATGGAAAATCCTTTCAGCCTCTTCATCAATGCCATAACCAGAAAGCTTAAGATTCCTCCTGCCAGACTGTAGATGACCGACATTCCATTTCCAAATAAAAAGCCGGTCAGCAGAATTCGCATAACTACCACCAGAAATACTTCCGGAAGTTCCAGAAAGTACAGCCCGGTCACTGTCACCAGATTGGCAACTCCGAGCTTCATTCCCGGTATCCCGAAATTGATCGGTATTAAGCTTTCCACATAACTGAATATCATTGCCAGTGCAACCAGCATTGCCATATTGGCAAGTTTTCTGTTTTTATTCATCTGCTGTTTCCTTTATCATTTTGCGATCGTGTCAGGGACTATATCTTCGGAATCCAAAGTTTCCAATCCCTGATCATTCTCATTTTCCAGAACCTCTACTACAAGCTTATGTGGCAGACAGACGATCGTCTGTGTATGTCCGCTGATCTTTCCCTGCTCTTCACAATATCCATCCGGACAGTTTGCCTCTTCCATATACGCCTTTCCGTCTTCGATCCGGATCCGGTTATAAAAATCCCTATCCTTTACTTCGATGGTCTGATCCTTCGACAAGGAATACGTTCCATAGATTTTCCCATCCAGCGTAACCCGGATCTGATTTCCTTCTTCCCCTCTCGTCAGCTGCATCACAAGCAGCATCGCAAGCGCAATCACAATAATTCCTGCTCCAAGTATCAGATCTTTCTTCTTCATCTTCTATACACCCAGCCAGAGCAGAAGAATCAGTAAGATTACTGCCCGCAAAATCGTAAACCAGAATTCATTTCCACGAAGTCCTTTTACTCCGGTATGAATATTTCCTTTCGGGCAGGTATCGATACATTTCTGACACTGGAAACAGTCTCCTTCTACCTTCGGAGATCCATCTTCCGGAAGTCCGATGTTAGAAGGACATTTCTTTGTACATGCCTTGCATCCTTTGATGCAGTTTTCCCGGTCTCTGTGAAGTGCGAAAAACGGAAGCACCGGAAGCAGGGAAAACACAGCTCCCATCGGGCAGAAATTTCTACAGAAAAACCGTTCTTCAAAACACATTCCCACAAGGATCAGAACCAGAAGAACGAGTCCCACCAGATATCCGCCAAGCTTAAAGTTGCCGGCATGGAGCATGGAAAATACATCCCACGGGCTGGTTCCTTTTGCCTTGCTGTAGACGTCGGCAAAGCACAAGATTGAAATCAGTGCCAGTACAATATATTTCAGATAACAGAGCTTTTCTGTCCATGCATCCGCAATCTGAAGAGGTTTCTTTTTCATCTTTTTACAGATCCACACATAGAGTGCATGCACACCATCTCCCAGTGTACCGAACGCACAAGCGAATCCGCAAAAGAATCTTCCGAACAGAATGGTGTAAATGCAGATCACAACCAGTACTGTCACAAAAGAGGTCATGGCAACCTTTTCGCCTGCACCGATCTGTGTAAAGATGTATTTCACTCCGGCAAATGCCGCTGTATACACCGATGGGATAAACAGGAAATACAGTACCTGGATCAATGCTCTCAGCCATATATGTAATTTTTTTATATCTTTCGCCGTTAAATTATGAATATCCATCTTTTTCACGTTACTTTACCGCCTTTTCCAGAGCCTGTTCCGATGCATTTTTGATTCCAGTCGAGCTGAATGTCGCACCACTGATCGTATCTATATCCGCGCTCTGTGCATCGATGATTTTGGGAATAATATCCTTTGCCATGGAAAGGTATGCTCCGTCTTCTTTCTCTGCCGATATCACATTGATCTCTGCAATCTTGCTTTTCTCAATCTTCACTTCTACCTGGATCGTTCCGCCAAATCCATCAGCTTCCCCGGTATATGTTCCGTCCTTGTAGTTTGTGGAACCTCCATTTTCACTGTCTGATTGTCCGTTTCCGGCAACCTGTGCGGAAAGCCGGGCGATCTCATCTTCTTTCGCACGCGCATCCAGCACTGAATTGTATCCCAGCAGAACTCCCACGATTGCGAGCATACTTACCAGTCTTACCCAGAATTCTCTCATTGCTATTCAGCCTCCATATCTGTCGGTCTTTCTGCTTTTTCCAGTACTTTTTTGCATCCTTCCAGGATTGCATTGGAAGAGCAGGTTGCACGGGAAACAGTATCAATATCCTCCGGCATTCCTTTATCTATGATCTGGGATACCACACCTTTTATGCTTGAAGTACCATTTGCCGCTCTCTTAATATAGCTGTCATTACTGCTTGCACCATCGCCTGTGATATCCGTAATTGACACAATTTTATCGTTACGGATCTCCACCGACATTGTCAGCTCATACTCTTCAAAGTCTTCGTCTTCATCCGGCGTACACGGAACGGTCACTTCATAAGTTCCACTGACATATTTTGTATTTTCTTCGTCTTTTCCATCTTTTGATTCCAGCTGAGCAATTGCTGTTTTCAGCTTTTCTACTGCTTTATCAACAATAGTCTGTTTTGTTTCCTCAAGTGCTTCTTGTGCGTCCGCAATTCTGGTCTGCAGAACTGCCCAGCTTGTTTCTGTGTATTTATCTTCTTCCAACTTTTCTGCTCTCTCGATCAGCTCTTTCAGATCAGTCAGATCCGGCTTCTCATCAATGGATTCTCCATTTGTCACTTTCTCTGCCTGTTTCAGTGCATTCTTGATTGCCTTTAACAGTCCTTTGGAACTGTAGGTTGCTCCTGACACTGTATCTACATCGTCTGTCTTCTGTATCTGGATCACCTTTTTCACAACATCCATTGCACGGTTGAAGAACGCTTCGTCATCCGAGCTTTCTGTGATCAGGATCGCTTTGATCGTCTTTTCCTGGATCACGACTGCAACGGATACATCTCCGCTGTAGCCCTCTGCCGTTCCGTAATAGATTCCTTCCTTGTACGGAACGGTTCCGGTCACAGTAGAATTATTGTCGTCTGACGAACTATTGTTATTGCTGTTATCGCTGTTATTACTATTGTTATCCTGTGTGCCATCCGATGTCCCGTTTACCGCCGCCTGGCTCAGCGCATCCCGGACTGCCTGGATAATTCCGACAGAGCTGTAGGTTGCCCCTGACACCGTATCCACATTGGTACTCTGTGTCGTAATAATAGAATCGATCAGAGAAGCTGCTTTGGAAATATAATCGCTTCCGTCACTGTTCTCCACAATCTGGATAGATGCGATCTTTCCTCCGCTGATTTCTACCATAACCTTCAGCGGACCGCCAAATCCGGTTCCCGAACCGTAATAAGTTCCGTCCTTATACGCTGCCGCATCTTCTACCTGCGCCACACTAGTTGAGCTTCCTGCCGCCGCCCCTGTCTGACCGGACTGCGCCTGTCCTGTCTCACTGGTATCCTTTTCCCCGGTCAGCGCATTTTTTACCGCGCTGATGATTCCTCTGGAACTGAACGTTGCTCCCGATACAGTATCCACATCCAGCGTCTGTCCTTCGATGATCTTGTCGATCACCGCTTTCGCACGCGTGAAAAACGCCGCATCATCGGAAGAGCTCAGAATATCAATCGAAACGATCTGCTTGTCCTTGATCAGTACCGATACGGTGATGTCTCCTGCATACCCGGTTCCGGTTCCCTTATACACACCATCCTCCAGGTCAAATGATCCTTTGGCTGCTGTCTTTTTTTCTTCTTTCTTCTCTTTTGTCTCTTCTTTTTTTACCGGTGTTTCTTCCTGTGTCGCTGCATAGACCGGAGCCTCATATCCACTTAAAGAGCCTGCAACGCACGCCGTAACCAGTGCAACTGAAAGAACGGGTGCAAACGGTTTTAATTTTTTACCGGTTTCTTTGATGTCCATCTCTCATTATCCTCTCATTTCACGCAAATTATTTCGTAATAACCTTCATGTTAAGATCCGTTGTAAAGCTGTCTTTCAGACCTTCTGTCACATAAATCGTTCCGTCATCTGTCTCAAGGATCGCCTCAAACTCATCACTGTGCGCCTTCCAGAACTCTGCCGCTTTTTCTTCTCCCATGATAAAAAGTGAGGTAGAAAGTCCGTCTGCAAGGGTTCCGTCCGAGCTTACGATCGTGACAGATACCAGTCCGTTCTCTGCCGGATATCCGGTCTTTGGATCAATAATGTGATGATAGGTCACACCATCCTGTTCAAAATAGCGTTCATATCCACCAGATGTGATCACCGCTTTATCCCGAATGGATAAAACTCCCAGATAATCCTCTGTGTCGTCCGGACTCTGTACCGCAACCCGCCAGTTGCTTCCGTCTGTCTTGGTTCCGAGTGCCTGTACATTTCCACCCAGATTTACCAGACCACTTGTAATCCCGTTTTCTTTGAAAATATCCATAATCCGCGAAGAAGTATAGCCTTTTGCAATTCCTCCAAGGTCGATCTTCATCTGGTCATCTTCAAAAGAGATTTCTCTCGTATCCTTATCGTATAATATCTTCGCTGCATCCACATGCTTCAGAAGCCCTGTCAGTTCGTCAGCTGACGGGACACGGAAATTCTGTGTCGGAAATCCCCACGCCTCCATAACCGGATAAATTGCGATATCAAATGCCCCATCCGTTTCCTTATTCAGTTCCAGTGCGCGCTTCACAAGATATCCGCCATCTTCTGAAAGTGTTGCACTTTTCTGTTCATTCAGTTTCGCAATCTCACTGTCTGCATTTCCCGTTGATAAAAGTGTATCTAATCTTTCAATCTCTGCTTCAGCGGCATCCACCGCATCCTGTGCTTTTTCTCCATATGCTGTCACTGTCATATAGGTATCCATTGCAAAAATGTCTTTTGATGCCTCATTATCCTGAGAGGTTCGTTCTGTACTTTCCTTCGAACTGGCTGTTCCTTCACTATTTTTACTCTTTGTTGTATTCTGACCACCTTGACCGCATCCACCCGCGAATACAGATGCGCACAGACAGACCACAATGATCTTATTTATGAATTTCATTTTGTTTCCTCTTTGTTTGTATATTCTAACTTAGAATAGTTTATATTATCAATAGTTAGCATGTCAATATTAAAGTTATCAGTTAAGAAACTTTCTCATTTTAGTTCTTTTTGCTGTACACAAAAAGAGCTTACAAAAAATGTTTCATTACACTTTCTGCAAGCTCTTTCATTTTTTCTAATATTCTAATGTTTTACTCATAACATATCTTCGTTTCCCGCCATACTTCTTTGTCTCGAGAACTGCCTTCATCCCAAGCTTTTCCATATTGCGAAAACTATATATATTATCCGGATGAACTGTTGCCATCAGATACCGCATCTGCTTATTTTTTACGATTTCTTCTGCCTGACAGAAAAGCTCATATTGCAGTCCGTATCCCTGATACTCCGGTTCCACAACAGCAATCTCCAGCTGCGCAACCCGCTTCATTTCTTCCCTGGAAATCTTCAGATATTCTCCCAGGTTGTCCTCTGCCATTCCGGGAATACGGACAATCATGATCGCTGCAGTCTGTCCATTCTTCTTTGCCAAGAGGGTAAATCCTTCCTCGCGGATATGCTTTGCAAGAAATTCTTCATTCTCTGCCTCAAACCATTCTTTCACGGGAACAATTTCTCCGGCAAGCTTTACCATACGACAAATTTCAGGAAGATCCTCCTCATTCGCCTTGCGGAACTGAAACTCATTTTTCTTCGTCATACTCTCCATTTACAGCATCTCAACAAACGCAGCAAGTCTGGTGTTCAGCTGTCCGATGTCTGCCTGAGAGTAATCGGTTTCCACACTGATATACGGAATTCCCTTTTCACCTGTCACAAACTTGCGGATCGTATTGGTCTCCACATTGTAGGTATGACATGCCTGAAGGATCATATCCACTACACCGTCTACCTGATATTCATCGATCAGTCTTCCAAGAAGCTCCAGACGGTTCGGGTTCGGTGTCATAACCGAACATCCGATGTTGAGATATCTTCTTGCAATTGCATCATAAATATCCTCTGCATCTTCATCCACCATCTTATCGATTGATTTGGCACCGCTGCAGTTCTCAAAAGTCACAACAATACCGCCATTGTCTTCTACTGCTCGGATCACTTTTTCTGTTGCTCCTCCGATCGGACATCCTGTGATCAGAATACGCGGTTTCTTCTCTTCCATCTTGCCTTCTGCATATTCTTTTTCAATCTTCGCAGTAAGAGCATCCACTTCACCCGGGATCAGGGAACGGTCAAATTTGAAGGTGCTTCCGTACAGAACTTTGAACAGATCCTGTCCTTTGATCGGAGCCGGATCATATTTCATTACTTCATAAAGTTTCTTTAAGGATCGGCGTGCCTGATTCTCTGTCTTTACAGCTTCACGGATCTGCTCTTCCGTGATCGTCACGCCAAATTTCTGTTCCAGATATTCCTTGAAACGGATGATCTCGCCTTTCCAGAGTTGAAGTCCCGGTTCTCTCTGGCTATTCGGAAGTTCCATGATAAATACATCTTTGAATTCTGACATATATTCATACATCTTCTTCTTACCATCACAGGTTGTTTCCCCAACTACTACATCTGAGAAATAGAAGAACGGACATTTGTCTGTCTTTGCAAATCCATAGCTTGATTTGATCAGCGGACAGAGGTTCTTCGGAAGATCTTTCTCTGCTTCCGGAATTGTTTCATCAGAAGTTGAGCAAAGGCTTACGCATCCTGCCCCCATCGCCATTGCAATCTCTTTCGGGAAGTATGTACAGTACGATCCAACAACCGGAACCCCTTTCTCTTTTAACTCCTTGACAGCCAGAAACGATTTCTGCCTCTGCTCTGCAAATTCCTCAAATACCTCTGGTAAATCTTTAATCAGTTCCATCTTCATTATCTCCTTTTATCCTTTTTTTCTCTGGCAAGAAGTGCTGCCCCGTATGCCCCCGCAAAACGGCCAAACTCTTCTGATTCCACTTTCTGATCCAGCTTGTCTGACAGGATTCCTGTGAAATAAATGCTGTGACTGAGTCCTCCGGTCAGAATCACTCTGTCTCCAAGTTCCTTTTTCTGCGCAAGCTGCACTACTTTATTGGCAACAGAATCTACAACTCCGGCTGCAATATCTTCACGCTTTTTTCCTTCTCCGATATAGTTGATCACCTCAGATTCGGCAAATACCGTACAAAGTGAGCTGATTGGAATAACTTCTCCTGCTGCCGCCATATCAAATAATTCATTGATCGTAACACCCAGGCGGTTCGCCATGATCTCCAGAAACTTTCCGGTTCCCGCCGAACATTTATCATTCATCTGGAAATCGGCTACCATCCCATTCTGTACAACAATCACCTTCGTATCCTGTCCTCCCACATCAATGATCGAACAGTCCCCCCCTGCAAGCTCACGACCACCTCTGGCATGGCAGGTAATCTCTGTAATTACATGATCTGCAAAATCAACTGCGATTCTTCCATATCCTGTAGCAACTACCTTTGTATCATCTGAGGTAACATCTATCCCCATCTCAAGCAGCTTATTCTTGATCTTTTCGCACGTCTCTTTGCTGCTCCATCCTGTCGGCAGTACGAAATGTTCTTTCTTATCTCCTTCAACAACAACCTTGGATGCTGTTGATCCGATATCAATTCCTACATAATTCATATTTCTTCCCTTTTCTCTCTTTAATGACATCCTGTTTCTATGCTGTTTTTCCAAAATGCCTCTGATTATTAGGATAACATTTTCACAATATTTCTTCAATAAAACTGCCTGTTTTACTTATTGTTTATCCGAATAGGTTAACTTCTCTATAGTTTTTTTCTATCGCAAAAATTCCTCCGATATGTAGTACCTTCTATTCGGAATTTCCTGTTAAAAAATGAGCCTGCCTAAAAGCAGACTCATGCACTATTCTTCATTCTGATAGCTGATTTCCATCAGGCAGAGTCCCTGCGGCGGTGCCGTGACCGCTTCCCTGGTTCTTTCTCCGCCTTCCAAAAGTTCCTTTACCTTTTCCGGTTCGTAAAATCCTCTTCCGACACGCACCAGTACCCCGGCTATGATGCGCACCATGTTATACAAAAATCCATTTCCCGTAATCCGGATCGTAATATACTCTCCGCTTTGCAGAATCTGCAAATCCGTGATTGTCCGCACCGTTGTCTTTGCATTAGTACGGATACAGCAAAATGGTGCAAAATCGTGTTCTCCTACCAGATAAGCCGCTCCGCGCCTCATCTGCTCCACGTCCAGATCAAAACTTACAAAGTAATTATAAAGCCTCTCTGTCGGAATCGGCACTTTTGTATTGATGATGTGATATTCATAGGTTTTCAGAGTATCCTGATAACGCGGATGCCAGTTAAGATCCACCTCATCTGATTTTACAACTACAATATCTTTCGGAAGACGCTGATTCAGGGCATAAGAAAAACGTTCTGCCGGTATTCTGCTTTCCGTGTCAAACACAGCAATATTTCCTCTTGCATGAACCCCGGAATCCGTCCGGCTCGCCCCTATCACCTGAATCTCTTCTCCGGTGAGCTTACAGATTGCCTTATTCAGCACTTCCTCAATCGTAATTCCATTTGGCTGGATCTGCCAGCCACAATAATTTGTTCCATCATAAGCCACTGTTAATCTGATTCTTCTCATCTTATGACTCCTTAAAAGATCCACAGCTTGAATGGAACATATCTTCCAACAACAAATGCGATCACAACATACAGGATCGTAATCAGGTATGCCATGTGGTCAGCACTCTTATAAATCAGAGGTTTCATCTTGGTTCTGCCATTGCCGCCGCGATAACATCTTGCTTCCATTGCCATTGCAAGATCATTGGCACGGCGGAATGCGGATACAAAAAGCGGAACCAGGATCGGAATCATTGCCTTTGCCTTCTGGATCAGATTTCCACTTTCCATATCCGCACCTCTGGCAATCTGTGCCTTCATGATCTTATCCGTCTCCTCCAGAAGAATCGGAATAAAACGAAGTGCGATCGACATCATCATCGAAATCTCATGCACCGGTACATGGAGCTTATTCAACGGGTGAAGAAGCTTCTCCAGTCCGTCTGTCAGTGAATTCGGTGTAGTTGTCAGTGTCATAAGTGAGGATCCCATGATCAGATAGATCAGCCGGATCGCCATATAAACCGCTGTGCTTAAGCCGTACTCCGTGATTTTGATAAAGCCCACATGGACCAGTGTTTCTCCGCCCGGTGTCAGAAATAAGTTAAATCCTACTGTGATCAGAAGCAGAATGATAATTGGCTTCAGTCCTCTGACAATAAATTTAAAAGGTACCTTCGACAGCTTAATGCATCCAAACAAGAACACAGTCGCAAGTACATATCCCAAAATACTTTTAAATGTAAAAAGAGAAATCAGGTACAGCAGTGTGCATACAATCTTCACACGCGGATCCAGCTTATGGATACGGCTGTCAGCCGGATAATATTGTCCAATCGTTATGTCTCGAATCATTTGGCTGTCCTCTCCTTCTTCAGTGCTTTCATTATGCCATCCGCTGCTTCTTCTATCGTGGTTGCATCTGTCGGAACATCCATTCCCTTTTCCTTCATCTCATGCATGATGTACGTTACCTGTGGTGCTGCAAGTCCCACACTTTCCAGTTCTTTGTAGTGTGCAAACACTTTCTTTGGCACATCATTAAACATGACGCTGCCTTTATTCATCACAATAATACGATCCACATATTTTGCAATATCTTCCATACTGTGGGAAACTAGAATGACAGTCATGTCTGCTTTTTCGTGCAGATAGGCAATCTGATCCAGGATCTCATCTCTTCCCTTCGGATCCAGTCCTGCAGTCGGTTCATCCAGAACCAGTACCTTCGGACGCATTGCCAGTACACCTGCGATCGCTGCACGTCTTTTCTGCCCGCCTGACAGATCAAACGGGGAATGATCGAAATATTTTTCTTTGAGACCAACAAGCTGCAACGCCTCTCTTGCCCGCTTTTCACATTCTTCCGGTGAAAGTCCCTGATTCTTCGGTCCAAAGCAGACATCCTGAAGTACATTGACCTCAAAAAGCTGATGCTCCGGATATTGGAAGACCAGCCCGACCTGATTTCGCAGCTCACGTAAGTTATAGTTTTCTCCGTAAATATTCTCTCCGTTGTAATAAAGTGCTCCGCTTGTCGCCTTGATCAGTCCGTTCAGGTGCTGGATCAGTGTCGATTTACCGGAGCCGGTGTGACCAATGATCCCGACAAATTCACCGTGTGAGATTTCCAGGGATACATCCTTCAGCGCATGCTTTTCATATGCAGTTCCTTCACTGTATACATAATTGATATGTTCTAATTTAATCGACATAATATCTCCACCAATTCTTCCTTCTTCAAAACTCCCGCCGGAATATCAAGTCCTCTTTTTCTCAGCTCGTCAGCAAGGATCGTCACCTGCGGCACATCCAGTCTGTAGTGCTTTAAAGTATCCACCTGCGAAAAGATTTCTCTCGGTGTTCCTTGCATTACCACATGACCGTGATCCATTACGAATACGTGGTCTGCATCTACAACCTCTTCCATATAATGGGTGATCAGAATCACTGTAATGTGTTCTCTTTTTCTCAGCTCCATCACACTTCGAAGTACTTCTTTTCTTCCATTCGGATCCAGCATCGCAGTTGGCTCATCCAGTACAATACACTTTGGACGCATTGCCATGACACCGGCGATCGCAACCCTCTGCTTTTGCCCACCGGACAATTTATTCGGTGAATGGTGACGGTATTCAATCATCCCAACCGCTTTCAGGCTGTCTTCCACTCTCTGCCAGATCTCCTCTGTCGGCACGCCCAGGTTCTCCGGGCCAAATCCCACGTCTTCCTCAACGACCGTTCCTATGATCTGGTTATCCGGATTTTGGAATACCATTCCGGCGCTCTGACGTACATCCCACAGATGCTCTTCTTCCTTCGTGTCCATTCCGTCTACCCACATGGTTCCGTCAGACGGAACCAGCAGGGCATTCATATGCTTTGCAAGTGTAGACTTCCCAGAGCCATTATGCCCCAGGATCGCAATAAACTGTCCCGGCTCGATATCCAGCGATACCTCATCAATAGCGCGGCTTTTCCCTATAATATTGCCTTCTTCGTCACGCTTTGCATATTCAAATACAAGTTTATCTGTCTTAATCATTTTCATGGTATTTCCTCATATCCATTCTGTAATTTATCTGTCCATACTGTACTAGATTATAACCTAACTGTAATGCCTATGCAATTGATTTCCTGATTGTATCAAAAAAAGAATGCGCCTTCGCACATTCTTTCCCTGTGTTTCTACTACATTTTTTCAATCTTATCCCTGAGTTTCAGCATTTTTGCATCCAGCTCAGAAATTTCATCTGCATAGGTTTTTAATTCCTTTGCAACCTCTTCATTCTCTGTCTTCTTATAAAATAACTGGTACTCAAGCACAGACCAATAATCCATTGCCACCGTACGGAGCTGGATCTCCACCTTTTCCTTCAGTGGTCCTTTGGATGAATAAATCGGGACCTCCACGATCATGTGAAGACTCTTGTATCCGTTCTTTTTGGGATTCTTAATATAATCTTTCTCACGGATGATCTGTACATCTCCCTGCGCTTTCAGACGGTCTGCGACCTCGTACACTTCATCTTCAAATGGACAGACCACACGGATCCCGATCAGATCCTTCAGTTCTGCTCTTGCCGTATCAAAATCCGGCTCCAGACCTTTCCGGATCAGTTTTGTATAAATACTCTCTGCCGTCTTCACTCTGCTGCTGATCTGGTTGATCACAACATGGCGTTTCTTGCGTGAAAGATCTGCATTTATCATATTCAGCTTTGCTGTAAGAAGATCGATTGCAGCTCTGCATCTGAGCTGATACTTCTGATTCTGAAGCGAACGGTCTATCTCTGCAATCTCTTTTGCAGCTTCTGTCCGGATCAGCTTTTCAGGGCACTTATTTTTCTGCTTTATCTTTGCCTTCTGTTTCTTTGGCATAGGCATCTCCCACTTTGTCTTTTTTTTCACACAATATACATTGTATCATATTTTTCCCTGAAAATCATCAATTCCTGATCAAAGAAATGTTAAATTTTTTCTTCCAGATTCAAAAAACGCAGTAAAAGCTCTGCATTCATCCGTGCAATATTATCGCTCCAGTCAATCTTCAGAAGTTCGTTTACCTTGTCGATCCTCTTCCTGATCGTATTGATATGTACATATAATTTTTCAGCTGTTGCGCTGTAGTTCATATTATTTTCCAGATATACTTTTAAAGTCTTTAAAAGCTCGATATTCTTTTCATCTTTCAGGAGTACACTGTAAGCCGAGAGCATATGGGTAAGCTCCTCTTCCGGAATATCCAGCCATGCAAGTGCACCAAGCTGAGAATACTCCCATGCAAAAAGGTTTGGGTAAATCATTTTTCCCATATTCAGTGCTTTCTGGCATTTCTCTATGCTCTGACGGATACGCCCAAGAGAAGCGGCATCCAGTGAATAACCAAATTCCAGTGCCGTCTCCGGACAGCTCTTCAGAACTCTTCTCCGGAATTCTTCCAGAAGTGCAAGGATATGACCTTTCTCCCAGTCTTCTTCCCGGTCTTCAAGAAAAAGAATTCCCACATTTTCTCCGATCATTGCGATTCTGGCATATTTGATCAGACTGCTTTTCCTGTAAGCCTCAAGGATCTCTTTTCTCCGGTTTGGAAGTTCTTCCTGACTGTCCGCGCGCCGGAACAATACATACCTGTATTTTGTACTCATGGAAATCCCCTGTACATTCGCCTGAAACATCATCTTCTGTGTATCATCTTCCGTTGCACTCAAAGCGTATAACACAAAGTTCTCAAATCCGATATTTCCCATGTTCTGTGCCGCTACGATCTGCTCATACAATCCCTGCAGCATCAGATAGGCAATCCGGATACTGTACTCATCATAATAATCCAGGAATTCCCGCGCTTCCATCACGGCAAAATACGCCTGTACACTTCCATTTACAGAAATCGGGACCCGTATCCAGCTGATTCTCGGTCCCTCCTGGTGACTCTGATTCACAAGACGGTATCTCACCATGTCCATGTAATCACAAAGCGTATGCCGGGTATACGGCATTGACGGCTCCCAGAAATCCTCTGTTTTAAGTCCGAATCCTTTCGCTATCTTCTGAAAATTCATCGAACTGTAATACGCCTCTTCTTCTACAAAATCATATAAAAATGCCGGGAAACCCATCTCAGCCTCCATCGCCTGCAGGATCCGCTTGATCTTCTGCTCTTTATATGAAAAATTCGACATCTGAAATGTCATATGACTGGTATTGATCCGCAGCCTGCGTATGGTCCGGTTCAGCACAGCAGTATTAATCTGGCTCATCACTTCCATCCATGGTGCTGAAAATGGCATGGAGATAAGGGGCACCTCATACTGATCAAAAAGCTCCAGTATCTCCTCCGGTATCTTCTCCAGATATCGTTCTCTTTTGATCATCATTCCCGCTGATTTCTGGACACTTCCCTCCCGGAACGCTTTTTCAATACAATCTGGTTCCTTTGCAATAACGTACCCTGATGAAAGTACCAGTTCCTTCCCTTTGGTCCAGTGAAATGCATCCGGTGCCTCCATAACTGTGATCCCCTGGATCTCACGGTGCAGTCCCTTTGCCCCCGCCAGAACGTAAAAATCCTTAAAATATTCCTGCGATAATAATTCCTGTATTGCGATACCCATTTTTTCTCCTGCCTGACTGCACTTATCCCCCTCACACAGTCTGTTTTTCTCCTATTTTCTCAGTGTAACATTCATGAAAATTCTTGTCAAATCCAGTCACACACTTACTTTTTTTCCTCATAAAAGGGCGTGTGAAAAAACGAGAGTTTTTTCATGCGTCCTTTTGCTTATGGTTATGAT
>OLVT01000732.1_pt1 | contig 33760 bp, 26 predicted proteins | sample 1673241 | NCBI WGS metagenome assembly OLVT01 (sample SAMEA3178936, study PRJEB25190) | human gut metagenome | biome: human gut; feature: human-associated habitat; material: faeces | place: Austria | collected 2013 | reverse complement strand
CTGCCGATCATGTTTCCGGTCACGTTTGAACTCCTTTAGGTCACATGCTGGGCGGAATTTTGAGTAAAACCCATAGTACCCCGCTCAGCATACTTTTTCTATATAAGCCCCTGAACTTCCAAAGCTGTTTGCAAGATGTCATGAGCCTTCTGGGTGCCCACGCCTTCGTCGCCGTCCTCGATGACCACGGCAACCACCACGCCGGCGTTGTCTGCGGGCGCCATGCCCACGAACCAGCTGTCGTTGCTGTTGGCCTTCTCGGCCGTGCCCGTCTTGCCGGCCACTTCCACGCCGTTGATCTGCGCAGCGGTGCCGGTGCCTTGCTTGACAACGCCCTTGAGGATATCGCGGACGCGCTTTGCGGTGTCTGCGCTGATGGAGGTGCGCTGTTTCTCGGGCTGTGCCGTGAAGCTGCGCTGGCCGTTGGCGTTGTACACGCCATCCACCAGGTAGGGCTTCATTTCCACGCCATCGTTGGCGATGGCGCTTCCCACCATGGCCATCTGCAGCACGGTGGCCTGCGGGCCGGCGGGGCTTTCATGATTCATGGGGTTCACCGGCTCGCCGGCGGCGGCCCAGGCGGTTTCCCATTCGGTCATCTCGCTCGGGTCGGCCATGAGCGACGTATACATGACGATGGGGAAGTCCAGGTCCTGGTTGAACCCGAAGCGCTCGGCGCCTTCCACCAGCTTATCGGCGCCCATCTGCACGCCCAGCTGGCCGTAGACGGTGTTCGCCGACCACCATGTGGCCTGTTCGAGCGTTTGCGTGCCGTAGCTGGTCTTGTTGAAGTTCGACACGCTGGCGTTGCCGATGGTGATGGTTCCCGGAGACGAGAACGTGGTGGACTCGCTTGCCACGTCGTCCTCGATCGCCGTGGCCAAGGTGACCATCTTGAACGTGGAGCCGGGCGCGTACAGCGTGCCTGTGGCGCGGTTGATCAGCGAGGTCTCGGCCGTGCCGGAGTTCGCTTGCGCGATCACCTGCTCAAAGTCCGCGGCATCGTAGGTGGGCGCGCTGGCAAGCGCTAGGATGGCGCCGGTCTTCGGGTCCATGACCACCGCTGCGCCCATGTTGCCGGCAAGCGCGTCCTGGGCAGCCTGCTGGATCTTCGAGTTGATGGTGAGCGTGACGTCGTTGCCGGCGGAGCCCACGCCCGCCATGTCGTTGAGCACGTCGGTCCAGCTGGCGAAGCTCTCCTGGCCCTTCAAGGTCTCGTTGTACGAGGCCTCGATGCCCGAGGTGCCGTATTGCTGCGATACGTATCCGACCACGTGGGTGGCCAGGTCGCCGGCGGGGTAGATGCGCTCGTAGCTTCCGTCGTCGTCCATGGCGCTGCGTGCCAGCACGATTCCGTCGTAGGTGGAGATGGTGCCGCGCTCGCTCTTCGCTTCCTTGGCGAGCGTGTGGTTGTTACCCGGCATGGTCTGGTATGAATCGGCCTGCACCACCATGATCATGGTGAGGTTCGCTACCAGCAGGGCGAACAGCGCGCTGCACAGCAGCATGCCGTTGGTCAGGCGCTTGCCCAGGCTGATGCGGCCGAGCACGCTGTTGGAGTGCAGGCTGGAGGTGGTGCCGTTGAGCATCTCCGTGCCCACGCCCGTGGCTTCGTCGCCCGCGCGCAGCAGGAAGCCCACGATGATGAAGCTGCCCAGGAGCGAGGAGCCGCCCTGGCTGATGAAGGGAAGGGTGAGGCCGGTCAGCGGGATGAGGCGCGTGACGCCGCCCACGATGATGAACGCCTGCAGCACGATCATGCCCGTCAGGCCCACGGCCACGAAGCTGGACACGTCGGACTTCGCGCGCGCCGCGGTCAGGAAGCCGCGGATAGCGAAGCACAGGAACAGCAGCAGCACGCCGGCGGCGCCTAGAAGGCCGATCTCCTCGGCGATGTCGGCGAAGATGAAGTCGCTTTCCACGACGGGGATGGCGTTGAAAGCGTCGGTGCCGCCCGCAAGGCCGTTGCCCAGGCCCACGCCGAACAGGTCGCCGTCGGCGATGGAGTAAAGCGCCTGGCACAGCTGGTAACCGGTGTTCTGCGCATCCGAGAACGGGTCGAGCCAGGTGTTGACGCGCACCTGCACGTGGCCGAACGCCGCATAGGCCGCAAGGGCGCCCACGCCGATAAGGCCCAGGCCCACCACCAGGTAGAACTTCTTTCCCGTGGCAACGTAGAGCATGAGCAGGAACACGAAGAAGAACACCATGGCGCTGCCCAGGTCCTTCTCGAACACCACGATGACCATGGCCACGCCCCACATGAGCAGAAGCGGCAGCAACGATCGGATGTCGGGCAGGTGGAACGGGCCCATGCGGACGGTGAACACGGACAGCAGCTCGCGGTTCTCGGCCAGATAGCTTGCCATGAACAGGACGATGACGATCTTGGCGATCTCACCTGGTTGGAAGGAGAATCCGCCGATGTGCAGCCAGATGCGGCTACCGTAGATCTCCTGGCCAAGGCCGGGGACCATCGGCGAGAGCAGCAAGAGGATGCCCACGAGCATGAGGGTGTATTTGTAGTTGGCGATTTTATCGAGGTTGCGGAACAGCGCCAGCACCACGATCATGCAGGCAACGCCCACGAACAGCCAGACCACCTGGCCTTGCGCCATGTTGGGCGCGTCCGTGAACGGCGCGATGCGCGTGATGAAGGCGATGCCGATGCCCGATAGGCCGAACGCCAGGGGCAGCAGGGCGGGGTCGGCGCCGGGCGCGAGCTTGCGCACGGCAAGGTGGGCCACCACGAAGGCGGCGAAGATGCCGATGGGCACGCTGAGCGAATCCACGTTGACCTGCTGGCCCTCGTTGATGGCGATCATAGCGAACAGCAGCGCCACGACCGGCGCCGCCACCAGCAGAAGGACGAGTTCTATGTTTCGACGGGACATGATGCGCTACCTCTGGGTTCCCGTGCCGGTTTGCGAGGCGACCGCCGGCGCGTTTGCCGCGGTGTCGCCGGTGGTCGCGGTGCCGTTTGCCTGCGTGGGCGCGGCTTGCTCGGAGCCTTCCGGCTTGCTGTGCTGAGCCGCTTCGTCGCGATATTGCTGCACCAGGTTATGTGCGGCGTCCATGTTGTCGACGCGGATGCCCTCCTGTAGGCGCGATGCCGTGCCAGGTTGCAGGCTATCGACGCTCACGTCGGTGACTTCTTGCTGCTTATATAAGTGCATGCCCAGGAAATCGGCGGGGATGCCCTCGTAGACGGCGACCTTGCCGTTGTCCTCGCCCAGGTATGCGGTGGTGTGGAGCCACGTGTGCACGCCCCACGCGCTGCCGCCCAGGATGGCCAGGAACAGCACGAGGACCAGCGCCACGGAGAACTTCGTCTTGCGCGCCAGCGTGCGGCGGCGTTTCTCGGCGAATCCGGTGACGTTGGAGACGATGACGGTGACGTTGTCGTGGCCGCCGGCGGCGATTGCCTCGTTGACCAGCTGCGATGCGCAGCGTTGCGGGTCGGGTACGCGTCGCATGACGGCTTCGATCTGCTCGTCCTCGATCATGGACGACAGGCCGTCGGAGCATACGAGCAGGCGGTCGCCGGTTTCGACGTTTATCTCGTACATATCGGGGCGCGTGTTGGGGTCGGACCCGAGCGCGCGCGTGATGACGGAGCGCTGCGGATGATGGCGCGCTTCCTCGGGGGTGAGCTGGCCGGCTTCGATCATGTCGGCCATAAGGCTGTGGTCGCGCGTAAGCTGCTGCAGCTTGCCGTGATGCAGCAGATAGGCGCGCGAGTCGCCGACCTGCGCGATGACGAGGCGCTCGTTTTCCAACATGCAGGCGGTAAGGGTGGTGCCCATGCCCTCACGGCCGCGCCCATCGCGCGCCGCGCGGATGATCTCGTGGTTCGCTTCTTCCACGGCGTGCTCCAGGGCTGCGCCGTCGAGGTCCTTCGGGGCCAGCTCAGCCAGCACGTTCACCGCTATCTCGGAAGCGACCTCGCCTGCGGCGTGACCGCCCATGCCGTCGGCGACGGCGAACAGCGGCGGAGCCACCACCAGGCTGTCCTCGTTGTGGTCGCGCACGCAGCCGACGTCGGTTCGGCTTCCGAACGTGGTGACAGCGCCTCTGCGCGTGCGTTGGGTGGAGCGGTAGGAACGTTTATCACGGGACATTATGCAAACCTCACGCGAATGGCCACGTCGCCCACGTTGACGGTGTCCCCGTTACGCAAGGCGGTGGGCTCGTTGATGAACTGGCCGTTTACGGCCGTGCCATTGGTGGACCCCAGGTCCTCCACGAACAGGTTCTGCCCCATGAGGCTGAATCGGGCATGCCTGCCGGAGACGTAGCCCGCGCCGATGACGATGTCGGCCCCGGGGTTGCGGCCCACGATGACCGGGCCGCGCACCACGATGGATACGCCGCGCAGCTCCTTCGGGCCCTTTTCGACCGAAAGGCTCCACGTGCGCTCGCGTTTGCGCTGGCCGCGCACCGCTCCGATGCCGGTTTTCATGATGGCGAACAGGAACAGGTACAGCAGCGCGACGAACAGCAGGCGGATGAGAAGCAGCGCGTAATCGATCACGGGGAATCCTCTCGCTTTCGCTTAAGCCAACGTGAAGACGAAGTTCGTGGACCCCATGGCGATGTGATCGCCCTCGTTCAGCGGCTGGCTGGCGACGGCGCGTCCGTTGACGTACGTGCCGTTGGTGGAGCCCAGGTCGGTGATGACCCATGCGCCCTGCGGGCTCAGGGAGATCTCGGCGTGGGTGCGCGACACGTTGATGTCGGGGATGGTGATGTCGTTGCGCGACTCGCGGCCGAGCGTGACGCGGGCGCTTGCCAGGTCGATGGCGCGGTTGGCGGCCGTGTCGATCAGGCGGGCGCGGGAGGCCTGCTGCGGCTGGGCGGGCTGCTGGCCCGGCACGCCGGCGCCGGCGAACATCACGGTGTTGGCAGCTTGCTGGGGCGCCGCCTGCCGCGGCATGGCCTGGGGTCGCGGGGCGGCAGCGGCCGCCTGACCTGCGGCGTAGCCGGCAGCGGCTGCTGCAGGGGCGGCGCCGGCGGCATAGGCGTTGAACTGATCGACCGCACCGGCAGCGGCCTGCTGCGCCGCAGCGTAATCGGGGGCGGCAGCGGGCTGGTCCCAAGATTCCTGCGCAGGAGCCTGATAGCCCTGGGCCTCCCAGCCGTTTCCGGCGGGCATCTGCTGATAGCCCTGGTTGCCGTACTGATCGTATTGGTCGTACTGACCGTACTGATCGTGCTGGTCATATTGGTCGTACTGGTTGAAGCGCTGGTCGGGCATGGCTGCGCCTGCGCGGCCGAACTGCTGCGCGGGGTATGCGGCGGCTGCGCCGTAGCCGGCGTTCGCCCCGCCCAGGCCATAGCGCTCCATCTCCTCGTTGCGCAGCTGGGAGATGATGGGCGCGGCGACGGCTTCGGCGATGACGTCGAACTTGCCGTGCTTGAGGCCTTCGTCGACGATGAAGCGCACGAGCGGCTGGCCGTCCATGGTCAGGCCCTGCTCGGAGGCCTTCGCCGCCAGGTAGGTTTCCGTTTCACCCGCGAGCGTGGGGTAGTAGCCGAACAGACGGCGGTCGTCGTCGGGGTTGACCAGCACGGTGTAGAGCGTGGGCGCGTACTGTTTGCCGGCGCCGACCATCTTCTCGCGGCGCATCTGCTTTTCGGCCTTCTTGGCAATCTGAACGGGGGAGATGGGGGCGTCGAACATCTTGTCCGCCGTGCCCTCGAACGTGTCCTCCATTTTGCCTTCGAACTTCGAGAAGATGCCCATTACCGCTCCTTGCAACGCTGTTCCATATCATGGCGGCGATAAGCCGCGAATTTACCGATGGTCCATCATGCCACAAACATAATGGCGAGATGGCGTACTTTATGCAATCGTCATTTTATTGTAAGCGGGGAAAGCGGGGAATCGCCAGGTGAAGCGTCGGGAAAGCGGGGGAGGGGGTCTAGGGCGCGGGAGCGGCGATCGCCGGGGCGTTCGTTGCAGAAACCCCGGCGATCGCGTATGCGCCCGTTGCCGAACCCCCGGCGTTCGCGTCCGGCCAAGGCTGTTGGCTGGTAATGCCCCGTGCTGGGCCAGGTGCTCGAGCTCGTGTCTTGCCCTGCGTGCACGCAGGGTGCTGGTTCTGGGTTGTTTTGCAGGAAAACAGGGCATTTCACGCCATAGGTCCCGGCCTTCTGGATGGTTTTTCGAGCGCTATAACGCAACTGTTCGGTAAAACCCCAGGTCGCGAATGCTCGGATTCCCCGCTTGAGCGTTTTCAGCCTCCGAAACCCCCCAGAACTTGCACGAACAAGCCTTGCACCTTCGCACGGCGGGATGCTTGCTCCGCTATTCCGTCGGCTGCGCGTCCTCGACCATGCGCATGAGATCCTGCTGGTTGTGGATGTCGCACTTACGGTAGATGTGGCGGATATGCGTCTTGGCCGTGCCCTCCGAGATGTAGAGCTTCTCCTGGATGTAGGCGGCGTTATGGCCTTTGGCCAGGAAGAACAGGATCTCGGTCTCTCGACGAGACAGGAGGAACGTGTTCGCCACGGTCTCGCATTTGCCGCGGAAACGGCCGCCGCCGCGCGCCGGTTCGCCAGGTTTCGCGAAGCGCGTTTCGGCGACCGCCGCGGGTGTGGGCTGGGTTGCTTGCCGTTCGCGCGCGATAGGCGGGGCGGATGGCGTTGCGGTCGAGTCCGCTACGAGGTTGTTTCCGTTCGCGGTTCCGGCAGATTGCGCAACCGCCGCGTTTTCGGAACCGTTCGCGGCTCCGGTCGGCTCCGCGCCCGTCGTGCCTTCGCCGTCCTCGCGTGCGGCGCGGTCCGCGGCAGCGTTGCCGGCTGAAGCGGGAACTTCGCAAGAAGCCGCTTCGGCTTCCCCGCGGATAGCGGTCGCGGCGACGGCTGCTGAGGAAGCGTCCGCCAGCGCGGATGCCTCGCCTTCTGCTGCCGGGTCGTCCGCCGCCCGTTCGCGTCGCTCGGCGCTCTCGGCCGCCCCCTGCTCAAGGGTCTCCATGCCCTTGGCCGCGCCGCAGTTGCGCTTGCCAGCGGCGCGCTGGGATTCCTCTTTGCGCTCGAAGCTTGCGGACACGGCTTTGACCAGGGGGCACGGCATGATGATCGACTCGATCTCGCGCTCGCGGGGCAGCAGCGCATAGGCGAACACGATGACGAGCAGCAGCAAGATCACCAGCGCCTGCTCGCCGAACGGCAGCAGGTGCGCGTAGCTTGCGAGGGCGACGGGCACGAGCGCGCCGAACATGATGGCGACCGCCAGGATGGCGCGGCCGAGCCCGAACACTAAGATGGGCGACAGGCGGAAGCGTTGCGACAGGTCGGCGAAGAAGATCCACATGAGCGACTCGAAGCATAGGAAGCCCACGAGCATGATCACGCTGGTCAAAGCCGCGTGATCAGTGCTCGCGAGGGGCATGATGAACACGGTGACGGCGATGAACGGCACGAGGGGCTGGAAGAAGCGGCTCCAGCGGTCGCCGCCGCCGAGCGCCATGATGGTCACGAGCACCAGCACGGTGGTGCAGCCGGCGGCCAGCAGCAGCATCGGCTGCGCGCCCACGCTGGTCTTCATCACAAGGTTTTGCAGCGAGTTCGTGCGGAGCATGCCCAGGGCGATGCCGAACACCAGCACGGGGGCGCCGAAGCGCACGACGAACCTGCCGCGGTTGATGGGCAGCGGCTTGAAGATGGGAACCTCGTCGCGCTCGTGAAAGGGTTGGGGCGTTTTCTTCAGCAATATTGCCAGCTCAAGCAGCGGAACGCAGGCGATCGCGATGGCGGACACGGGGAAAGGCGCGTAGTGCAGCACGGTTGCGAACAGGCCGATGGCGATGGAGATGGCGATGGCGGTGTTCAGCACGATCGAGGCGCTGTCGGTGCGGGCGAACGCCGTGCCCCAGTGCACGATGAGGATGGCGGAGCCGATGCCGGTCATGATGCCGGACGCCGTTTCCGCCAAGGGGGTTCCGAAGAAGGGAACCGCCAAGAGCAGCAGCGAGCCCGCGCACGAAAGCGCGGCGCCGATGCAGAGCAGCTTACGAGATGTGTACAGCTTCAGGAAGCGCTGGTCGGTGGCTGCGATGAGCAGCATGGCGAATACGTAGACGATGGTTGAGATCAGATAGGGGATGGTAACGCTGCTACCGTAGATCCCTTGGAAGCAGGGCATGGGCCCGAACACCGAGGCGGTGCCGAACATGGTGGCGTACACCCACGCCTGATGCAAGCCGTAGCCGACCGACAGCAAGCTCAGCTCGCCGAATGCGCTCTCGTCGCCGAAGTCGACATTGAGCGTGATTCTTGGAACGCGTACCCCCATACGCAAATCCTTCCCCGTATTGCATTGTGCATCCTCTTCGGTTCCTATGATACCGGGCGATCGGGGGATGATGCGCGCGATGCAGGGGTGATTTTGAGTCACCCCTGCAAAAGTCAGGCTATTGACCAGCGGAAATGGAAAAATCATCCCAGGAGGATGATGCTGCGGAGTGTGTTTGCTTCGCATGGGAGGCGTCTCCGTGCGGCCAAGCGCCATCGGTCTGGCCGAGCGCGTTCGCCGGCCTCGCTCGCCACCGTGCGCGCTGCGTTCTGCCCGTCGGTTCGATTGCGCACGCGTTCGCAGCTGCGTTCCATCGATCTTGCCGCGCGCGCCCGCATTCGCGATCTTGCCGCGCGCGGGCCGGCTGGCCGACCGGCCCGTATGCGCGTCGGGCGCTAGGCCACCTTGATGACCACGTTGTCGTAACGGTTGAGCTGGGTGTCATCACCCGTGGTGCCCTGACCGTCGTGCGTGGTCTGCGTGCCCGGCTTCTGAGTCTCGGCGGCGTACACGGTTGCCGTGTACTGCTTGCCGGCCAGGTAATCGGCCAGGCTGGTGGCGTCGTAGTTATGAATGGCCTCAAGGCCGTTCTGGTTCTCGCTGGACATGACATCCTCGTTCAGCAGGTCCTTGACCGTGCTTCCCTCGGGAACGATGACCAGCTCGCTACGGATAGCGCCGCCCTGGGCGGTTTCGTCCAGCACGCACGTGACCTCGTACACGCCCTTGCTTTCCACCTGGACGCCCTCATCGCTGTGGACGTAGTAGAACGCATAGGCCGGCACGGCGATCATCGCGCACGCGCAGCACGCGACCGCGATGGCAAGAAGCTTCTTGCCCCAAGATACGTTTGCCATTTGAGCCTCCCTTCTCGTAAGAGTCGAGGAATGGAAGCCCCGCTTTCGACAACGTGGTTTGCAGTATACGGGCGCATGGCTGCCAAAGCAACCGATTCGCAAGCCTGTGACCTGGGGAAACATGGAATCAGCCCCCGCGTATGATGCCATCGGCGTTCCGGATGGCGCGCCGGCGGCGACAACTTCGCCATTTTAGGGTTTGCGGGATGATGGCCTGTTCCCCGCGCTTCCTATAATGGGCGGCAGCGAAGAGGAAACACGCCTGCGACCTGGATGTTCGCAGGCATTCGGCCGCCGTTTCCAAGAGGGGCGGCCGGCCTTGGGCGCCGAGCGCGCAAGGTTCGACATGAAGAACAGGGGGATTCACGATGGCTGAAGACCAGATTGCCGGCTTGTGGGACGAAGAGGAGGAGTTCGACCCGCTGGCCGTTGATGACCTGGACATCGACCAGGAGGACATGGACGACGACAACCCGCTCGATACGGTCGACTACCCCACGATGCGCAACATGCCCGAGGATATGCGGCGCGAGGCGGTGTACAGCCCCGAGCGCCAGGGCGGCGCCGTCGAGGCGGTGCTTTCCCTGTTCGACCACAATCCGGCCCGACGCCCGGTGTTGGTTTCCATCCTCGGCTGGTGCGACGGCGGTTGCCTGAACAGCGAGCTGACCGAGAAGGTGGACGCGCTGCAGGCGGACAACCGCTCGGTGTACGGCACCACCACGCTGTGCCGCATGCTCGAACGTGCCGGCGCGCTCGAGCTGGAGATGCCCGAGACGTCCGAGGAGCGCGAGGATGCCGGCGAGGGCGTGGAGTTCCTGGAGATCAAGGAGCGCGTCGACCCCGTGTGGCGTACCACCGACGCGGGCCGCGAGGTGTTCGGACAGATGACGGACGGCTCCGCCTTCCGCACCATGGTGTTCGACCGCGATGCGAAGTACCTGGAGGTATACCGTGCCGTGATGGGGTTCGTGAACGAGCGTCCGCGCTCGAAGGACGATATCGAGCAGCTGGTCGACGCGTTCGAGGTGGTGCAGAGCCCGCGCCGTTTCGGCGGGCACTTCATCGACATGCTGGAGAAGACCGACGCGCTGTGCTGGAAGGACCGCTCGTGGCAGCTGACCGATCTGGGCCGCCGCATGCTGCCCGAGGTTGAGGCCGCGTTTTCGAAGAAGGGGGAGTAACCGATGGCTGAGGATGTGATCGCGGCGCAGGCCGCCGAGCAGGAAGTGGACCTGGTTGCGTTGATGGACGGCCGCGCCCGTACGTACGGCCTGATGGCGCGCTTGTTTTTGAAGGAGGTCGACAAAGCGGCGCTCACCGAGCTTCAGGGCATGCGCTTCCCGGCGGCCACAGGCAACGCCAAGGTGGACGAGGGCTACCACATGTTGTACGACTACCTGCGCACCAGCTGGGACGACAGCATCAACGAGCTGGCCATCGACTACGTGCGCACGTTCATCGGCCACGGCGTCAACGGCTTTTCGGCGGCGTATCCCTTCGAGAGCGTGTACACCTCCGAGCGTCGTCTGATGATGCAGGAGGCCCGTGCCGAGGTGTTGCAGACGCTACGTGAGAACAATCTCAAGCGTGGCAGCTGGACCGAGGGCGAGGACCATATCGCCCTTGAGCTGGAGTTCATGCAGCGCATGGCCATGCGCGCCGCCGACGCCCTGCGCGCCGGCGACGAGGACGCGGCCATCGAGCATCTGCGCACGCAGCGCACGTTCGCGCAAGACCACCTGTTGAACTGGCTGCCCATGATGACCGAGGACATGCGCCGCTTCTCGCGCACCATGTTCTATCAGGGCTTGGCCCAGCTGGTCATGGGCTACGCCGAGGAGGACGCCGCCGTGCTGGACGAGCTGCTGGATAGCGTGGACCAAGCTGCATAACGTTTGAGGTTTCGGGAGTTTTTCCTCCCCGCTTGCACGGAGGGTACCGGTTCTGGGTTGTTTTGCAGGAAAACGGGGCGTTTCGCGCCATGGTTCCCGGTCTTCTGGGCGGTATTTCGAGCGCTGTTTCGCGTTCTGTCGGTAAAACCCCAGGTCGCGAATGGCTAGATTACCCGCTTAGACGTTTTCGGCCTCCAAAACCGCCCAGAAGTTGAAAAAGGCTTGGGATTCTGGTGGAGGCTCGGGACTCCTATGAAAAAGCTCGGGGCCCCGGTGCGCGTCTGCGCTCCGGGGCCCTTGCCGTGATGGTGTACCCTAGGCAGCGCTGTGATTTTAAGACCAAGGGGGTTCGCCATGAGGATATGCGCGTTCGGCTCGTCGAGCCGGGATCTGGATGCGCTGTACATCGATGCCGCTTACGAGCTGGGGCGCACGTTGGCCGAGCACGGGCACGGCCTGGTGTTCGGGGGCTACGACGTGGGACTGATGGGCGCGGTGGCGCATGGCGTGGGCGATGCGGGCGGCAGCGTTATAGGCGTCGTCGCCGAGGGCCTGAACAAGAAGGGACGCCCCGTGTACCCGTGCACCGAGCTGATCTGCGAATCCGACCTTGCCACCCGCAAGACGCGCATGACCTCGCTGGCCGATGCGTTCGTCACCTTGCCCGGCGGCCTGGGCACGTTCGACGAGTTCTTCGACATCGTCTCCCAGGTGAAGGCCGGAGAGCTGGATGCGAAGAGCGCTATCCTGAACGTGGGCGGCTATTTCGACCCGCTGGTCGAGATGCTCGACCGCGCGACCGCCACGGGCCTCAACTCTACCGACTGGCGCAGCAACTGCGACGTGTTCGACTCCCCCGAGCCGCTGGCGGCGTGGTTGGAAGCGTAAATAGGTAACGAAACGCTTCCGTTTCCCATAAATACCTGCCTGCATCTAGCACTCGTGGGCAAAGAGTGCTAACTTTCTTTGGTAGCAAATATCGTTATGCACGTGCTCAAGGAAGGGGCTCATAGCATGGCTAAGGAAATCGCATACGACAACGAGACGCGCGAGAAGCTTGCGACCGGTGTGGCGAAGCTGGCCGACGCGGTGCGCGTGACCATCGGCCCGAAGGGCCGCTACGTCGGCATCACCAAGAAGGGCGAGCGCCATCCCAACGTCTCCAACGACGGCGCTACCGTTGCCGCGCACGTGGGCGCATACGACCATGTGGAGAAGATGGGCCTGCAGGTGGTCCGCGAGGCTGCGACCGCTGCGAACAACGAGGCCGGCGACGGCACTTCCACGGCAACGCTGCTCGCCGATGCCATCGTGCGCGAGGGCGTGCGCTACGTTACCGCCGGCAACGACCCGCTGGCGCTGCGCCGCGGCATCCAGAAGGCCGCCGACGTCGCATCCGACGAGCTGCTGAAGGCCGCCACGCAGGTGACCACGCGCGAGCAGATGGCCGAGATCGCCACCGTTTCCTCGGGCGACCCCGAGATCGGCGCGAAGATCGCCGAGGCCCTGGACGAGATCGGCCAGGACGGCGTCATCTCCGTTGAGAAGTCCACCAAGTTCGGCATCGACCTGGAAGTCAAGAAGGGCATGCTGTTCGACCGCGGCTTCATCTCCCCGTACATGGCCGACGACATGGGTTCCATGACCGGCGAGCTGGAGCAGCCCTACATCCTGATCACCGACCAGCGTCTGGCCGACAACTTCAAGGACGTCGTGCCCGTGCTGGAGGAGGTCATGCAGTCCGGCCATCCGCTGCTCATCGTGGCCGATGACGTGCGCGGCGAGTCCCTGAACTCCCTGCTCATGAATCGCCAGAAGGGCACGCTCATCAGCGCAGCCGTCATGTGCCCCGGCGCCGAGGAGCGCCGCAAGGCCGAGCTGGAGGACATGGCCATCCTCACCGGCGGCGAGGTCATCTCCCCCGAGCGCGGCCTGTCGCTGGCCGACGCCAAGAAGAGCATGCTCGGCCGCGCCGCAAGCGTGCAGATCACGAAGAGCCGCACGCTCATCATCGGCGGCAAGGGCAAGCAGGAAGCCATCGAGAAGCGCTGCGAGGCCATCCGCAACGAGCTGAAGAACCCGCATTCCGACTACGAGCTGGACGTCATGCGCGAGCGCTTGGCGAAGCTGTCCGGCGGCATCGCCGTCATGAGCGTCGGCGCTGCAACCGAGACCGAGATGAATGAGATCCGCAGCCGCATCCAGGACGCCCTGCGCGCAACGCGCTCGGCTGCAAGCCAGGGCCTGCTCGCCGGCGGCGGCGTTGCCCTGATCCAGGCATCCAAGGCGCTTGACCAGGTGGAGGTTGCAAACGAGGAGGAGCGCTTCGGCGTGGACATCCTGCGCAAGGCGCTCGAGGAGCCCATGCGCGCGCTGTGCAGCAACGCCGGCTACAACGGCGACGTCGAGGTTGCCAAGGCGCTTGAGGCTCAGCCCGGCTTCGGCCTGGATTGCGAGACCGGCGAGTATGGCGACATGATCTCCATGGGCGTTGCCGACCCGGCAAAGGTCACCGTCACGGCCCTGCAGGCCGCCGCGTCCGTTGCCTCGCTCATCCTCATCACCAACTGCAGCATCACCGAGGCTGACAAGAAGGATAAGGAAGAGAAGTAACAGTCGCGCAAGCAACTGCCGCGCTGATTGGGGAAGCGGTTCCCCAACGCGAAGCCTCGGCTTCGCCAACCCCTTTCAATTGAGCACGCTAAACGGGAGCCCTACGGGGTTCCCGTTTTTTATACGGAAAGCGAAATCGTATAAAGAAGCGCTCGAAAACGCGCGCGAAGTTATACGAATCCCGGAAATCGTATAAAGTAAATGAGATTCCAGCGCCCTTCTTTATACGAATCGCGAAAACGTATAAAGTTCGAACCGGAATTGGCTGGAATGTTATACGGATTGCCAAAACGTATAACCTGAACCGAAGGGCGAAGGGGCGCGCATGGATTATAAGGAGCTTGCAAAGGTCTTCTATATGGACTCCTCGAGCAACCGCGAGGCAAATCTTGCCGCCGAGGAAGCGCGTCGTCGTGATTCGGTCGGGACGTTTCGGCTTGGTTATGAGACTCAGGCGGGTGAGCTGTTCCTTGCTGTTCCGAAAGAGCTGTCGGCCCTTACCGAGCAGGTGCTACGCACGGAGCGTAAGGTGACGGCGTTGCTGAACGGGATGAACCTGCTTGCTGCGAATGCCGTTTTGCGAGGGCTGGTGTTCGACGAGGTCGTATTCACGAACGCTATCGAGGGCATTCATAGCACGCGTCGTCAGATCAAGGACGCGTTGGAGTCGGTGTCGAACGATGCTTCTCGCCGTCGTTTCAAGGAGCTTGCCCTTCTGTATATGGATATCGCTTCTGGCAAGGCGGAGGAGCCGACAACGCCGGAAGGAGTTCGAGCGATCTACGACGGAGTGATGGACGGGGAGCTTGATGACGCGCATGTTCCTGATGGTCGGCTTTTCCGCAAGGACGGCGTTGATGTTATCGCAGGAGGGGTGAACGTGATTCATCGGGGCTTGGAACCCGAGGAGAAGATCGTTGAGGCCATGGCATCGATGCTCGCGTTGGCTGAAGACGAGGGGCTTCCGTCGCTGTATGCGGCGTTGGCCTCGCATTATCTGTTCGAATATGCTCACCCGTTCTATGACGGCAACGGTCGAACGGGAAGATATCTGTGCTCGCTGATGCTGGACAGGTCGCTGTCGAAGCCGACGGTTCTGTCCCTTTCCCGGGTGATTTTGGAGCATCGCGATCAGTATTACAAAGCTTTTCGTAGCGTTGAGAATCCGATGAACAAGGGTGAGCTGACGTTTTTCGTGATGGAGATGATGAGCCTTGTGAGAAAGGCTCAATTGGACGTTATCGATCGATTAGATTGCGCACGAAGACGGCAGGGTGAGCTTCGCGAATTGATGGATGATGTCATTGAACGAGCGGATCTCAAGAAGAAGCAGGAACAGGGAATCGTGTTCATGCTCATGCAGTATGAGACGTTCGGGATGTTCGGCGATGCGAGCGTTGAGGAGGTTGCCGACTATTTAAAGGTGGGGACGCAGGCTGCTCGGAAGCATTTGCGCGTGCTTGAGGACAAGGGCGTTGCGGTGAAGGTCAACCAACGCAAGCCCGTGACGTTCGGGCTCACGCAGCAGTTCAAGGAAGAGTTCGGGGTAGAGCCGGTGGTCTGGCGCAATCCTTTCGAGTAGGGGTTCATCGTGTGCAGAAGGTTCACGGTCGTTACATGGGATGAGGTTGCGGAAGTCGTGCGCGAGCTGCAGGCGAATTCGCCTGTGAACGCGCAGCTCGATTGGCCTGCGCGTCCGATGGCTGGTGAAGCCGCGACGGCGCAGGTTGAGCCGGGTGAAGATGCGTTCCCTGGCGCGGGCGTTGACGTAATCGTCCGCGGTCCGGAAAGCAAGCTGGCTATTGAACGTTTGAACTGGGGATTCCCTGTTGAATGGCAGCAACGCCCCGTGTACAACACGCGCTTGGAAACGGCGATGGGGCCGAACCCGGGCATGTGGGAGCAACCGATTGCGCAGGGTCGCGGCATCGTGGTGACGGGCGGATTCTTCGAGGCGCATGCAACTCAAACGGTGCGCAGCCCGAAAACGGGGCGGCGAATCAAGCAGCAGTATCGTTTCGAAAGCGGCGAAGGTTCGCCGCTGCTGCTGGCGACGGTATGCGGTCAAGGCTGCTTCTCGGTGGTGACTACGCGCCCGAACGCCAACGTTGCTCTCGTGCACAACCGTATGCCCCTGGCGTTAACGCTCGCCGAGGCGCGTTGGTGGTTGCGCGCGCCGTGGCCCAGCCTGGTGGCCAACTGGCAAAAGCTAGCAAATCGCGAAGGGTTCGCGTTGACGGCGGCCCCGGAGCAACCGGCAGCCCCGGCAGCGCTTGGGCAGGGGACGTTGTTTTAAGGTGTGAGTCGTTTTTGGGGGGGGGTTGCGGGCTAGTTTTTTGCTGTTGCGCAACGGCTTTTCGCCTCGGCGTCTTCTGCCGAATTGGTTGTTGTCGAACGAAGCGGACGCTGGCAGAATTGCAGTATGGCTTCGAGAGATGCAAACATATCGACTAGGGTGGAAACAGCGGAGGTGCCGTTCCCTCTGGCGCGCATTGATGGTTCGATATGCGTTGACGACTTCCTCCCGTATACGAACTTATCGATCGAGCGTGCGTTACGTTTGATTCCTCTTGAGGATGATCCAGAAAGCCATCGCAACCTATATGCGTGGTTTATGAATGAAACTGGGAATGAAGGCATCCGATTCCATGGCAGTACATTGCCCGGAGTTCAATTCAAGCATGTGGCGCAACGTGGGATTCATGTGCCGAGTCGTCATAGGTATGCGGCAACGGTGACAGTTGCTTATAACAGCTTATACAGCGATAACAACGATGGTGCTCGAGTTGATTTAGGCGATGGAACTTGGATCTTGTATTACTCCGCCCATCAAAATAATTCCGGCGGTACGACCGATATGCACTGGAACCAAAAACTGGTGAATTGCCTGATGGACGGCGTTCCCGTTGGCGTGTTTCTTCAGCAGAACTCGTCGTCGAGTTCGTACCTGCGCTTTCTTGCATTCGTTGAGGAGTTCAATCCCGAGAACGAGTTGTTTACCTTGCATGGGCCCGTTACGCCGGAGACCGAGCATTTATTTGCCAGTGCGACTCTGCAAGCTGAAATGGGGGAGTCGGCAACGGTTGATGAGCATCTTCAAGCAGATGAGATAAGCGATCCGGAAAGCATGGAAGAGGACCGCCGCCGTTTTTCCGTTGTTCGTCACATGGTGCGTCAAGGGCAGCAAGCGTTTAGAAAAGACCTGTTCAAGGCTTATGAAGGGCATTGCGCGGTTACGGGGTTCGACACGAACGAGGTGTTGCAAGCAGCGCACATCCTTGATTACCGCGGTACCCAAAGCAATATTGTGGAGAACGGCATTTTGCTGCGATCTGATATTCACTTGCTATTTGACAGCTATTTGCTGGGCATTAACCCTGCCTCGATGCGCCTGGAGGCAAGTCCGCGGATTTCGGACGGGCAGTACGCAGATCTCGATGGCAAGAAGTTGTTTCTGCCTAAAGAGAAAGCCTTGCGTCCGAACGAGAATTTCCTTATCGCGAAATATAAACGTTTCAAGTGTTGCGTTTGATCCTGATAGAGTGTCGTGGCATTCCTCTTAGTTGAAGCTGAATGCCACGACACTTTGCCTTTTTGCCATTTCGCTAGCGATTTTGCCCTGTTGCAATCCATTGATGATCGGACTGATTGCTCCGGCTCTCAAGGCCTTTCCGTATTAGCTCACGGTTTGCAGATGCCGCAGGGGGAGTAGCCTCGGGCTATGAGTTGGTCGCGGGTGCCGGTGAAGTCTTGCTTGTTTGCGTTTGAGATGTCGCTGGCGGCGGAGCAGTCGGGCTTGTGGAATTTCTTGTTCTTCACGTTCAAGATGTAGTCCTGCTGCTCGGACGCGCCTTGGCTGCTGGCTTTGTTGCTGCCGGCTCCATCGGCATCGCTGGTGTTGCTCTCGCTGCCGGCCCCGCCGGCGCCGCTCCCGCTGCTACTCTCGCCGTCGGCTTTACTCCCGTTGGCGCTTCCCGCTGCTGCCTTGTCCGCTCGTGCGGCTGCTGCGGTGGTGATGGTGGCGCTGCCTTTGCTGGTGACCTGCGGGGTTTCGGACGATTCCCAGCTTTCGCCGGTCACGTAGTCGATGGCAACGCCCGGTTCCACGTTGTACACGAACACGTTGAACTGGATGGTCTCGCCGTTGTCCTCGACGGACTTCGCTTCCATCTGAACCCCGCGCGCCACCAGGTCGTTTGCGGCGAACAGCGGGGTGACGCGGTAGAGCACGTGGTTGCCCGTGCTGCGCACATAGTCGCCCACCAGCTCCTCGTAATACAGCATGCCCACCGCGTTGAACGTGCGCGTGCCCGTGATCAGGTTCTTCTCGTTGGCATTTTCTCCGCATAGCTGGTGCGCGATCAGGTGGCTGCGGTTGTACAGCATGCCGTCGTCGACGAAGCTGTATTTGCGCTGCACCCACCCGCTTGGGTGTACCTGCGAAATGTCGCCGCGCTTCTCGTTGCATACGGTGTCGGGTCCGATGCGTGCGAAAGCGGTGCCGCAGCGGCCTTCGAAATCTAGGTCGCTGAACTGCGTGAACGTTCCGCGCGCCTCGTCCTGCGCCGTAAACCCGGGCATGCCATGGTTGATATCGATGCACAGCGCGCCGGTATACGCAGGGATGTCGGCGATGGTCGCCTGCGCGGATCGCGCGTCGCCGGAGTCGCCGTACGTGCCGGCGTTTCCGTCTGAGCTGCTGATGGAGCTGCCGGATTCAGCGGCGTTATCGCCGATGCTGACGGTACAGCCCGTTGCGGGAAGTGCGAACGAGAACGCCAGCGCCAGGGCGGCTAATGCTGCGGCGATGCGCTGGGGAAGCGAAAGCGTGCGGTTATCTTTCAACGGCGGCCTTTCTGTTGTTGCTTAGGCTGCCGATTGTAGCGAATGGATTTGATGTACCTATGGCGCGCAAGTGCCTGCAATATAATGTGCGCATGACTAAAACGCAGCTGATACTCAATCGATACAAGCCCCTTGCCAAGGCGGGGGCCGGCGGCTTCGGCACGGTGCAGGTGGCATGGGATACGCGCATCCAGCGCAAGGTGGCCATCAAGTGCATCCCCTTGTCCGAGGCCGAGTTGTTGCGCGCCGCTCTCCCCGGGGCAGATGCGCTCGATATTTCTCCTGATGAACATGGCGAAAGCTCGGCTGGTTCTCAAAGCTTCGGCGTAACAGGCGCGCATACGGCGGGTTCTGCGGCATCTTCGGCGACCGCCATCGATCCGGCGGACGTTCCCCCTTGGGAAGATTTGCCCGAGGAAGCGGGTTTTGCGGGGGTCGAGGATGCTGGGGTCCCCGACGGCTCCGATGCGTCGGCGGAGCCGGCGAGCGCTCCCGCCCGTGAAGTTGGGCCCCGCTTTGCGGGATTCGATTCTGCGGACCCGCCGAGCGCCGATTCGTTCCCTAACCAGCTTTTGCCCGGTCAGTCGGTCAGCCTGACGAATGCGGTCGACCCTGCCAGCCGCCCGCTGGCGCGCACGCTCTCGCGCATCCCCGGATTGGACGAGGCCCGTACGGCGGCCATGCTGTCGGACCCGAGCATCGTCGCGGTGTACGACTTCGAGATCCAGGATTCCACGGCGTACCTGATCATGGAATATGTCGAAGGCATGACGCTCACCGAGCTGTTGCGCGACCATGACGATCGGCTGACGCTCGATGTGGTCGCCGCCGTGTTCGAGGCGGTGGCGCATGCGCTTGAGGTGGCGCATGAGAACGGCGTGCTGCATCTGGACATCAAGCCCGACAATATCCTCATCAACGCATCGGGCCAGGTGAAGGTGACTGATTTCGGTCTGGCGACCTTGGCGGACGCGCAGGGATTCGGCGTGGCTGGCGGCGGCACCATCGGCTACATGCCGCTTGAGCAGATGCGCCAGGAGAACCTTGACGCGCGTTGCGACGAGTGGGCGCTCGCATCGGTGACGTACGAGATGCTGGCGGGTGAGAACCCTTTCTTGGCGCCGAACCTGTTCCAGGCGCAGGAAGCTATCGAGGACGGCGAGCTGGTGCTGCCGTCGCTGTGCTGGGACAACCTCGACCCGGCCGCGGACGACCCCATCTTCTACGCTTTGGACCCTGAGCGCGAGGAACGCTACGAGTCGGTGGCGGATTTCGCGGAGGAGCTTTCGCCGTTTTTGGGCGATCCGGCGAAGGGTCGCGCGGAGCTGGCCGACATCGTGGCCGGTCCGGAGGAGGAAGAGGAGCCTGAGCCGCAGCCTCGCGAGCCGGGCATCCCGTTGCGCGATCGCATCACCCCCGAGCTGGTGTTCTTCGGCTCGCATGCGTGTGGCGCGGCGGGGTCGGCGCTGCTGGCGTTTTTGTCGCTGCAGAACATCTCGCAGACCGAAGGGTTTGCCAACCCCCTGTTCTGGGGGTTGCTGCTGCTCATCGCGCTTGCCGGCGCGCTTCGCCCTCATCTGGGAGCGCTGTTGGGGTTCGTCTCCCTGTCGGCCATGCTGGTGATGTGCGGCGTGCCTGCCGCGGGATGCGTGCTGCTGGCGGGCACCGGCGTATGGTGGTGGTACCTGGGCCGCGCGGGCAACGCGACCGCGAACGCCGCGCTGGCGACGCCGCTTGCCGGCGCGATCGGGTTGGGGCCGCTCGGCCCGTTGGCGGCGGGTTTTGCGCTGCGCCCGGTTGCGGCGATGGCGACCGCGGCGTTCCAAGTGCTATGCGGGTTCATGCTGGCAGGCTTGGGAAGCGCCTCGTTCATGGGGTGGGATATGCTTGCTACCTGGCATTTCTCGGCGGCGGCGTTCGCAAGCGATGCGGTGATCGACCGGATGGCGGCCATGCTGTTGGAACCGGGCACGTGGATCATGACGGCGAGCTGGGTGCTTGCGGCGGGTGCGTGCGCCCTGCTGCGTTGGCGCCCCACGCGGCTGTTCGCGTCCTTCGGCGTACTGGCGGGCTCGGCGGTGCTGGTGGCCGGGTTCGTTTTGGCGGCGATTTGCGGGGCCCCTTCCGCATCCGCCTTCACCGATCCTGCCGATGCGGCTTCGTTGGTCGTTTCCGCGGGCATTATGCTGTTCGCCGCCTATCTTCTGCCCGACCCCGAGTATTATGACGAGAGCGACGAATAGCTTTCGCCCTTGACGTTAGGACGAAGCGGCGTTGCGGGATAACGCAAGAACGGCCGACGGCGCGGTGCCGCGGCCTTACATGAATAGGAAGGAAACCTATGATCGAGCTTAACGACGATAAGACGTTGTTCTTCTTCGACCGCGATCTTGAGCCGGTGCTGACCGTGAAGTCCGGTGAGACGGTGCGCATCCGCACGAAGGACTGCTTCAGCAACCAACTGACCGGCCCTCAGGACACCATGGACGATCTGGACTGGGACGCCGTCAACCCGGCAACCGGCCCGGTGTTCGTCGAGGGCGCGAAGGCGGGCGGCGCGCTGAAGGTGCGCATCGACAACATCGAGTTCGATGAGCAGACCTGCTCCGCTACTGGCCAGGACGAGGGCGTGTGCGGCAACCGCTTCACCGAGTGGGCCACGCATTACTGCAAGATCCAGGGCAACACGCTGGCCTGGGATGAGCGTCTGAACATCCCGCTGCGCCCCATGATCGGCGTCATCGGCGTGGCTCCCGAGGGCGAGCCGGTGAACTGCGGCACGCCGGGCAGCCACGGCGGCAACATGGACAACACGGCGATCACCACCGGCGCCACGCTGTACTTCCCCGTGGCGGTCGACGGTGCGCTGTTCGGCTGCGGCGACATGCACGCGGCCATGGGCGACGGCGAGGTCAGCGTCTCCGGCGCCGAGGTTGCGGGCTACGCCACCGTCACGCTGACGGCCATGCCCGAGCTGAAGCTGGTGAACCCGCTGATCGAGAACGACACGCATTTCGGCATCATCGTGTCCGCGGAATCGCTGGATGCGGCCGCTGAGCTGGCCGTTCAGCAGATGGTCGACCTGCTGGCTTCTCGCACGAACGAGTCCGAGGCCGACCTGGTCATGCTGCTGTCGCTGGTCGCCGACGTGCAGGTGTGCCAGATGGTGGACCCGCAGAAGACGGTGCGTTTCATGGTGCCGAAGTACGTGCTGGATGCCATCGGCTTCGCGCTGTAGCTTCAAAACGGGAAACGAAGAGCCCGCAAGCGCCGTGCTTGCGGGCTCTTTTGCGTTCGGGCAAAAAAGAAACCGCCCCGCGTATTGGCGTTGCGGGGCGGTTCGGCGGCAGGTGTGAGTGAGTGGCCGCCGCGTGGTTATTCCGAGTCTTCCTCGTCGTCATCGTCGAAGAAGGACCAGTCGTCCTTGCCCTTCGGGCGGTCGACGAATGTTTTGCGGGTGCGACGTTCCATGATGATGCATGCGATAAGGCTGATGACAAGACCCGCACCGATCATAATGCCCATGCCGGCATATGTCTCGAAAAGAAAGTGGTACAGGCCGATCCAATCCATGCTGTTCCTAACGGTTCGTTCGCAAGCGCTCGAAGGCGCGTATTACAAAGCCAAAGTATACTACACCGTTTCCGATCCGGTCGCGCCAAGAACGAAGAACAACCGACGATTAGCAACAAACCGCAAGAGTTCGAAGGACTCGAGGGCCTGACGGATCGGGCGGACGGTTTGGTCGGACGGTTTGGGGACGTAGGACTAAGTGTCCGGTTCGGACACTTAGTCCTACGTCCCCAAACCGTCCGACCTGTCCCCGAACCCAAGCCTTCAGGCAGGGTGGGCGGTTTCGGACAGATAAGCCTCCGTCCCCATGCGTCTGTGGAGGTGGCACCAGCAGGTGTGTTGGGGGTTGCCGAACGCTAGCGGCGAGGGGCGGCTGGTGGTGAGCGTGTTGATGCAGCCTCCGACGTCGATGGGCTCGACAACGTTGCTTTCCGCTTGCCACCAGGCTCCCTGCGGCATGACGATGGTGCCGGCGATCACGTCTTCGGTGACGTGCGCGGGAAGGCGCAGCGTGCCGAAACGGTTCGACGCCTCCACCAAGTCGTCGGTTGCGATGCCCCGCGCGTCGGCGTCCGCGGGGTTGATCGAGATGACCTGCGGCACGCGCCGCGAAACGGCGGGCACGTTGCCCCACGACGAATGGATGCGTGCGACGCTGTGGAAACCGAACACGCGAAGCGGCTGGTCGCAGGCGGGTTCGGTGTTTGATTCGCTTTTGCGACCGTTTGCGGGAAGTCCGGCGTCCGATTCGCATTCCCGGCCGCCTGCGGGAAGGGATGCGCCCGATCCGCTTCCCTGGTCGTTTGCGCGCAGCCCGGCGTCCGGTTCCTGCGCCCCGTCGGCCGCAGCTTTCTCAACGACGAACTCCGCCGGGCCCCATTCGGGAACGTAGGTAGGGATGGGCGTGATGGCGCTTTCGTCAGGTGTGCCGCGCAGCGCTTTGGCCGCGGCGGCGAGCTGTTCGCTGAACAGCTCGATCTTTCCCGACGGCGTGTCGAGCGGGTGCGCGTCGGGGTCGCTTCGCCAATCGGCCAGCGCCACGAACGGCTCGCCGCAATCGGCGCGCCAAGCAAGCCCTTCCTCGAGCAGCCGGTCGAACGTCGGCAACCCGGTGCTACGCTCGCGGTCGCCCTCGTACAGGCGGCGAATCCATTCGCCTTCCGTGCGTCCTTCGGTGAACGCGTCTTCTATTCCCCAGCGTTTCGCCAGCTCAACGCACACTTCCCAGGCACCGCGTCGCTCGAAGCGGGTGCCTAGCTCACCGGCGCTCGCAGCGATGCGCCGGCCCCAACCGTCGGCATCCATCGCGCTTTTCTGCTCCATGCGGAACAGGTCGGGCAGCACGATGTCGGCGTAGCGGGCGGAGTCGGTGAACTCTACATCGATGTTCAGGATGAACTCGCACTTCGACGGGTCGCCCAGCACGCGATGCGCACGGTTGACGTCGCCGTGCTGGTTGGTCAGGCAGTTGCCGCCGTGGCATATGATCGCCTTGATGCTGCTGGGAAGGTGCGCGGCGCTATCTTGATGTTGTCCGGAATCTGTTGCACGGTTGCTATGCGAAGTCTGCTCCAAGCTCGCTTTCGCAGCGAGGGCGAATCCCCTTGCTGCGTCGTTTTTTGCCGGGGCTTCCTGCGTGGAGCCTGGTCCTTCTGCATTAGCACATCCCGCTTGAGCTTTCTCCGCCGAACTTGCATCTTCCGCATTGCCGCAACTTGCTTCTGGCAGCCCGCGAACGCCCTCGCGTGCGCCCAACGCCTCGCCATTCTCGATGGCATCGAGGAACCGATACGCCGGGATGCGGAATGGAACAGCGTTCTGGCCTGCGGAAACACGCGTGAGAAAGCCGCCGCCCCAGGCGATGTTCATGCCGTTGTTCGTGCCGGGCAGACCCACCTGTCCGAGCGCCGCAGCCAGCATCATGATCATGCCGCTGGTCATCTCGCCGTTGCTGCGACGTTGCGGACCCCAGCCCTGCATGATGAACACGGGCCGTGCGGTGGCAAGCTGTGAGGCCAGTTCGCGGATGTCATCCGCGGGGATGCCGGTGATCGCCGCTGCCCACGCAGGCGTCTTCGCCACATGGTCGTAGCCGGTGCCGCGTAGATAATCCATCACGGAAAGACCCATGTCGCGCCAGTGCTCGGGCAGCGTCTCGTCGGTGAACCCGATGCATCGCTCGTGCAGGAAATCCCAATCCAGCGCGTTGTGCGTGAACGCAAGCTCGTGCAGGAGCGCGGCTGCTAGCGCACCGTCGGTCCCAGGGTTGATAGGCAGCCAGGAAACGGTTTGTTGGTCCGATCCCTTGCGCTTGGGAATGGAGCCGTTGCGGCGCGGGTCCACCATCACGATGCGCCCGCCGCGTTCGCCCACCTGCCCGACTACGCGGTCCCAGGCGCCGTGCCAGGTGGCGCGGCCTGTTCCCGTTTCCGCTGGCGAAGCACCGAACACCAGCACGAGCCGCGCATCGGCGGCGGCGTCGAGCTCGCTGCCGCCGGGGTAGAGCGCGCCGGGCCCGTACATACTGCGGACCATGGCGTTGATCTGCGGATTCGAATAGTTGTTGTAGTGGTCGAGGAAGCCGCCGAAGCAGTTCATCAGCCGCTCGAACGGGTCGGCGGTGGTGCATGATTGCCCGGTGGTGTAAGCCAGGTAGATGGACTCGTTGCCGTGTTCGCGGCGGATGCGGGCCAGCTGGTCGGATATCTCGTCAAGCGCTTCGTCCCAGGTCACGCGCTCGAACTGCGCGGAACCGCGCGGCCCGACGCGGCGAAGGGGCCACATGAGGCGGTCGGGGCTGTTCGCCCACGCGCGCATGGACAGCCCGCGGTGGCACGCAGGGGCGGCCTTGTTCGCCGACACGCGTGCAAGCTCGCCGTCGCGCAGGTGCAGCTCAAGCGGGCAGCGGCCTGGGCAGTCGATGGCGCAAAACGCCGGTGTGCGGGTTTCGGCGGGGAAAGCGGTGCAGGTTTGCGGTTTGGTTTGCGCTCCGGTTTGCCCCGATGCTTCTCCCGCAGCGCCTTCTACGGCCGCCCCGGCAGCTTCGCTTCCGAAAGAGGAATCGACCGGCTCCACCTTGCAGAACAGCCGGTCGGCTATGTTCGTGATCGTCTTCATGCCCCCATTATCGCCGGTGCCCTTCGCGCTCCGTTGCATGCGCTTGTTATTGCGCCGTTATCACATAGCCGCGATCCCGCATCCTCGCATGCCGCTCCCGTGAAGGCCCCTCATCGCCCGCGCCGCACGCGCGTTCGCTGCGCTATACTGGGAAACTGCTCTACTACAACCGATTTATAGAAGGGGAGCGCGCAATGCTAGATCTTAAGTTCGTTCGCGAAAACCAGGAAGCCGTCGCTCAGGCGATGAAGAACCGTCATGCTTCATGGGACGCGTCGCGCTTCTCCGAACTTGACGAAGCCCGTCGTGCCGCCATCACCGAGGAGGAGGCTCTGCAGGCCGAGCGCAACGCCACGTCCAAGAGCATCGGCCAGATGATGGCCGCCGGCGAGAAGGACAAGGCCGAGGCCGCCAAGGAGCGCGTCCGCGAGATCAACGACCAGCTGGCCGCCGTCTCCGCCAAGCGCGAGGCCGCCGATTCCGAGCTGCACGACATCCTGCTGCGCACGCCGAACATGCCGGCCGACACCACCCCCGTGGGCGATGACGAGAACGACAACCCCGAGGTGCGCCGCTGGGGCACCCCGCGCGACTTCGAGGCCGAGGGCATCCAGATGAAGCCGCACTGGGACCTGGGCGCCGACCTGCACATGCTCGAGCCCGAGCGTGCCGTGAAGCTGGCTGCCAGCCGCTTCGTCCTGCTGCGCGGCCAGGCCGCACGCCTGGAGCGCGCCATCATCAACTTCATGGCCGACACGCACACCAGCCGCGGCTACACCGAGTGGTGGTGCCCGGCCATGGCCAACGCCGACACGCTGACCGGCACCGGCCAGCTGCCCAAGTTCGAGGACGACCTGTTCAAAACCCGTGAGGGCCTCTACCTGATCCCCACGGCCGAGGTGCAGCTGACCAACATCCACTCCGGCGAGGTGCTCGAGGCATCCGACCTGCCGCTTCACTACTGCGCGTACACCCCGTGCTTCCGCGAGGAGGCCGGCAGCGCCGGTCGCGATACGCGCGGCCTTATCCGCGTGCATCAGTTCGACAAGGTGGAAATGGTCAAGTACGCCAAGCCCGAGGAAAGCTACGACGAGCTGGAGTCCATGGTCAACGATGCCGAGAACATCCTGCAGCTGCTGGGCCTGCCGTATCGCGTGATCAGCCTGTGCACCGGCGACATCGGATTCTCCGCCGCCAAGACCTACGACCTGGAGGTCTGGCTGCCCAGCTACGGCGCTTACAAGGAGATCAGCTCCTGCTCCAACTGCGTCGACTTCCAGGCGCGTCGTGCGAACATCAAGTACCGCGACCCCGAGAACTTCAAGGGCTCGCGCTACGTCCACACGCTCAACGGCTCCGGCCTGGCGGTGGGCCGCACCATGGCCGCCATCATGGAGAACTACCAGCAGGTCGACGGCACCATCAAGGTGCCCGAAGTGCTGGTGCCTTACATGGGCGGCGTCGAGGTCATCGGCGACCAGGCGTAAAGCCGGCGCGGCATTCTGAAGGAAAACTGCACGTAGATAAGGTATTTTGCACGTGGTAACGAAACGAAAGCCACCGAAGCAGAATAACGAACAGGGCGCGCCGGGCAAACCGGCGCGCCCTTCCGTTAAGGGCAAGGCGGTCGCCCGTCCCGAGGCACGTCCCGAGGCGGCTGCGGCGGGGTCGAACGACGCCGCCGCGAGCGCGGCGAAGCAGGCCGGCGCCCAGGTGGCGGCACCGGGCAAGCCCAAGCGGCGCATCGCCATGCCGCAAAGCTCGACGCGCCTGAAGCAGAACCAGGCGGCGAACCAGGCCGCCCCAGCTCAGGCTGGGGAAACGGGTGCAGCGCAGTCAGCGCGGCAGCCCGCCTCGCGGCCTGCAGGGGCTTCTGCATCGCAACCCGCGGGGTCATCCGCTGCGCAGCCTGCCGGGCCCTTTGCGGGATCTTCTTCCCCGCAAACCGCCTCGCAGCCCACCAGGCCTTCGGTCTCGCAACCGTCGAGGCCTTCCGTGGCGAAACGCGGAACCGGCAAGCCGACGAAGGCGCGCAAGCCGTTGAACGTCCCCTCGGTGCAGCCGGGCGGTGACGGGAACGCCCCGGCGTCTGCGTCCGGGGAATCCGCTGCGCCTGCCGAGCAGGCCTCCACGGCGGAAGGCAAAGGCGTCGCGCTGAAGCGCCGTCTGAAGCGCTTCTCGGTCGCAAAGGCCGAGAAAACCGCTTCCGATCAGGCGAAGCAGATGGAGGGGGCCGTCTCCGAGGCCGATGCCGAGCAAGCGAAGGACGCCGCCCGCGCCGTCATTGCCGGGGAGGCCGCCAAGCGCAGGCTGGAGCGCCGGCAGCGCATGCTCAAACGCACCGGGGAAGGCGAGGTCGCCGACGCGGCAGGTCAGGGCGTTGCCGAAGGCGATGTCGCGCAAGGCGGGGAAGCCGGCGAGGGATCGCAGGCCGGCGAAACGGCGCGCAAGCTCCCGTTCAACTTGTCCGAGCTGCACCTGACCTGGCCCGTTGTCGCCGTGTTGGTGGCGATTGCCGTGGTGGTGGTCACGGTGGGCTCGTTCTCGTGGGGTCGCTGGCTTCGCTATGACGACGCCGCCGACTTCCAAGGCGCGTGGTACGCGAACGGTACAACGTCCCTGGTCACGGTCGATGGCCAGGAGATCCATCTGACCAGCGACGTCGCTTACGGCTACACGCTCGACACGGGGGCGAAGACCATCACGTTCACGTTCGGGGACCTGCAGGGGCAGGGGCGCTACCGCTTCTCCGCCGACCGCAGCGAGCTGGTCATCACCGACGGCGACGGGTTCTCGTTCTGGGGCAACCTGTTCAGCGATATCGGCTGGCAGTTCGGCCAGCTCATCACCGGGTTGCAGGGCAAGGAAGCCCCGCGCGAGGAGGTCGTCGACGGCGTGACGGTGCTCGACCGCACGCCGGGCGAAGGAGCCGTGGCGGCGCCGGCAAGCTCGGCCCCGGCCCAGGACGCCGACGCGTCCTCCGTGGACGACGCGTCGGGCAACGGTGAAGCTTCCGATGGCGAAACCGCTGACGGCGACGTTGCCGGCGCGGATGCGACGGGCGATTCCGCCGATGGCTCCAGCGGCTCCGGTTCGCAAGAGTTCACCGGCGCGGTGGCCGAAGGCGGCATCGAGTCGGCGGGCAGCAACGCGGTGACCCTCGAGCAGCTGAAAAACGGGTCGTTGCGATGATGCATGACGGCGCCTGTGCGGGCGGGGACGCTTTGACGGACCCCGTCCGCGTCGAGCGCATGGAGGTGCGGCGCGGGCACTTGGTGTGCCGGGTGGCGTTCGACGCCGCTCCGCACGTCACTTCGCCCCAGCTGATGTCGCACGTGTTGGCCATGGTTCCCACGTTGGCGCAGCATGCCTGCGTCAACGAGCGCGGCACCACGTTCGCCGCGGTCATGGACTGCACCCCGCTGCCGCATTTGTTGGAACATCTAGTGGTTGACCTGCAGGTACGTGCGGAATCGGGGCAGTGGTTCACGCTGCCCGGTGCCGCTGCGGAAGCTCCGCCGTCCACGGCGGGCGCAACGCACGATCGCCCCATCGTGGGCACCAGCGAATGGCTGGACGAGGCGGCGGGCATCGCCCGCATAGACGTGAGCTTCGCCGATGACCTGGTGGCTCTAAGGGCCATGCGGGATTCCGTGGCGTTTCTCAACAAGCTGTTGCGCGGGTGACGCGCAACATACAGGGAAAGGAGGCCCGAGATGGGCTTGAAGATAGCGGTGATCGCAGGCGGCGCGTTCGAGGCCGAGCGCTCGCTTGCCGCGGCGAACGACGTGATGGCGGCGCTGAAAGAGGCCGAGCACGAGCCCGAGCTGTTCCAGGCGGACGGCTCCCTCATAGACGATCTGCTGCGCGCGCAGCCCGATGCGGCCATCAGCTGCCTGCGCGGCGGCGACGGCGAATCCAGCGACATCCAGGACGCGCTCTCCGCGATCGGCCTGCCGTGCGTGGGCAGCAGCGCGGCGGTGTGCCGCCTCGCCTACGACAAGGCGGCGCTTGCCGAGGCGCTCCAGGCGTACCACAACCTCACGGAGGACCTGGTCACGGCAACGGCTCCGCAAACGTTGACGCTTTCGCGCCGCGCGTTCGAGCTGTGGGGCATGGAAGCGGCGCTTTCCCAGGTGGAAAGCCGTTTTCCTGTCAGCTTCCCGCTGTGTGTGAAGCCCGCGTCCGGCAGCTCCGCCCATGGCGTTTCCCGCGTCGAGGATGCCGAACAGCTTGCAGAGGCGCTGCGCGAGGCGTTGAAGATCTGCGAGCGGGCGCTCGTGCAGCCGTGGGTCGAGGGCGTGCAGCTGAGCGTGCCCGTCATCGGCACGGGTTGGAACGCCTTCGCGCTGCCCCCAGTGGAGATCGTGGCGAAGGAGGGCTGGTACGACGCCGCGGCGCGACAGGCCTCTGACGCCGTCGAGCTGCACGTTCCCGTGCGCAACGCGTCGCTGTCCCCGAGCGAGGCAGATGCCCAGGCCATCCGTGCCGAGATCGAGCGCGCGGTGCTGGAAACCTATCGCGCTCTGGGCATGCGCGACTGCGGCTGCATCGACCTGATTTGGGACGGCGCGCAGGCCATCATCTTGGAAGCCGTGGCGAACCCGTGCTTCTCCGCTGAGGCCACGTTCGCACAGGCGGCCAAAGCCGCGGGCCTTACGTTGCCCAATCTTCTCAATGAGCTGGTCGAAAGCGCGTTGGATGCGTAAACCGGCAGATAACGGGGGCCTTTGCGGCTCCCGAGCTTTATCCGGGCCCTTCGCAATCTAACAAGAAGGCAACCTTTTTCTGCAGGTATTGGAAAGTCGGCAAGTCCTTGTTGGCTTGCTCGTATAATGGCAGCACAGATGATCGTCCCGCATATTTAGGAGGCCGTGATGAGCAACAAACTTGGTATCTTTCTCGCAGGTGGAGCCGTTGGTGCCGTGGCGGCTTTGCTGTGCGCTCCCCGTACGGGCCAGGAAGCCCGCACCATGGTGGCCGAAAAGGTGAACGAGGCGTGGGGCCAGGCGCAGAGCATCAGCTCCGACGCCGGCGCGAACGCCCAGCAGGTGTACCAGAGCGCCGCAGCTCGCGGCCAGGAGGTCGTCTCCTCCGTGCAGGCCAAGGGCCAGGAAGTGGCCGGGCAGGCCGCTGCCCGTGTGCAGGAGGTGGCCAGCAACCTGAAGCCGTCCTTCACCCAGGACAACGACGAGCTGCGTGACAAGATCGAGGCGGCGCGTCAGCGCATCGCTTCCCAGGTGGCAAAGAACGCTGAGGAAACCGGCCAGGTGACCGAGGAGGTTGTCGAGGCCGTGGCAGAGGCCGTCGAGCCCGCTGCAGAGGCAGCCGCCGAGGCGGTCGACCAGGCCGAGGAGCCGAAGGCCGAATAGCATCCTGTTCCAATCATGATACCGAAGCGGCGTGTCCGGCCCTAGGCAGGTTTCGGCGCGCCGCTTCATGCTGTATAAGGGGATTTCCATGGCAAGCAAACTCATCACCACCCATGAGCTGACCGGCACGCGCGTTCTGGGCGGCAAGAAGGGCACGAAGCGCATCGGCAAGATCCGCCGCTTCGTGTTCCACCCGAAGGAGAAACGCGTCATCGGCTTCGTGGTGAAGCGCCCCGACCTGCTATGGATGTTCCATCGCGCCGACGTGTTCGTCCCCATCGACGGCTACGACCTGGTGGACGGCCGCGTCATCATCCGCCCCGATGCCGCCGCAAGCGGCAAGGCCTATTGCAAGAAAGAAGGCCTGAACTGGGACGACTGCGTGCTGTGGGTGGGCCTTCCCGTTATGAGCGAGGACGGCGAGTCCTACGGCATCGTGGGCAACGTCACGTTCAACCGCCTCACGGGCACGGTGGATTGCTTCGAAACCGACAACGGCGCAACATCGAACGCCCTGCTGGGCAAGCGCACCATCCCCGCCGACATGGTGCGCGGCTTCAAGCGCGGCATGGGCGCCGCGCTGGCCAACATGGGCGCCGAGGGTATGGAGGGCGAAGAGGTGCAGCTTGGCGCTATGCTCGTCTCATCCCAGGTGGCGAACCTGAACAGCGAGGGCGGCGTGGCCGAGAAGGCCGGCGCCGCAACCGCCGTCGCCGTCGACAAGGTGCAAACCACCGTCGACAAGGCGAAACCCGTGGTCAGCAAGGCGGCCGCGGCAACCGGCGAGGCGGTCAACAAGGGCGCGTACGCCACGGGCAAGCAGATCAGCAAGTCCAAGCACATGTTCCAGGACTTCAAAGCTGAATATGACAAGGCCGTGGCCCCGTCGGACGGGCAGAAGAAGGCCGCTTCCGCAAGCAAGGCACCTTCTTCGAGCAAGACTTCAAGCGCCAAGAAGAAGGTCGCCCCGAAAAAGAAGAACATGTTCGCCGCGTTCAAAGACGAGTACGACAAGGCACGAAACGGCGAGTAGCCGGAAAGCGAAGTGGGCTAATTGAAGCGCAAGGAAGCAAGAGCGCAATCGAACACCCGCAAAAGGGGCGCCGTCAAGCGCAAGAACAAGGCGGCCCGTAAGAAGAAGCGCGAGCAAAGGCAGCATCAGGGTCTTCGCGAGCGCGCGCATGAGCGCAAGGAAGAGCTGCAACAGAAAGCCAACGAGGAAACGCAGGTGCGCGGCAGGCCTGTGCGCCGCGGCGATATCTTCAAGATCGTGGGCCTGGCGGCGTTCGTCGGCATTGTAAGCCTGGTCAGCTGGTTGGTGTGGCCCTACATCCACATGATGCTCGAGCCCGGCGGCATCGATCAAGTCATCGATAGCGTGCGCAACGCCGGCCCCATGGGCTTCCTCATCCTGCTTGCGCTGCAGTTCCTGCAGATCGTGGTGGCGTTCATTCCCGGCGAGGCCACGCAGATGGCCGCCGGCATGCTCTACGGTCCCTGGATCGGCGGCCTGGTCATCTTGCTGGGCAGCATCTTGTCGAGCGCGTTCGTGTTCATGGTGGTGCATCGCTTGGGCGCGCCATTCGTGAAGGATATGGTGTCCGAGAAGTGGATGGATAAGTTCGATCGTTTCGAGCGGTCCGGCAAGCTGGAGCTCATCGTGTTCGTGCTGTTCCTCATCCCCGGTATGCCGAAGGACATCTTCACGTACCTGGTGCCGTTGACCGATATGCGCATGCGCACGTTCCTGCTGCTGTCCAACATCGGCCGCATCCCGGGCATCCTGGTCTCCACGTATGCGGCAAGCGGCCTGGTTGATGATGGAAACGTGTGGCAGAGCATCGTCATGCTCGCGGTGCTGGCTGTGGTCGCGGTGGTGTGCGTGATCTTCCGCGAGCAGCTGATGGGCGTGGTCGAGAAGATGGGGAAGAAAAGGTAAGGGAAACGCTATGGATTCGATGAACGAACGCAGCGCAGCCGACGAGCTGGCCGCCGCCGAGGCGGAGCTGAAGGCCGCGCAGGAACGTCTCGACGCAGCACGTCTGCGTATGGCGTCCGAACAACCGCAGCCATATGCGCAGCCTGCGGACGCGCCCGTTGATTCGCAGGGGGCGCAATCGCAGCCGCAACCGTATGCTCAGGCGCAGCAGGCGCCGTATGCCGCTCAGCCGGCATCGTTTGGCTCGCAACCGCAGCCCCAGCAGCCGACTCAACCGACTGCTGCTTGGCAGCCCGATGCGCAACAGGCGCAGGGCCAGCCCTACGTGCAGCAACCCCGTGATCAGCAGCCGGCCCAGCCGTACGCCGCGCCGCAGCAAGGGTCGCCGTACGCGCAACCTCAGCCGCAAGCGCAGGCGACCCAGCAGCCGTATGGTGCGCGGCCGGGCTACGGGTCGGTGCCGCCGCAGAACCCGTACGGTCAGCAGGCGCAATACGGGTACCAACAGCCCTACGTCGCGCCCGCGGTCGGCGAAAAGGACCATGTGGCGGCAGGCTTGCTCGCGCTGTTCCTAGGCTGGCTCGGCGTGCACAAGTTCTACCTGGGCTACAACACCTCGGGCTTCATCATGCTGGGCACGTCCATCTTGGGCGGCATCCTCACGTTGTCGGTGGCTTCATGGGCCATTTGGGTCATCGCCATCGTCGAGGGCATCTTCTATCTATCGAAGTCCCAAACCGAATTCGAGCAGATGTACGTCATCAACAAACGAGAATGGTTCTAACTGGTCCGCTTGCCTGTCGGCAAGCGGACGAGCTCGACGCTGCGGGACCCTGCGGCACGCCGTCTCGCCCTTCAGCTGCGCAGGCATGGCCCAAAGGCCAATGCCTGCTTGCTTCAGGGCGATACGACGCACCGCAGGGCCCCTCGCTGACTTTGCTGGCATCCCGGAGGTTTTTGGTTTCTATCCCGGGAGCTTTGCTTTCTATCCCCTGAGGTTGCTGGGGGAGGGCCTATGCCGGGTACCCTTGCGCCTGCCGTCCTCAGCGGTGGGAAAGGTCCGGCGAGTGGCCGCTTGCCGAGCTGGTCGCGGCTTTTTTCCGTGGATAGGCGCGGCGGGGTTGCCGCTTCGTTAAAATGAACCCAGACATGCGGCGCGTGCTGCGCCGTTTTCTTGGAACTTGCATCCTATAAGGAGGAACATCATGCCCAAGATCACTCGCGACCAGGTGAAGGTACCTGCCGAC
>OLVT01000729.1_pt1 | contig 33864 bp, 31 predicted proteins | sample 1673241 | NCBI WGS metagenome assembly OLVT01 (sample SAMEA3178936, study PRJEB25190) | human gut metagenome | biome: human gut; feature: human-associated habitat; material: faeces | place: Austria | collected 2013 | reverse complement strand
AGGGGAGTATTTCATGCAGTTAAAATATGTTGACACAAAAGAGGAGATCATAGCAGTAAATAAAAAGTCAAAACATATTGAACCACATCTTCATAATGCACTGGAGATTGTTTGTGTAACAAGTGGAACATTAGAGCTTGGTGTCGGACAGGAACTTTACCATATGGAAAAAGGAGATATAGGCTTTGTATTTCCGGATATTATTCATCACTATCAGGTACTGACACCCGGCGTAAATAAAGCGACTTATCTGATCGCATCGCCATTTACGATTGGTAAATTTGCAGATATCATGCAGTCCATGGCTCCTGAATATCCAGTTATCAAAGCGGAAAAGGTTGAGCCGGAGGTATATAGGGTTATCAATGCGATCTTAGAGACAGAACAGTCGGATATTACAGTCGCACAGGCTTATCTTCAAATTGTGTTGGCACGCTGCATAGGAAAACTGAATCTGGTAGAGAAGAGCCATGTGGGGAGCAATGACCTTATTTACCAGACGGTTTCCTATATATCAGCAAATTTCAAAAAGAAGCTTTCACTGGAAGAGATGGCGAAAGACCTTGGAGTAAGCAAATATGTCTTATCCAGACTCTTTTCCAAAACATTTCATAGGAATTTCAACCAGTATCTTAACGATGCAAGGCTCAACTACGCATGTCATCGTTTGGAAAATACGAGTGATTCTATTACAAATATTTGCCTGGATAGTGGCTTTGAAAGTCAGAGAACATTTAACCGGGTATTTAAGGAAAGATATAAAATATCGCCTAGTGACTATCGGAGTACATGTGTAAAAGATATATTGTCATAAAAGGTTCTGCTGATAGAATAATTTACTTTGATTTCACGCCGTTATGTATTTGATTTTATGTGCGTATGATACGATATTACAATGGTCGTAGAAAATAGATTTTTCAGAAGTAAAAGAACAAGGCGTGCTCTAAAGAAAAAGAAAGGCAGGGCATATATGAATATGGGAAATTCCATAATTGATTTTAACGAGAAAAAAGGGTTTATCTGCGATATGGATGGTGTGATTTATCATGGCAATCAGATATTGCTGTTAGCGTCGGGTGAATTCAACCACTCCGAGTCGCTTTAATTTAACCAATCTCAGCCGAAATAAAATAGCCATTTTATTAAAAAAGTCATTAGCCTTTCTTTGTTATGTTAAACTGATGTACGCCAATGCAACAGTCAAATCATAACGATGAGTGAAAAAACTAATGACTTAACTGAAATAATAACACAAGCAATCAACGAAATAAAGCTTGAATTGGGCGAAAAATTCAATCCTGACAAAATCAACCTTGCTGAGCTGGAGCGGCGTACCGGATTGTCAAGGGCAAAGCTCCGCAGACTCAAGGAAAACGGGTTTGTTGATATGCCACATGGCCGCACTGGGTTGAAGGCTGATAAAACGGTGCTTACAGGATTTACCGGCGTCATTGATGCGCTGCTCGCCAAAGGCATCACCAATTCATCCGTCTGTTTTGAGAGGTTAAAGGATGCAGGATACAAAGGCGGTCTGACGACAGTCAAAACATATATTCATGATCACAAAGACCTTGTTCCTGCAAAAAGGCAAATCGTTTCCTCCCAGGGAAATCGCGGAAGACGCTACCAAACAGATCCCGGTGAGTCCTACCAGATGGACTGGGGTTTTGTAACTGTAGATACCGGAAATGGTGCCACCTATAAAGTTGCCTGTTTTGCAATGATCTGTCACTGCTGCGGGAAGAGATACATCGAATTCTTTCCGAATGCCCGCCAGGAAAATCTGTTTATCGGAATGCTTCATGCCTTTCTTTACATGGGAATTCCCCAGTATGTGTTGACGGATAACATGAAGAGTGTCACGATTGGCAGAGACAGTGAAGGGCATCCGATCTGGCAGAAAGATTATGAGCTTTTTATGGGCAACATAGGCTTTGAGACCAAGCTGTGCAAACCTCGGCATCCCTTTACAAAGGGTGCCGTAGAAAGGCTTATTCGCTTTGTTAAGGATAACTTTTTGCCGGGACGTATCTTTCATGAGCTTACCGACTTAAACTATGAGGCGATTGCCTGGTGTGAACAGCAAAACCGGGCATATCACAAGGCTGTGGACTGTATCCCAAATGATAAGCACAAAGCCCTCTGTACGCAGCATACCTGTAAACTTGAGGATACGATAGAGCTTGCTTATTACCTCTGTCCGGAACGGCGGATCTCCTTTGATGGCTTTGTCAACTATGAAGGCCGCCGCTTTGGAGTGCCTTTCTGGTATACCGAGAAGACCTGCCGTGTAAAGCGTGATGGCTACGTACTTTACATCTATGATATTAACATGACGAGGCTGCTTACGACACATGACGTCACATGGAGCCGCAGGGATAGCTACTGTAAAGATCAGTATGCAGATAATCGTCCTGAAGAGCATCCGACCGCACCTGTGAAGATTCATATCCAGCAGATGGAACCCCATAAATATGAAGAGGGTTTTGAAAAGTTTAACTTTGAGGAGGGGCTGTTCAATGAGTAATTCCGTATTTGAACAGATCCATACTTACGCAAAGTATCTGGGTCTGGATCTTGATGCGTCTGAAATCGCACAGGTGTCTGCCAGCCAAAACTTTTCAGATGCGCAGCTTCATGCAATAGAATCCATCTTTTCTTATCTCAGAGATAAGAAAGAGGAAAATATCGTGGCAACGCTTCTTCGGATGAGTCGCCTTCCAACAAAGGAGCCGAAGACATTTGAAAACTTCGATTTCTCGCAGTTACACGGCAAACAGACAGAGGCGATCAAAAATTTGCCGACGTTATCTGCCCTGTACTCACACACAAATCTGGCCTTTATCGGGCCTCAGGGAGTCGGTAAGACACATTTGGCTATGGCTTATGGCAGAGCCTGCTGCGAAAAAGGAATGAAAGCATACTTCCTTAAGGCAACAGAATTAAATCAAAAGCTGACGGAAGCGCGTAAACGTGGCAGTGAAAGTTCTTGTATCAATGGCCTTGTTAAGCCTTCCTGCCTGATCATTGATGAGATAGGGCGCTGTGTGTTTGACAAAGAGAATACGCGAATGTTCTTTGATGTCATTGACAGAAGGTATAACAAAGAAGGTCCAAACACCCTGATCATCACCAGCAACAAAAGCCCGGATAAATGGGGTGAATATTTCAATGAAGACTCCACTCTGCTCTGCTCACTGGACAGGATCTTCGATGCAGCAATTGTGTTTATGATCAAAGGAAACAGTTACCGGGGAAAGCACTGTGAAACCATAGCGCTGTCTGCCGGTGTACCGTTACCGACACCTTCAGCCAAGATTTAAGGAAAGGAGAAACTGTTGCATTGGCGATTTTTCTCTGACTCGATTTGGCGATTTTTCTCCGACTCTTGGTGGCTAATTTAACCCGACTCTAACATTGCCAGGTGTTCCAGAATTCATTCAGTGGTTACATGATGAAAAGAAGGAATACTTATTTTTGACAAATAATAGCGGGTATACACCACGGGAATTAAATCAGAAACTGGCAAGGATGGGACTTGATGTGCCGGAAGAACATTTTTATACCAGTGCATTGGCAACAGCAGCTTTTTTAAAAGAACAGGCGGCAGGATGTTCAGCATTTGTGCTAGGAGAAGCCGGTCTGTTAAATGCACTTTATGATGTAGGTATCACAATGAATGATGTGAATCCGGATTATGTTGTTGTGGGAGAGGGACGATCCTATTCATTGGATACATTAACAAAAGCAACGAATTTGGTTCTGAAAGGTGCAAAGCTGATCGGAGCAAACTCAGATGTTTCCGGACCGATTGAGTTTGAGTGAGAAAAAGTCAGGAAGTTAAGAATATACAGAGGTTATAGTCGATATGGGCTAAAGAAGAAATAGTATTAAACTATTCTACAACTCATTATTGACACGTAACGACGAAGACGTTACAATTAAAGCGTAAACGGAGGTGACATTATGGAGAAATCAGCAACACTTAATCTACGGATTAATCCCACATTAAAATCAGAGGCAGAGACAGTTCTTTCGCGTCTGGGCATACCAATGTCAACGGCTGTCGATATGTTCCTGAATCAAGTAGTTTTAGTTGGAGGGATTCCGTTTTCCGTTACGCTTCCAAAGGCACCGGCAGATATAGATGCCTCTCAGATGACAGATGCGGCTCTTCATGCGAAGCTTCAGAAAGGTTATGATGATTACAGAGCCGGAAGGACAGAGAACGCTGCAGAAGCATTCAAAAAGTTTAGGGAGACTCATAGGTGATGGGGAAACGGATTGTAGAAATTACCCAGACAGCTCTTGACGATATGGAAGGGATCTATGATTATATAGCAGATGTTCTTTTGGCAGCGGAGAATGCTATGGGTCAATATAACCGTATTGCAGATGCAATTCTCACTTTGGAAAGTAATCCTGAGAGATGTCCGGTTTTCGAGGTAGAGCCGGAACGATCTTGGAGAATGCGCAGAATGGTAATTGATAATTATCTTGTCTGTTACATTGTAGATCCGGATAAAGTGACAGTCACAGATGTGTTATACGGAGCTTCAAATGTGCATGCAAGACTGAAAGCAAGACATAAGGCAGACCCAGACATTTAAGTGAGCGTGATAACATCATCATGATAACGAATTGATAACACTAGCAGAGACAGACCATAGAAACATGACAGTTGGAAACAAATAAAATCAAATAGAACCAAATATTCTATACAAAACTGTATAGAATTAGATTTGATTTTACGAGATGGAGTAATGTTTGTTCCCACCCGATCCAATTCCACTACCCAATCCGCTTCAAATTCATCGGCCCTATCAAATTGGTTTTGGTGTTGGATTTGGGTAAAATGCAGAAAATAATACAGAGAGCGAGAAGGACGAACACCCTTCCCGCTCTTTTTTTCGTTATGAGTACTTAGCGTCTGCCTTTTAGACGCTTATGTGCGATACATGCAATGCACTTAGGCGAGGTATTTTCGAGTCTTAGTGTATTGTTCATACCCATTTTCACCCTCTTTTCCGCTTTTCATTTTCAATTCTATTTGATTCGGTTTGATTAGAGGGCCTGTGGTAAGGCTGAAATCAAAATGGGAAAAGGAAATTATGATGGATTGGGATGGGGCAATATACGGCTATTAAAATGCGGTTCCGGATCTTGATCTGGGACTGTGTTTTTTAAGAATGCTATGATATATTAAAAGAAACTAATTTGAGTAATTTGCTATGTTGTTAGAGGTAAATAAAAAAGATCGGAAAGTTAAAGGAAACGTAAATACATTATGAAAAATCAATATTGCAGTGACATTTCATCGGAATGGGGGTACGACTAAAATAGACGGCAAAGCGTCATTTAGTATTGAGACAATTTAGCACAATTATGGCATGGCAAGGCCGGATAAAGGAGGCATCCCATGATCTACTTTACCGCTGACCTGCATTTCGGACACGAAAAGATTATCCGTCATACGGGAAGGCCCTTTTAAAACGTGGCGGAAATGGACCGAATTTTAATTGAAAATTGGAATCGGACCGTTAATCCTGATGATGAAATTTATATTGTTCCATTATCCGTTTTATGATTACCTTTGGTACGGATGAAAGAGTAAAATTTGAAAAGATAAGGGATACCATTTCAGAGTCTGTTTGCAGACAAAAGAAAACCAAACCGGAAATAATCATTTCCGGCGGTTTGAATTTCGTTTAATATCCCCATATTTCAACTGCTTGATAGGCGTGGCTGAAATGATAACCTAATTTCTCCGCCAGGGCTATAGAAGCCGGATTATGGGCATCCCAGCTGGGATACAGATTCCGCTTCAGACATTCCAGAATCAGTTTGGCTCCGCAGATATAGGCAAGTCCCTTTCGGCGGTATTCCTCTCTGGTATCAATTTCGATTTCAATACCGTCCAGGTATCTGGAGTAGGAGGAAGCGCCGGATACGATGAGGCCATTTTTGCGGATTACAACGCCGATGCCCAGATTGTGAAAAGCCTCATAAGTTGAAAACTGTGATACCAGATCGGCGCTCCAGATTTCAGTTTTACATAATTTATAAATCTCCTCATCGATTGCGGACAAAGTGAAGGATTCCGGCAGTTCAGCTACAGCCTTTTTCAGCTGGTGTTGATTAAAAATGCCGGGTTCTTTTTTTGTGGCATAACGGGTAATGATTTTCGCTTTATTGCCATAATGCTGTGTGATGATAGTTTGCCAGCCTTCGTTTTGAGGAACCATAATCATATAGTTCTGGGTACACCAGCCGGGCTTATAGGATACCAGCTCTGGGCAGGGTATTCCTGCGAAAAAAGTAAAATCCCCAATAACGGCCATGGCGGCGGTGGGATGTTTCAAGTCGTCTGCGTATATTTTGCCCATAAAGCCCTGCAGGCATGACCAGATCAGAGTTTCTTCCCACTGGCCGAACAGAGGTGAAACGCTGCTGGCATCAATTATTTCATGTATCATAAACTGCTTCCTTATGTCGCTGCTAAAGCAAGGCAAATTCCTGCCCATATTCCTTTCTTAAGTTTCGTTTTCGGGTTTGCGCGAGGCATCCGCCAATCCCTGGATATAAGCGGCAGCCAGTTCGCGTTTATAAGAGTCCAGAATACTGTAATCCCGCAGCATTTTGTTCTGATCCTCTGTCAGGGTCACCATGATGCCGTCTGTGGCGTAGAAAGCGGACAGTGTGATGTTAAATGCCATACAGACACGGCGGAGTGTGGCGTTGCTGGGGACGGATTTTCCTTTCAGCATTGTATTGACGCGTCCGTTGGACTCACCCATTTCCTTTGCCAGCCGGTATTGGCTCCAACCCCTTTCCCGGCACAGTTCTTTGATTCGATTCACTTCGTAATTCATACCCCACCATCCTAACAGTCGTTAGATATATTTTATCCAGATACACATAAAATCATTAGACTGCAAAATTATAGGTAAATAGATATGAAAAATATATAATCGATAATAAGAAGATGAGCCATCCTGAATGGTTACGATTTCCGGAGAAAAACCTTGGGCTGCTTAACTGCGAAAAGGGGCGGAGCCGAGGTTAAAAAGGAATCAGTATTTTCTGGTAGGCAAGCCGAGGGTCTCCGGCCTCAGAGCCGTCCTTGAGAACCAGACGACCGCAGGGTACATATCCATTCTTTTCCAGAGCCCGCTGCATGGAACGGTTGTCTGGATGAGTGTCGATGCGTACATTTGTGAATCCTAAGGCTAAGACCAGCTTTTCCGATTGGGAAAAAAGCTGGGAAACGATTCCCTGCCCTTTGCAAGAATCTTCTACACAGACACGGTGAAAGGCATAGTAGGACTCCTGATTCAGCCATGCACCGTCGATTTCTGCATAGCTCAGCTCCGGACCCGGGGCCAGGGTGATCATAGCTGCTGCTTTTCCGGCATTTTCCAGTACATACAGCTTGTGTTCTTTGATAGCTTTGCAAAGCTCCTCTTTATTGGGCTCGCCTTTCTGCCATTGGTCGATTCCATTGACCCGGAAATAGGCAATTGCCTGTTGGGACATGGATACCAGACTGGGCAGGTCGCTTTCTCTGGCGGGACGGTAGTTCATGGGGATACCTCCTTGTGATTGTCTGGATTCAGTATATTGTGAAATAAGCGGTTGGTCAATGGAAAAAGATACAGTCTTAAAAAATCCTTCCCAAAATCCCCTTGCGCCCTTCGCCTTCATTCGCTATAATAGCTATGTAATCGGAAAATATCAATTTTTAAAAGAGAGGTGAGATTATGGACGGCAGTAGTGGTGGTCGAAGTACAGACAAGGCTTTCATATATGGTTGTAGTACAGGCGGCCAGGGGCCGTTCATGTCTTAAAGGGGCAGCTGTGCCTGTATATGAATGCCATTGTCCGTTTCTGAAACTGCGCTGCATCGGCGTAGGCGCGGGCGCACAAAGCCCTCGGGAATCAGCGGCAATGGTATTTTTATGCCCATTTTTACTGATTTTCTGGCTCTGCGCCTGCCTTTGCGCCCAACAAGTCATTCGACTTACGGAAATGAAATGCGTAAAGGAGGAACAGAACAATGAGTGTAAAGAATCTTACGGATCTTCAGCAGGATATCAATGTGAAGACCGTTCATCCGGATTACAAGGCGGAGATTGTGGATATTATCCGCGGAAATCTGACGCCAGGTCTGAAGCGGGATCGGCTTCTGACTTATCATGAGAACGATATTGCGGTGGCCCTGGAACTGCTGACAGCGGATGAGCGAAGCAGGCTGTACTGCCTGTTGGATGCACAAACGTTGGCAAACATTTTTGAATATTCGGATCATCCCAGTCAGTATATCAATGAACTGGGGATACAAAAACGAGTGGCGGTTTTGTCGCGCTTTGAAATTACCACCGTTGTGGAATGCCTCAGACAGATGGATAAGGCAGACCGGAATACGCTGTTGGAATTGCTGGACGAGGATACCAAGCGGGAAGTTCTGCTTTTAAATTCCTTTGATGAGGATGAGATCGGAAGCAGAATGACTACTAATTATATCGCGGTTCCGGCAGGCCTCGGCGTTCGCCAGGCCATGCGCTCCCTGATCGATCAGGCGGCGGAGAATGATAATATTTCTACCATCTATGTGGTGGATCAGGATAAAACTCTGGTAGGAGCGATTGACCTGAAAAAGCTGATCATTGCCAGAGAGGGAACCGAGCTGTCGGATATTACTATGACTTCCTATCCATATGTATATGCAAGCGAGGAAATCGAGGACTGTATCAGCCGGATGAAGGATTATTCTGAGGATTCTATCCCGGTATTGGATTCGGATAATAAGCTGCTGGGAGTGCTGACTTCTCAGGATGTCATGCAGCTGGTGGATGATGAGATGGGCGACGATTATGCCAAGCTGGCAGGATTGGCCTCTGAGGAGGATTTAAACGAGCCTATGGGGAGGAGTATTCATAAGAGGCTTCCCTGGCTGATTATTCTTCTGTTTTTAGGAATGGTGGTTTCCAGCGTGGTAGGCGCCTTTGAGGGAGTGGTGGCACAGCTGCCGTTAATCATTGCATTTCAGTCACTGGTTTTGGATATGGCTGGCAACGTGGGAACCCAGTCCCTGGCTGTTACCATTCGTGTGCTGATGGATGAGAACGTAAGCGGCATGCAGAAGCTTTACCTGGTTGCAAAGGAGGCAAAGGTAGGGCTGGTAAATGGTCTGGTGCTGGGAGTGATGTCTTTTTTGTTTATCGGCTTATATTTGATGAGTATCAAAGGACAGGAGCCGATTTTGTCTTTTTCCGTATCCTTCTGCGCAGGGATTGCCCTGCTTGCCTCCATGGTTCTGGCCAGTTTGTCGGGAACGGTAGTTCCTGTGGCTTTTGAGAAAATTCACATTGACCCGGCGGTAGCTTCGGGTCCCCTGATTACTACAATCAACGATTTGATGGCAGTGGTAATTTACTATGGATTGGCTTGGATACTTTTAATTCGGGTGCTGGGACTCTAAAAAGTAAAGGGGAGGAATTTTATGACAGCGTCTCTCGATCCGGCTTTTCTATTGGACGATTTTTATTGTTTTGGAGAGAACAGGGACGAATTTGAGGCTTTGCTTCGGGCTATTGACGGTCAGACAGTTCATATAAGAGAAAGCAGTCTGACTGATTTTAGGCTGGCATATCTGGAAGACGGGGGAGGAGAATGCTGCCCGGAGGGATACCTCTTTGAACCCGGACAACCTTTTCAAAAGAAAACGGATGGAAGCGGAGAGACACTCTGCCTTCCTTTAAGACAGCAAATTCGGGATGCTTCATGGCCGGATTGCAGGGGAGGCGCCGGATTGTTTGCCGAGGCGTTGAAGGGAAACCGAACGCTGCTGCTTGAGAGGAAAAACGGGGAGCTTCTGTTTGTTTCGGATTTTGCCTTTACGACTCTGGCGCAGCGTCTGGGGATGACGGCAGGGCCTTTACAAGAGGCGACCCTGGAACGAAATCTGTTTCTTGCCCGAAAGATGGCAAAAGTTCGGGAGTGTACCCTGGTCATCCGCCAGGTAGAAAAGGAGGGCATAAAGCTGCATAAAATTTTCGCCTTTCTGGGCGGAAAATATCGGGAAATGAAGCTGTTTGGACTTTGCGAACTTTATGGGGAGCTTTCGGAACACTTTGCAGGCCGGCTGAATCTGGGGCCTATGGAATGCAGGTTTTGGGAGATATGCCATGAGCGGGTTTCCATTCATTTTGAATTTCCGGATTATGGAAATGAACTTTGCCGGCGTGAAGGATGGAGCCGTCCGCTTATGCCCTGTCTGGAGTTTGTAACCTCCGATATAGGGGAAAGCTCCTTTCATGTCCGGACTTATTGGCGGACAGAGGAGGGCTCCATTGTACCCGGAAGGGAGTATTCCAGAAGACACAGAGGAGACTCGCTGAAAGCTTTGGACCAGATGGAAGAAGAAATTCTGACTATGGTACAAGGAGAATTCACCTTGTTTCCAAAGCGGCTGAAGGAATTGAAGCTGGTCCGGATTACCCCGGTGGATTTTGAACCAGGTTCAAAACGGCTGCGCCAGAAAAATGCCAGGTGCGTCAGCCGCGCTTTCTGGCATATCTTAAAATCGATCGGTGCCGCGAAGGCGATCGGCAAGAAGAGGGAGATGGCTTTAAAGGAATATCTGGACAGCGGGCAGATTCAGGACGACAAGATTTATACTGCCTATGATATCGTAATGGAGGTATTCCGTCTCCCGGAAATGCTGAATGCATATTTGGGCCGTCAGGAGGGAAGCATGGTTCCCATGAGCACGGAAACGATCCGGAAATTTCGCAGAGAATCCATTGCGAAGGCGGCTTACGCAGACTTTTCACAAATATGACGCGGGATTGCTTTGGACCGAGTTTTTTCGAAATTCTTACGACGAAACGATAATAGTAAAACAGGAGGAGAGAATATGATCGTTAGAAATGGCTATGTGCTGGACCCGGAAAGTGGGAAGGAAGGCAAGATGGATATCCGAATCCGGGACGGAGTAATCTGTGAGATCGGATCGGGCCTGGCTGCCGAAGGAGAGGAGATTGTGGATGCGGACGGACTGATGGTAGGTCCGGGGCTAATTGACGGTCATGTGCATTTTCGCGATCCTGGTTTGACTTACAAGGAGGATATTGAAACCGGGGCGGCCGCAGCCGCAGCCGGTGGATTTACCACAGTGATTTGCATGGCCAACACAAAGCCACCGGTGGACACGCCGGACACCTTGTCTTATGTGCTGCAGAAGGGGGAGGCGACCGGGATTCGGGTAATGTCCTGCGCGGCTATCACGAAGGGGATGGAAGGCAGAGAGCTGACAGATATGGACGGACTGGCTGCGGCTGGAGCAGTTGGCTTTACGGACGATGGAAAGCCTATTCTGGACGAAATGCTGGCGGCGGCAGCTATGAAAAAGGGGAAAAAGCTGGGACTGCCTTTAAGCTTTCACGAAGAGGATCCCGCTTTTATCTCCAACAATGGAATTAACGCGGGAGAGACGGCGAAGATTCTGGGAATTGAGGGTTCTCCCGCCGTGGCGGAAGATGTGATGGTGGCCAGAGACTGCATGCTGGCTCTTTATACAGGGGCCAGAATCAATGTACAGCATATCAGCTCTGCCCATGCCGTAGCTCTGGTAAGGGCCGCCAAGGAGATGGGGGCCGATGTATGGGCGGAAGCAACGCCCCATCATTTTACCTTGACGGAGGAAGCGGTATTGAAATACGGTACGTTGGCGAAGATGAATCCGCCCCTTCGGACGCAAGCAGACCGGCAGGCGATTATTCAGGGCTTAAAGGACGGCACCATCGACATGGTTGCTACAGACCACGCGCCCCACAGCCGGGAGGAAAAAAATCAGCCACTCACGAAGGCACCCAGCGGAATCATTGGATTGGAAACCTCCCTGGCGCTTGGCATCACCCAGCTGGTCCATGGGGGACATCTGACTATGATGGAGCTGATGGAGAAGATGAGTCTGAATACGGCCAAAATGTATGGATTGGAATTGGGGAGAATTGCGGTTGGAAAGCCGGCGGATCTGGTGATTTTCGATGAAAATGAAAGCTGGAAGCCGGAGCGTTTCGCATCCAAATCGGATAACTCGCCCTTTGCCGGCATGGAGCTGACGGGAAAGGTAAAGTATACAATCTGTAAAGGAAAAATCGTTTATCAGGACGCCGTCCGGTGAGTTCGTATTTCCCGGCAGAGAAGATGAAATAAAAATCCGCCTGCCAGAACTCCGGTAAGATAGACCAGATTCCCGGCAGCGACGCCGATTTCCAGGGCGATCTGGTGAAATACAATCTGCCCGTTGGGATAGTAGGGACTGATATAAAACATGTCTGCATTGCCGTAGGGATGGGATCCTATATTGATGGCAGTAGCAATGACACAGCAGACGAGAAACAAGGGGACGGTTCTGAAAAAGTCCCGGATTTCCTTTCCGGCTCTGCCCCGCAGGGCGCAGTAAAGTCCCAGGAAAATCAGCATGAAATGCCATAAAAACCCGTGAAGGGTCAGAGTCCAGTAAGGATGCATCAGACCCGAGGGTTCCAGGAGAGCCATAACGCCGCCTAAGAGCCCGAAGTCCTGAAGAAAGGTGTAAACGGCCAGACGGAGGGACTGGAGGCCGGAAAAGGACAGAAGAGGCAGAAGAAGGCATAAATACATGGGGATGCTGCAGAGCTGGAAGGGGAAATACCACCAGTCGTAGCGGCCGCCGTTTACGATTTCATATAAAAACAGCTGCTTATAGATCTCGCTGATGGCGAGAAGGAGACCACAGAAAAAGAGAAGAGGGTCCCATGAAGCAGCTGTTTTTCTTTTGCCGGCCATTTTTCCTTTCCGGGAGCCCGCGGCGGCGCAGGCGGCAAGGATGGAAAGGGGAATTCCTGCCAGCAGCAGGCAGAGGTGAAAGGGGGAGTAGGGAGCGGGGGGATCCATAGGCCACGCCGTTGCCTGAAGAAGCCGCGTGATGATATGTTCCATAAATCCTGCACCTCCTGTTTTTGCCGCCATTGTTCCGCTGTCCCGAACGGTTATTTCTTAAAATATAGCACACTCTCCTGAGCAAGACAAGGGAGACCCTTAAACGGGGATTCTCCGAAGAGCCTTTTTGGAGAATAAAACCTGAGCCCCGGGATATCCTAGCTAATGCAGTAACTGTTCAGGACATCCTTTTTCCGCCGTCCTGAACTGTTATTAAATATGCAGGATACCATCGAGGAAAGGCGGTATAAAAGTTTATGGGAATTATTATTGCGTTGATTTCCGGAGCACTGATGAGCATTCAGGGGGTTTTTAACACAAAAGTGACAGAACAGAGCAGTATGTGGGTGGCGGCGGGCTGGGTCCAGTTCAGCGCCTTTTTGACCTGCGTGGGAATCTGGCTTTTTACAGGCCGGCAGCCGGTGGGGGATTTGCTGCAGGTGACGCCGAAATATGTGCTTTTGGGGGGCGTGATCGGAGCCCTGATTACCTACACGGTTGTGAAAAGCATGAGCGGGCTGGGACCGGCCCAGGCGGCGCTGCTGATTGTGGTATCCCAGATCGTAGTGGCCTATTGTATCGAGCTGTTCGGCCTTTTCGGAGTGGAAAAGGCGGATTTTCAGTGGCGCAAGCTTATCGGTGCCCTGGTAGCAGTGGCAGGAATCGTCATTTTTCGCAAATAGAACGGGATTTTCGAGGTATATTTTCTGTAAATAACCCTTGTATTTGCGCAAGGATTCCGATAGAATATGATTATCAGGCCAAGATGGCTTCCTTTCGGAAAAGGAGAGAGAGCCATTGAAAATGAATCTGAAGCTGCTGAAAAGGCTGAAAATGGGAGCTGTAATTCTGGCGGTGACTGCCGCCGGAATTTGTTATAGCTGCGGACCCCTCAGCGGGGAGAAACAGGAGATTATATTGGAAACTCCGGCTGAGTCCGAGGAAGCAGAGGCAGGGGAAAAAGAAATGTCTTCTGCAGAGAACTTTTCCCGGGAGACCGCCCCTTCTACCGAGGCTTCCTGCTTTGTCCATGTGTGCGGGCAGGTGAATGCGCCGGGCGTCTATGAGCTTGAAGCGGGAAGCAGGATCTATCAGGCAGTGGAGATGGCAGGTGGATTTAGCGCCGATGCCGCCGTTTGGTATTTGAACCTGGCCCAGGAGATCACCGACGGGATGAAGATTCAGGTTCCCAACCTCCAGGAAGCAAAGGAGTGGGCAAGAACGGGATCTCCTCAGGAAAGTATGCCGCAGGGAGATTCTCAGGAAGCAAAGGTGAATCTGAATACTGCAGGAAAAGAACAGCTGATGACCCTGACGGGAATCGGTGAGTCCCGGGCAGAGGATATCATCCGCTATCGGCAGGAGCACGGCCCCTTTGAACGGATTGAGGACATTATGAATGTGTCCGGCATCAAGGAGGGAGCTTTTCAGAAGATTAAGGATTCGATTACGGTATAAGCATACCGGCCGGAAACTCCGGGCGCCAGCAGACGCCCGGCGTTTCTGTGAATAAAAGCCTGATGGAATCTGATGCATATAAAACAAATTGAAAAGCCGGATATGGCTTTGAGTGATAGAACAGGGGAACGATATGCCGAGAGTTTTAGTGGTAGATGATGAAAAGCTGATTGTGAAGGGAATCCGTTTCAGTCTGGAGCAGGACGGGATGGAGGTTGACTGCGCCTATGACGGCGAAGAGGCCATTGAACTGGCCAAAAAGACCGAATATGATATGGTCCTGCTGGATGTGATGCTGCCGAAGTTTGACGGCTACGAGGTCTGCCAGGCCATCCGGGAATTTTCCGATATGCCCATTATCATGCTGACGGCCAAGGGCGGAGATATGGATAAGATTTTGGGACTGGAGTACGGGGCCGACGATTATATCAGCAAGCCCTTTAATATCCTGGAGGTAAAGGCCAGGATTAAGGCAATCATGCGCCGCAGCGGCAAGAGCCGCAAATACCGGAAGGAAGAGAAGAAGAATACCGTCATTGGAGCCGGGGACCTGCAGATGGATACGGAGAGCCGGCGGGTGAACATTGCCGGGAAGGAGATTAACCTGACGGCCAAGGAATTTGACCTTTTGGAGCTTCTGGTGCGCAATCCCAACAAGGTTTACAGCAGGGAAGCGCTTCTGACCTATGTGTGGGGCAACCGGGCTATGGAAAACGGGGACGTGCGTACAGTGGACGTTCATGTGCGCCGCTTGCGTGAGAAGATTGAGCCCAGCCCCAGCGATCCCAAGTACGTTCATACCAAATGGGGCGTGGGATATTACTTCCATGTAAAAAATTAAGCGCGGCAGCGGAGAAAAAACGAAAAGAAGGAATTAGGATAATGAAAGAGAAAACAGAATACAGAATACGGACGGCCCGCCCGGAGGATCTGGATCAGATTGCCGCTGTGGAGGAGGCCTGCTTTCCTGCGGCTGAAGCGGCGGGGAGAGAACAGATCAGAGAGCGTCTGGCCGCTTACCGCGATAGTTTTTTGGTGGCGCAGCTGTCAAAATCGGACCGCATCATCGGATTCATCAACGGGGCCGTAACCGACGAGAGAACCATTTCCGATGAGATGTTTGAGGATATCAGCCTGCACAACCCAAGAGGGGCCTACCAGGCTATTTTCGGATTGGATGTGGCGGAGGAGTTCCGAGGGCAGGGAATTGCCGCGGACCTGATGAGGACCATGATCCGGAGAGCCGGAAATCAGGGCAGAGCAGGCCTCATCCTGACCTGCAAGGAGCGTTTGATTGGTTTTTATAAAAAACTGGGCTACCGCCTGCTGGGGCTTTCCAAGTCCGTCCACGGGGGAGCCGTGTGGTACGACATGATTTTGGAGTTTAAAGAATGAAAATCACTCTGATTGCGGTGGGAAAGATAAAAGAGCGGTATTTTGAGGATGCCATCAGGGAGTACTCCAAGCGCCTGAGCCGCTATTGCCGCCTGGAAATCATCCAGGTGGCAGATGAGAAGACGCCGGATGGGGCAAGCGAGGCACTGGAAGAGCAGATTAAGGAGAAGGAAGGACGCCGGATTCTGGACCAGATTCGGGAGGGCGCCTATGTAATCGCTCTGGCGGTGGAGGGAAAGCAGCTGGATTCCCTGGAGCTGGCGGCCCGTATGGAGCGGCTGGCGGTGGAGGGAAAAAGCCAGCTGGTTTTTTTGATCGGAGGTTCTCTGGGGCTTTCCAAAGAAGTGATGAGGAGAGCGGATTTCGCTCTCAGCTTTTCTGCCATGACCTTCCCTCATCAGCTGATGCGGGTTATTTTGCTGGAGCAGATTTACCGGAGCTTCCGGATACGGGCCGGGGAGCCATATCATAAATAGGAAGAGTGGAAAGGATCTGTCATGATACACGATTTTTTGCCCATCAGCCGGGCTGATATGGAGCGGCGGGGATGGGAACAGTGCGATTTTGTTTATGTAACGGGGGATGCCTATGTGGACCATCCCTCTTTTGGTCATGCCATCATCAGCCGCGTGCTGGAAGCCCACGGCTATAAGGTTGGAATCATCCCTCAGCCGGACTGGAAGGACCCGGAAAGCATCACGGCCCTGGGAGAGCCGAGGCTGGGATTTTTGATTTCCGGCGGAAATATGGACTCTATGGTGAACCATTACGCAGTTTCCAAGAAGCGCCGTTCCAAAGATTCCTATACGCCGGGGGGAGAGATGGGAAAACGCCCGGATTACGCAACCATCGTATATGGCAATCTAATCCGTTCGGTATATAAGAATACGCCCATTATTATCGGAGGAATCGAGGCCAGCCTGCGCAGGCTGGCACACTATGATTACTGGTCCGACCGTCTGAAGCGCTCCATCTTGCTGGACGCCCAGGCGGACCTGATTTCCTACGGTATGGGGGAACGCTCCATCGTGGAGATTGCCGACGCCCTGAACGCCGGGATTGACGTAAAGGACATTACCTTTGTGGAGGGAACGGTGTACCGGACCAAAAGTCTGGAATCCGTTTATGACTATGAACTGCTTCCCTCATACCGGAAGCTTCTGCAGGATAGGCGGGAGTACGCCAAAAGCTTCTATATCCAATACTGCAACACGGACCCCTTTACGGGAAAACGGCTGGCGGAGCCTTACGCGGAGGACCATCTGTGGGTGGTGCAGAATCCGGCGGCCAAGCCTTTGACCCAGGAGGAGATGGACGAGGTTTACGGCCTGCCCTATATGCGCACCTATCATCCTTCTTACGAGGAGAAAGGCGGAATCCCGGCCATCCAGGAGGTGAAATTTTCCCTCATCAGCAACCGGGGCTGCTTTGGCGCCTGCAGTTTCTGCGCTCTGACCTTTCACCAGGGCAGGATTATCCAGGTCAGAAGCCACGACTCACTGGCGGCGGAGGCGGAGCTTCTGATAAAAGAGCCGGATTTTAAGGGCTACATTCACGATGTGGGAGGGCCCACCGCCAATTTCCGTTTCCCGGCCTGCGAAAAACAGATGACAAAGGGAGCCTGCCCGGGGCGTCAGTGCCTGTTCCCGGAGCCCTGCAGAAATCTCAACGCGGACCACAGCGACTATATCCGCCTCCTGCGCCGCCTCCGGGCCCTGCCGGGGGTAAAGAAGGTGTTCATCCGTTCCGGCATCCGCTTCGACTACCTGCTGGCGGACAAGAGCCGTCAGTTCTTGAAGGAGCTGTGCCAGTACCATGTCAGCGGCCAGCTGAAGGTGGCACCGGAGCATGTGTCCGACGAGGTGCTTTCCAGGATGGGAAAGCCGAAAAACAAGGTGTATCGCCAGTTTGTAAAGGAATATGAGCAGATGAACGCCCGACTGGGCTTAAAGCAGTATCTGGTGCCTTATCTTATGTCCTCCCATCCGGGCTCTACTTTAAAGGATGCGGTGGAGCTGGCGGAGTATCTGCGAGATTTGGGATACATGCCGGAGCAGGTGCAGGACTTTTACCCCACTCCTTCGACCATTTCCACCTGTATGTACTATACGGGCTTGGATCCCAGAACCATGGAGCCGGTGTACGTGCCGGTCAGCCCTCACGAGAAGGCCATGCAGAGGGCGTTGATCCAGTACCGGAATCCGAAAAATTACGATCTGGTGGAGGAAGCACTGAAGCGGGCGGGACGGACGGATCTGATCGGATACGACCGGAAATGCCTCATCCGGCCCCGCGGGGGAAGAAGCTTCGGGGAAATGCGGGCGGCGAACGGGACGTTCGGCGGGAAGAAAAAGCCGGAGCAGAAGCGCGTTAAGAAGAAAACCATACGGAATATCCACAAAAAGAAAAATGTTTAGGAAAAACCGGATGCTCTCCCTAAATTTCGGAAAAATGAGAGGGCATCCGGTTTTTAGAACGTATGTTTGTTGAGAGAGGGAAAAATCCCTTGTTTTCCATCCTTTAATCGGTTATAATGTCCAATGGAATGGAAATTTAGTTGCAGAAGAGGAGAAGAAACTTATGGACATGACGGCAACTCAGATTGCCAGGGAATTGGACATTTCCAGATCCTATCTCTATTATCTGAAAAATAACGGAGCCTTCCAGGTGGAGCTGGATGAGAACGGAAGGCCCCGGTGGACCCGTCAGGTCTGTGAGACGGTCAGGCAGCTGCTAAAGGAACGGAAGATCCCGGCGGAGGAGAAACAGGAGGAATCCTATAAAACCATCCATATCAACAACCGCCGCTATCTGGGAAACAAGTACAAACTGCTGGATTTCATCCGGTCCATTGTGAAGGAGCAGTGTCCCGGCATCCGGACGGTGGCGGATATTTTTGCCGGAACCGGGGCGGTGGCCTCTGCCTTTACGGATAAGAAGCTGATGACCAATGATTTGATGTACAGCAATTACATCTGCCATGTGGCCTGGTTTGACAGTCAGCCCTATTCCGAGGAAAAGCTTCTGGAGCTGATTTTAGACTACAACACGGTTCCGGTGGACGAGGAGAACTATATGACGGAGAATTTCTCGGACACCTATTTTTCCGGGGAGGACTGTGCCAGGATCGGCTATATCCGGGAGAACATCGAGACTCTCTATGGAAAGGGAACCATTAACCGCCGGGAGAGGGCCCTTCTGATCACCTCCCTCCTGTACGCCATGGACAAGATTGCCAATACCTGCGGTCATTACGACGCTTACCGCCAGGGAGTGAAATTTGAGCGCAGGCTCACCCTTGCTCTTCCCCAGCCATCACAGCATTTAAACCCCAACAACCTCTGTTTTAACGAGGACACCAACCAGCTGGTGCGCCGCATTGAGGCGGACTTAGTCTACATTGACCCGCCCTACAATTCCAGACAGTATTGCGACGCTTATCACCTTCTGGAAAATGTGGCCCGCTGGGAGAAGCCAAAAGTTTACGGCGTTGCCCGGAAGATGGACCGGACTGCCTTAAAGAGCGATTACTGCACCGCCCGGGCGGCGGAGGCCTTTGAAGATCTGGTAAAACATATTCACGCAAAATACATTCTCCTTTCCTATAACAATATGGCCCGCAAGGGGAATGAGCGCTCCAACGCGAAAATCAGCGACGAGGATATCCTGCGGATTTTGGAGAAGAAGGGGGAGGTTCACGTCTACTCCGAGAGCTACAAGGCTTTCACTACCGGGAAATCGGACATCAAGGAAAATGAAGAGCGGCTGTTTCTGTGCAAATGCCGGGACTATCACAAGGAGCCGGTTCCCTCGCCCTTAAACTACACGGGAGGGAAATTCAAGCTGCTGCCCCAGCTGCTGCCTCTGTTTCCACAGGATATGGACCAGATGGTGGACTTGTTCTGCGGCGGCTGCAACGTGGGAATCAATGCCCCAACCAGCAAGGTCCTGTTCAACGATACCAATTCCTGGCTGACGGGGCTCTTTGAGGTGCTGAAGGACCAGGAGGAGCAGGAGGTCTTCCGGCAGACCGGGGATTTAATTGAACGTTTCGGGCTTTCTAAATCCTGGGAGCACGGATACGGATACTATCACTGCGAAAATTCCGGGGACGGTCTGGCCTCCTTCAATCGTGAACCGTTTTTGAAGCTGCGGAAGGCCTTTAACGGGAAGAAGGAACGGGACGGGGAGTACTATCTGATGCTCTATGTGCTCATCGTCTACTCCTTCAACAATCAGATTCGTTTTAACCGGAAAGGGGAGTTTAACCTGCCGGTGGGCAAACGGGATTTTAATCTGCGGATGCAGCAGAAGCTGCAGGCCTTTATGAGACGGCTGAAGTGTGGGGATTACCGTTTTTCCAACCAGGATTTCCGCAAAATCCGTCCGGAGGATTTTGGAGAGGGAACCTTTTTCTATGCGGATCCGCCCTATCTGATTACCTGCGCCACCTACAATGAGCAAAAGGGGTGGACCGGGAAGGATGAGGAGGAGCTTTTGGCTTATTTAGACCGGGTGGACGCCTGCGGGCACTCTTTTGCCCTCTCCAACGTAGTGGAGGGTCCGGCAGGCAAAAATGAGATTCTGCTGGACTGGGTGGAGAGAAATCGGGGACGATACCGGATGATTTCCCTGGATTTCGGATATTCTAATTCCAGCTATCACAAGAAAGATAAAAAGGGACGGGAGCGGGAGGTTCTCATTGTCAATTACGGGCAGCCTCATTGACAGATGAAGCCGCAGTCCGTATAATGGGATGACAAAGGAGAGACATAAGATGAAGATTAGAGACATACTGGCACAGGGAAAACCAACTTTATCCTTTGAGGTGTTTCCGCCGAAGACAGAGGCGGCATATGAGAGCGTGGAGGCGGCGGCCAAGGAAATCGCCAAGCTGAAGCCTTCTTTTATGAGCGTTACTTACGGCGCGGGCGGAGGAACCAGCAAATATACGGTAGCAATCGCCTCTATGATCCAGGATCAGGGCGTGACGCCTCTGGCCCATCTGACCTGCGTTTCCTCCACTAAGGAGAAGGTTCACCAGGTTCTGGAGGAGCTGAAGGAGAAGAAGATTGAGAATATTCTGGCTCTGAGAGGAGATATTCCGGCGGACGGCGTGACCCCGAAGGAATACCGGTACGCCTCCCAGCTGATTCGGGAAATTAAGGAGAGCGGAGATTTCTGCATCGGAGCGGCCTGCTATCCGGAAGGCCATGTGGAGTCTGCCAACAAGTCGGTAGACATGGACTACCTGAAGGAAAAGGTGGAGGCGGGCTGCGATTTCGTCACCACCCAGATGTTTTTTGACAACAGCATTTTGTACAGCTATCTTTACCGCATCCGGGAAAAGGGAATCACGGTGCCGGTTATCGCCGGAATCATGCCGGTGACCCACGCGAGCCAGATTAAGCGCATCACCGGAATGAGCGGGACTTATCTGCCGGCCAGGTTTAAAGCCATTGTAGACCGATTCGGGGACAATCCCGCAGCTATGAAGCAGGCGGGCATCGCTTACGCTACGGAGCAGATTATTGACTTGATTGCCAACGGGGTCAACGGAATCCACGTTTATTCGATGAATAAGCCCGATGTGGCGGCGAAGATTCAGGAAAATCTAAAGGAGATACTGGCATAGATGGATTTTGCGACGGTAAAGCGCGGGGAGGTCCTGCGCTACATGGGCTGCAAGGGGGAGGTTCCCCCTGAAGTCCTGAATCTGGCGGAGGAGTGTCTGGCCATGCTGGGGGAAGTCTGCGAGCCCAGATATGTGGTTCGGGAGTTCCCCTTAAAAATGCCCGGGGACGGCGTGATTGAAACGGACTGCTTTCGGACTGTCAGCCGGAATCTGGAAAAAAATCTGAAGGACTGCCATAAGCTGCTGGTCTTTGCAGCCACTCTTGGAATCGGTGTGGATCACCTGATCCGCCGGTACAATCGGCTGGATATGAGCCGAACGGTGGCTCTTCAGGCTGGGGCAGCCGCTGTACTGGAGGAATACTGCGACCAGGTCTGCCGGAAATTGAGGGAAGACTATGAGAGACAGGGATTTTATCTGCGGCCCAGGTTCAGTCCGGGCTACGGAGATTTTCCGCTGGACTGCCAGCCTCAGATCCTTCACGGACTGGAGGCAGGAAAGCGTGTGGGCATTACGCTGACCGAGGGATTTCTTATGATGCCTACCAAGTCGGTAACTGCGGTGATGGGGGTTGGAAAGACGCCTGTTCGCTGCAGGGTAGGAGGCTGTGAAGTCTGTGGAAAGAGGGACTGCGCTTATCGGAGAGGATGAACAGGCGAATCTGTCTGAGCCATCCTCAATAGTTTACCTAACATATAGAAAGGGAAATCTATGGAATTATTAGAGGAAATCAGGACCCGCCGCCTTTTTTTCGACGGCGGCACCGGAAGCCTTCTTCAGGCAAAGGGACTGAAGGCCGGGGAATTTCCGGAAATCTGGAATATTACCCATCCGGATATCTGCCGGGGGATTCATGTGGATTATCTGAGGGCAGGAGCGGATTTGATCAAAACCAATACTTTTGGGGCCAACGGCCTGAAATTTAAAGGCGAGCCCTGGAACGGGGAGGGAGAGCGGCCTGCTTCCTCCTACGGAGTGGAGGAGATCGTGGCTGCCGCTATGGAGAACGCCAGGGATGCTCTGTCTCTGGTGGGAAAAGGAAGGATTGCCCTGGATTTGGGTCCTACGGGAAAGCTTCTGGAGCCCTTGGGAGATCTGCCCTTTGAGGCGGCAGTATCTCTTTACCGCCAGGTGGTGGCGGCAGGGAAGAAAGGCGGAGCCGACCTGGTGCTGATTGAGACCATGAGCGACAGTCTGGAGCTGAAGGCGGCGGTCCTGGCGGCCAGGGAGGAAGCGCCGGAGCTTCCGGTTTTCGCTACGGTGATTTTCGACGAGAAGGGAAAACTTCTGACCGGGGGAAACGTGGAGTCGGTGACGGCTCTTTTGGAGGGGCTGAGAGTGGACGCCCTGGGAATCAACTGCGGTCTGGGTCCGGTTCAGATGAAGGGGATTTTAGAGGAACTTCTGAAGGTGACTTCCCTGCCGGTGATTGTCAATCCCAATGCGGGACTGCCTAGAAGCGAAAACGGCCAGACCTTCTATGATATTGACGCCGATGAATTTGCCTCCGTTATGGAGGAGATTGCCCGGATGGGAGCTTATATCCTGGGAGGCTGCTGCGGCACTACGCCGGAGCATATCCGGAAGCTGCGGGAGCGCTGCGAGAGGATTCCTTTAAATCCCATTCAGCCAAGAAGACGGACTGTGGTTTCCTCCTACGCTCAGGCGGTAACCTTTGAGGGAAAGACGGTTATTATCGGGGAGCGCATCAATCCTACGGGAAAATCCAAATTCAAACAGGCACTTAGAGACCACAATATGGAATATATTTTAAAGGAGGGGGTTACCCAGCAGGAGAACGGCGCCCAGATTCTGGACGTTAATGTGGGACTGCCGGAGATTGACGAGCCCCGGATGATGGAGGAGGCGGTGAAGGAGCTTCAGGCGGTGATCGACCTTCCCCTTCAGATTGATACCTCCAATCTCCAGGCCATGGAGCGGGCTATGCGGATTTATAACGGAAAGCCCATGATTAACTCGGTCAACGGCAAGGCTGAGGTGATGGAGGCTGTCTTCCCCCTGGCTGCCAGGTACGGTGGCGTGATTGTGGCCCTGTGTCTGGATGAGGAGGGAATCCCGGAAACGGCCGAGGGCAGAATCCGGGTGGCGCGAAAAATCATAGACCGGGCCCGGGACTACGGCATCGGAAGGGAGGATCTGGTTTTCGACGGACTGTGCATGACCGTCAGCTCGGACCCGAAGGGCGCTCTTGTGACTTTGGAAACCCTGCGGCGAATCCGGGATGAGCTGGGCTGCAAGTCCGTACTGGGCGTGTCCAACATTTCCTTTGGCCTGCCCCAGAGGGAAATCATCAACAGCTCCTTTTTCACTATGGCTATGGAAGCGGGACTTGACGCAGCCATTATCAATCCTAATTCCGAGGCTATGATGCGGGCCTACTACAGCTTTAACGCCCTGATGAACAGAGATCCCCAATGCGGACGGTTTATCGGGATTTACGGCGGCCAGACCGGAGGGCTCGGGGCCACTGTTTCCGGAACAAAGAAGGCAGGCGTAAACCAGGCTGCTGCCGGAGCTTCTGCGGCGGCTGGAGGGGAGATTCCTCTGGCGGCGGCTATTGAGCGGGGACTGAAGGAGGGAGCCTGCCAGGCGGCTGCCCGGCAGCTGGAAACCAGAGAACCCTTGGATGTCATTCATCAGGAGATGATTCCTGCCCTGGACCGGGTGGGAAAAGGCTTTGAAAAGGGAACTATTTTCCTGCCTCAGCTTCTTATGAGCGCGGAAGCGGCTAAGGCGGCCTTTGCGGTTATACGGGAAAAGCTGGAGGCAGGGGGACAGACCCAGGAGAAGAAGGGGAAAATCGTTCTGGCCACAGTTAAGGGGGACATCCATGATATCGGAAAGAATATTGTGAAGGTCCTTCTGGAAAATTACAGCTACCAGGTTCTGGACCTGGGCAGGGACGTACCTCCGGAGAAGGTGGTGGAGACGGCTCTGAACGAGGGGGCGCCTCTAGTGGGACTGAGCGCCCTGATGACCACCACGGTACCCAGCATGGAGGAGACCATCCGCCAGCTGCGGGACAAAGCCCCGGCAGTCCGGGTGATGGTAGGGGGAGCGGTTTTGACAGAGGAGTACGCAAAAACCATTGGGGCGGACGCCTACTGCCGGGACGCCATGGCTTCTGTGAACTACGCGGAGCAGGTGTTTGGGGAGAAAACCAACCTAAAGGAGATTGAATGAATGAAAAATCGAGATGGATGGATTACCCTGCTAAAGGGCATGTGGATTGGAGGAACTATGACGGTGCCAGGGGTCAGCGGCGGTTCTATGGCCATGATTACAGGCATCTATGACCGGCTGATTACCTCTGTCAGTTCCTTTTTCCGCAGGCCAAAAGAGTGTACCATATTCCTTCTGCAGTTTCTGGCCGGGGCGGCAGTTGGAATGGTTCTGTTTGCCAGATTGATCAGCACCCTGTTTACTACGGCTGCCGATATTCCGGTGCGGTTTTTCTTCCTGGGAGCGGTTGCCGGAGGCGTGCCCATGATTTACAAGGAGTCGGGGCTGAAACGCTTGGATTATAAGGTGGTGCTGTACCCGGTGATTGGAATTCTCCTGGTGGCAGGACTGTCCTTGCTTCCCGCCGGCCTTTTCGGGCCTCAGGACGGAGGGGGAATCGCCGGGGCGCTGATGCAGATTGTGGGAGGCGTGATTATCGCCATCGGGCTGGTGCTTCCTGGAATCAGCGTATCCCAGATGCTCTATATGCTGGGAATTTATGAGGGTATTATGAACAATATCAGCTGCCTCAACGTGGTTCCCTTGATTCCTCTTGGAATTGGAGTGGTGGGAGGAATTTTCCTAACCACCAGAGTGCTGGAAAATCTGATGAAGCGACATCCTCAGAGCACCTATCTGATTATACTGGGATTTATGTTCGGCTCCCTGCCGGAGCTGTTCCCGGGAATTCCGGGAGGAATTACCCTGGTTTTCAGTATTATATCGGCCCTGCTGGGCTTCTTTGCCATCTACTTCATGTCACTGAAAGAGAGCGGAATGCAGGCATAAGAAAAAGCCGCCACGAAGGCGGCTTTTTGCGCTTATTGATATGAGCGCTTAGCGCCTGTATTTTGGGCGCTTACGCGTGATACATACAAAGGACCATTCAGAAAAGAGCTACAGGGTCCGTTCATCTCCCCAGAAAAAGAGGGCCACGGTTCCGGGACCGGTGTGGGAACCGATGACCGTGCCGATGGGAAAAATTTCCACCGGTCCGTCCAGGCTGGGAAATGCCTGCTCCACCATAGCGGCCAGTTCTCTGGCATCCGAGGCGCAGTCCGAGTGACAGATGAAGCACCGCCCCTTGTAGGCGAGTCCCTCCTGGGCGTGGAGCTCCATCTGCCGGAGCATCTGGCCCATTACCCGTTTTTTGCCCCGGATCTTTTCGCGGGGAACCAGCTTCCCCTGGGAGTTGACATTCATCAGAGGACAGATATTCAGCATATTTCCGAAAAAGGCGGAGGAAGCGGAAATCCTTCCTCCCCGACGGAAATGGGTTAAATCAGTGGAAAAGAACCAGTGGTGAAGTTTCAGCTTGTTCTCCTCAATCCAGGAAACCAGCTGGTCAAAGGACATGCCCTCCTGCTGCCGGCAATAGGCTTCTTCTACCAGGAGGCCGTAGCCAGAGGCGGCAGCCAGGGAATCGATTATCTGGATACGCCGGTTCGGGTAACGCTCCGACAGTTCACGGGCTGCAATCCGGGCGGAGCCAATGGAGCCGGAGATGCCGGAGGATAGGGTCAGATGGATTAAGTCTTTGCCGGAGCGGAGAATGGGCTCAAACAGATCCTCATATTGCTGGACGTTGACCTGGGAGGTAACCGGCAGGGCGCCCTGGCGGATCTGCTGGTAAAATTCCTCAGGAGAGATAGAAAGGCCTAAATCATCATCATATTCCACGCCATTCATGGAAAAATGAAACTTGGCGTAGGAAATTCCCGTTTTTTCATAAAACTGCGCCGGAAGATCGGCGGTAGAACAGCAGGTAATTGCGTACATTCCAAAGCACCCCCCTGAATTGCGGTATTGTTCGTGCTATACCTATCCACTAAGCTCGATAAGACCTCGCTAAGTGCTCATATTATATCATCATAAATTCTGGGTGTCAATGAAGGGGAAGCGGAGGCTGGAGATAAAGGAGGAGCGGTTTCAATGTGGCAAATGGCTGTAGAACGACTGGCAGGAAGCTGGTACAGGCTGTCACTGAGGAAAAAAATGTATATTCTGGTGGCGGCTCTGGGCCTGATTGTAGGAGCCTCTATTTTTATGAATTTAAGGGTGCTGTACTATTTCACCGATACATTTAATGCGGTCATGAGCGATAATCTTTCCTGCCACCGCTTTCAGGAGGCTCTGTCCGTAGAGGCGGAGGCATTCGCCGCAGCTATCGATGACCGAAGCCAGGAAAACCTGGAGGAATACGAGGCAGCCTGCCAGAATACGGCCAGCCTTTTGGGACAGCTGCCCTACGATTATGGAAAGATTGGGGAAAACCGGTACGCTATTACCTGGAATATACGGAACAGCTACGGGGCTTATGAACAAAAGCGGGATCAGGTTTTTTCCATGGGACCGGGGAAACCGGAGTACATATATCAGCTCTATGAAGTTTATGATATGCAGGATTACCTGTCCGCTTACGCCTCCCGCCTGACCCAGGCGGTACTTTTGGAGGGAAATGCTTACTACGAGGAGCAGCTTCCCAAACTGACCACCCTTCCTTACATTTTTGGGGCTATCGGGGTGGCGGTGTTTCTGGCCCTCCTGTTTTCTATGGGTTTCGTTACAAAGGGAATGGTGGCCACCATGGGTCAGCTGGCGGCGGTGTCCCGCAGCATTGAGAAAAATGACTTCAGCGCGGCGGATGTGACCTGGAAGGGCGAGGACGAGATGGGCCAGCTGGTAGGGGCTTTCAACAAGATGAAGCGGGCCATGGAGGATTATGTCCGCACCTCTGAGGAAAAGAGCCGGATGGAAATTCAGCTCCACCGCCAGCAGATGGAGCAGGCCCGGTTGGAGCAGCGTTTTTCCATGGCACAGCTGGAATTGGTGAAAAGCCAGATGAATCCTCATTTTCTCTTTAATACCTTAAACATGATTACCCGCATGTCTCAGATGGAGGAGGCTCCGGTGACGGAGGAGATGCTGGTGGCCATGAGCAATCTGCTGCGCTACAGTCTGCGTACCGCCAATCCCCTGGCGCCTCTGAGGGAGGAGATGAAGGTGGTGCAGGATTATATGTATATCCAGCAGATGCGCTTTGGGGAGCGGATTCGGTGGAAGGTGGTCTGCCCCCAGGAGCTTTACGAACGGGAGGTTCCGGTATTCCTTCTTCAGCCGCTGGTGGAGAACGCGGTCATCCACGGCCTTTCCTGTAAGGAGGAGGGAGGAAATCTTTCCATCAGCGTCACGGAGCAGGATGGGATTATGCAGATTTGTATAGATGATACCGGGGCTGGCATGAGCCCGGAACGCTTAGAGCAGATCCGGAAGGCCATGGAAAACCGGGGAAGCGGACTTGGAATTGGGCTTGGAAATATTTACCGGCGGATTACGGCCTATTACGAGCACGGGCAGGTATCGGTGGACAGCCAGGAGAATGAAGGGACAAGGGTAAAGATTACCTTTGGAGCCAGAAAAAAGTAGAAAGGCGGATATGCGGATGTACGGATTGTTGATTGCCGAGGATGAGCTGATTGAGCGTATGGTCTTAAAGAAGACTCTGGAGAAACGGCTGTCGGACCAGTGCCGGATTTTCGAGGCGCAAAACGGGAGAGAGGCTCTGGACATTTTCCGGCGGGAATCCATTCAAATCGTAATTTTGGATATCGCCATGCCGGGAATGAACGGAATTGAGGCGGCGGAGGCCATCCGAAAAGAGGATATGGAGTGCTGCCTGATTTTCCTTACGGCCTACGACCGGTTCGAGTACGCCAAAAAGGCGGTGTCGGTGCGGGCCATGGAATATCTTCTGAAACCCTATTCCCAGAAGGAAATGCTGGAGGTGGTGGAGGAGGCCATCCGCCTGACATCGGAGCGGAGGCGCTGGCAGGAGCTGCGCCAGGAGATGGAGCAGACAGACGGCCGGCAGCCGGCGGCAGACAGGGAAGCGGCAGCCCGGACGGAGGACCGGGAGCAGAGGAAGGGCCAGCCGGATTCCCGGGAAACGGAAGAAAATGAGCAGAGTCCGGAGCAGGGAGGCGTCAACCGTCTCAGTCTGATGGCCTCCATGATTCAGGAATATATCCAGAAGAACTACATGCGGGAGATTTCCATGAGCGACGGAGCCAGGGCGGTCAATTACTCGGAGCCCTATTTCTGCAAGATGTTTAAGCAGCAGTTCGGTCAGAATTTTACCTCCTATGTGGCGGAATACCGCATAGGTGAGGCAAAAAAACTGCTGATGCAGCCAAATGTCAACGTAAAAGAGGTGGGAGAGCGGGTAGGATACCCGGATTCCAATTATTTTACAAAGGTATTTAAGAGAATGACGGGGGAAAGTCCGTCGGAATACCGAAATCAGATTTTAAAAGACCTCCAGGGATGAAAAAACACAGGGGTCCGCTAAAAAAATAACGGTCTGTATGTCAAAAGCGCCTTTAACCGTAAAAAGAAGGGCGCTTTTTTTGACGTTTTACACAAGAAGTTAAAAACATACTAGGAATGATAAAATGTTACCATATGAATCGAAATTCTCCGCCGGTATAATGAAATTACAGTTCAGGGAGACGAAAGGTTTCCTCGGACAAGCAAACAGAAAGAAAGAGGGGAGGACGGCATGGGACAGGAATTGTTTCGTATGGAAGGGATCAGCAAGAGCTTTCCCGGTGTGAAAGCCTTGGATCATGTATCCTTAAGCGTAAACAAGGGCGAGGTCCTTGGCCTGGTAGGTGAGAACGGAGCCGGGAAGTCCACGCTGATGAAGATCCTTTCCGGCGTATACCGCGCTGACGAAGGAGAAATCTTCATTGAGGGTGAAAAAGTAATCATCGATTCCGTGGCAAAGGCCCATGAACTGGGAGTCAGCATTATCATGCAGGAGCTGAATATGTGCGGACACCTGAGCGTGGCCGACAATATTTTCATTGGCAGAGCTCCTAAAAAGGGCATGTTTATTGATGACAAGCGGATGCACAGGGAGGCAAAGGCCATTCTGGATGATTTGGGAATCGATTTGGATACCTACGCTATGGTAGGTTCCTTGAGCATCGCAAAGCAGCAGATGGTGGAGATTGCCAAAGCTGTCTCGTACCATTCCGACGTCATCGTGTTCGACGAGCCCACCTCCTCGCTTACTGAGGAGGAAGTGGAGCACCTGTTCCGCATCATCAATATGCTGCGGGACCGCGGCTGCGGCATCATTTATATTTCCCACAAGATGGAGGAGATCCTGCGTATCTCCGACGAAGTGACCGTCATGCGCGATGGCGCGTGGGTCGCCACAGAGCCGGCGGCGGAAATGACGATGGAGCGCATCATCAAGCTGATGGTGGGCCGTGAGCTGACAAACCGCTTCCCGCCCAAGGACAACGAGATCGGCGGCGTGCTGCTGGAGGTGGAGGGCCTGACGGCCATGCATTCCAAGCTGCGCGATGTTTCCTTCAATGTACATAAGGGCGAGATCGTCGGCCTCGCCGGCCTGGACGGCTCCGGCCGCACCGAGGTGCTGGAAAATATTTTCGGCGTGGCTACCCGCAAAAGCGGAGTCATCCGCCTGCACGGCAAAGAGGTGAAGAACCGCCGTGCCCGCGACGCGATCAAAAACAAGTTCGCGCTGCTCACCGAGGAGCGGCGCGCCACGGGCATCTTTGGCATTTTGGACATTCAGGAGAATACCACTATCTCCAGCTTGAAGAAATATAAGGTAAAGGGCCTGTACCTCAGCAGAAAGAAGATGGAGGAGAGTACGGAGTGGTCCATTCGGGCCATGCGCATCAAAACGCCGTCTCAGGATACGAAGATCCGTTCGCTTTCGGGCGGCAACCAGCAGAAAGTCATCCTGGGCCGGTGGCTTCTGACAGACCCCGAGGTGCTGCTGCTGGACGAGCCCACCCGGGGCATTGACGTAGGTGCAAAGTACGAGATCTATCAGCTCATCATCAACCTCGCCAAAGAGGGCAAGGCCGTTATCATGGTGTCCTCGGAAATGCCGGAGCTTCTGGGCGTGTGCGACCGCATCCTTGTAATGTCCGGCGGGCGGCTCGCCGGAGAAGTGGATGCAAAGGCCACGACGCAGGAAGAGATCATGACGCTTGCCGCCAAATACGCATAAGGAGGAATCACTGTGGGAACGAATGCCAAACTGACCATCAAGCAACGCTTGGAAAACTTCAAAGCCATGGAAAAGGAGGATAAGCGGCGCTGGTGGGGCGAGTTTTTCATTGATAATTCGCTCTATATCTTCCTTATTGCGGCTATCATCGGCATTGCCGTCTATAACCCGAACTTCGTGTCGATGAAATCCATCATCAACATCGTTTCGCTCTCGGCCGCGAATCTGCCCATTGCGCTGGGCATCGCGGGCGCGATCATTCTGACAGGCACCGACCTTTCGGCCGGGCGCGTTGTGGGCCTGACGGCTTGCGTGGCGGCTTCGCTGCAGATGGCGGAGTACCCCAATAAGATGTTCCCGGGCATCGGCACTGTCCCCGTGCCCATCGTCATCTTGGCGGTCATTGCCATCGGCGCGCTGGTGGGCGCTGTCAACGGCTTTTGTACGGCCAAGTTCAATCTGCACCCGTTCATTGTCACGCTGGCCACCCAGCTCATCGTGTACGGCACGCTGCTCATTTACCTGATGCAGGGCAACAACAACGGGCAGTCTATCTCCGGCTTGGATAAAAGTTATACCAATCTCATCACCGGCAGCATCCTTTCGGTGCCGGACGGCAAGGGTAATATGGTCCCCATCCCCAACTTTGTGTGGTATGCCATCGTAATCACCGTCGTGATGTGGTTCGTCTGGAACAAGACGACTTTCGGCAAGAACATGTTCGCCGTAGGCTCCAATCCCGAGGCTGCGAACGTCTCCGGCGTGAACGTCGCCGCCACCACCATTCTGGTTTTCACGCTGGCGGGCGTGATGTACGGCTTCACCGGCTTCATCGAGGGCGCGCGCATCGGCGCGAATACGGCAAACACCGGCTTGAACTATGAGCTGGACGCCATCGCGGCCTGCGTCATCGGCGGCGTCTCGTTCGTCGGCGGCATCGGCAAGATCCGCGGCGTCATCATCGGCGTGGTGCTGCTGCGCATTATCTTCGTGGGCCTCACGTTTATGAGTGTCTCGTCCAATCTGCAGTACATCATCAAGGGCCTGATCATCCTTGTGGCCTGCGCCATCGATATGCGCAAGTATCTGGTACGCAAGTGACCGGAGGGCGCCATGGAAGAAGAACACCGCTCGGAAGGCGCGCTCCGGGACACTGCGCCCGAGCCGCGGTACCGCGGCTCGAACAATATGTACCGCGGCGTGACGATATCCGTGAAGGCGCTGACCGGGGCGATTTTGGCCGGTCTGGCCGCGCTTGCGCTCGCCATCGTGTTTCTTGCGGGCAGCGGCGGATTCACCGTTACGTTTGAAACCGACGGCGGTTCCCAGGTGCCCGCGCAGACCTGCCGCTACGGCGAGCTGGTCCGGCGTCCCGAGGACCCCGTGAAAGAGGGATATGTCTTTGACGGCTGGTATTGGGATGTGGAACGTGAGCACAGACCCTGGGATTTTGCGCAGGATACGGTGGAGGACAGCATGTACCTCTACGCGCGCTGGCAGCCCGTGCCGTAAATGCGGCGCCGCGCCGGATCAAAGCTTAAAGGGCCCTGTACGGTTTTCCGTACAGGGCCGCCGTGTTTTTCCGCCCTTATGCTTTCCTTAGAATTGCGCGTTAGGATACAGCTGCGGAAGCAAAAAGGAGTGGAGAAAACATGAAAAAACAAAATGGAATACGCGCCGTCCTGTGGACGGTCCTCATGCTGGCGGCCGTTCTGACGGGCTGCTGTGCCGATGGAGAGAACGTCTGCACGCTGGACCCGGCGGACCCGGCACGCTTTACCTGCGGCGGGGTGGAATATATTACGCTGCGGGAGGCTGTGCCGCGTGATGCAGTGGGGCGCAAGCTGGGCGATATCCAGACACTGGCGGCGGTGGACGGGGAAGGGCGCGCCGTGGATACCTGCGGTGTGACGCTTTCCTTCTCTGCTTTGGCCCGGCTGGAGGAAAGGCTGCCGGAGGGCGGGCGCACCGTGCAGGTGCTGAACGTATGGGCGCTGCCCGGCACGACGGACGGCGCTGTGGCCGTGATGGTGGACGGCACATTCCGCCGCGCAGTACCCGCGGATGTACTGCCGCCGGAAGCGGAGGTCCTCAGCTTTGCACGGCAGGCCGGGGGATACGGGGAGGCCTTTGCGGTGATGCCGGAGGACTGCCGCAGGCTCACTTGCGGAGAGACAGTCTACCTTGTCACAGATACACCCGTTGCGCCGGAGGCGCAGGGCGCATATCTGGGCGTGCTTGCCCGCTCCTGCGTGTTCGATGCGGATACCGGGCGGGAACTGACGCGCGCGGAGCTGGAGCATATCGAACCGGTGCCGGGGCCGCTTTCCGCCCAGCGGCGGGAGAGCCGCGTGTACGGCGCGGTGTACGCGCTGGAGGGAACGGACAGCGGATCGGCTGTGGCGGTAGAGGTGGACGGCGCATTGCTGCGGGCCGAAGCGGAGCGGCGCGCGCCGGGCGCGTCCTGACGCTGCCATCCGGGCGGCCCTTTGCCGCATCCCTGCCGGAGGGCTGGCGCAAAAAAAGGCGCTCTCAACAGCCGGAATGGCTGCGGAGCGCCTTTTTTGTTTTTCCGTGGGCCTATTTCCGTACAGGCGCAGGCCCGGTGCTCTCCCGGACGATCAGCTGCGGACGCAGCAGCACCTTGCTTACGGCAACACCGTTCATCAGACTGTCCAGCAGGCTGAACGCACTTTTGCCCAGCGCCAGCCTGTCCTGCCGGATGGTGGTAAGGGGCGGTTCGCAGCCGGCGGCCAGCGGAAGGTCGTCGTAGCCCATTACGCTCACGTCCCCGGGCACGCGCAGGCCCAGACGCCGCAGCTCGGCCAGCACCCACCGGGCGATGCCGTCGCTGGCGCACAGGATGGCTGTCGCGCCCTGTGCAAGAAAATGCGGCACGTATTCGCGCGCACAGTTTTGTTCATAATACCCATAGGCCATCATCCGTTCGTCGGCGGAAAGCCCGCACAGCCAGGTGGCGTGCAGGAAAGCCAGCCGCCTTTCCTCAGACACCATTGAATCCATTGGACTATTGGATATTTCTTGTACCGACATTTGCTTATCAACTGACTCGAAAGCCTCCGAATCCGGATGA
>OLVT01000727.1_pt1 | contig 33917 bp, 29 predicted proteins | sample 1673241 | NCBI WGS metagenome assembly OLVT01 (sample SAMEA3178936, study PRJEB25190) | human gut metagenome | biome: human gut; feature: human-associated habitat; material: faeces | place: Austria | collected 2013 | reverse complement strand
AACAGTGGCTGTCCTGCAAAGACAATTATTATCTCTGTGATGGGGTTGGAATCGGAGAAAAGCCCGGAGAAAACAGAGGCCTTCCGCTGGATGGGAGATATGATAAAGGCCCATCCCAGGGAGGTTTTTATTATTTCTATGGCCCCCATGACGAACCTGGCCCTGATGCTGCAGAATGCCCCTGAAACGGCAGGGCTGACGGCAGGGATTTTCACGATTTCGGGAGGATATGGACTGAATCCCGACCATGGAAGGTTAAACCCGAGACCGGAGTGGAACATCGCCCAGGATCCGGAGGCAGCCTCTGCAGTGTTTGGCTCAGGGATCCCCATCACGGCTGCCGGCCTTGATGTAACCTCACGCCTGGAGGACTCTATGATGGACCGCCTTTTATCAGAGGCAGGAGAGGGAAAAAAGACAGACTTTCTGAGACAGGCTGTGCAGTTTAATCTGGAGCATGGCTTAAATCCCTCAAGCCTTCTCGTAGACAGCGCGGCGGTGGCTCTCACAGCCTTCCCTGACATGGCAAAAACTGCCCGGGGAGGCGTTCTGGTGGAGACAAAGGGGGAATATACGACAGGGCAGACCCTGTTCGGCAACAGCGGGCGTTTTAAAGCGCTCCCGCAGAATGTAAGCGCAGCCTGGGAATATGACTGGAACCGGCTTATCAGACTTCTCACAGAAAGGGTATTTATATGAAATTATCTACATCTACAAATATCGTATTTGAAAGGCCGGACAAGAGCATCATGCCGATGGAGGACATGATGGAGATGGCCTTTGCGGCCGGCTTTGATACCTTTGACATCAGCTTCTATGACTGGTCTCTGCCCCACTCCCCGTTTCTGACTGACGGGTGGGAGCGGTGGCTGGCAGGGATTGAGAGAAAGAAGGATGAACTGGGAGTAACCTTTGGCCAGTGTCATGCCTACACCTATAACTTCTGCGCAGAAATGACAGAGAGCGAGAGAAGGCGCCATGAAGAACTGACAGAGCGCTCTGTCTACTGCTGCGCCGCCCTGGGCTCCAGACTCTGTGTGACACACCCGGAAACCGACTTTGACAGCCCTGCCCTGGTACAGTCCTCGAAGGAAAAAAATATCGCCTATTTCAGAGAGCTTTTAAGGAAAACGGAGCAGTACCATATGGCTTTTGCCGTGGAAAACATGTGCGATTATGCCATTGCGCCAAGGCGGAAATACGGCGTGACTCCCGAGGAGCTGGTGGACTTTGTGACAGATTTCGGCGATGAGAGGATGGGTATCTGCTGGGATTTTGAACATGCAGATATTATGAAACAGGATCAGAGAAAATCCCTTCTCTATATCGGAAAGCATTTAAAGGCCACTCATGTTTCTGATACCCACAGCATGACCGATCCGGATCTGATGCATGTTCTTCCCCTCTTCGGGACTGTGGACTGGAAGACAGCGGTGGAGACATTAAAGGAGATCGGCTATGAGGGGTATTTCAGCTTTGAAGTCAATAATTACGGAAATTATTTTCCTGACAGGCTTCTCCCCACAGCCCTGAAGCTGGCCTACGAGGTGGGAGAATACCTGATGGGGCTGTAGGCGGGGGGCAGGCTGCCGGGTTTTAAAGAAGGAGACAGCAGTGCCAACTGCCGCAATATTTTTCTTCTGCCGGCGGAAACCAGTTGACGAATGGAAAAAGCCATTATATGATAGACTTTGACTAATATCAGCCAGTCAGAGAAGAAAGCGGCAGGCGTTCTGCCGCTTTCGCATATAAAGGAGTAAAGCTATGAATGAAATGCAGGATTCAAAATTCAGCCTGTCCAAAACTCTGTTCAGGGTTCTTCAGGGGGCTTTGATAGGCCTGGGCGCAGTGCTGCCGGGCATATCGGGAGGCGTTCTGAGCGTTATTTTCGGAATCTATAAACCGATCATGGAGCTGCTCTCCAACCCCTTCGCAAACTTTAAGACACACGTTCCGAAGCTGCTCCCCGTGTTTATCGGAGGCGGCATCGGATTTCTGGGGATCGCCAATGTGCTGTCATTTTTCCTGGAAAAATACCCGGCGCCGTCGGTGTGCCTCTTCATCGGTCTGATCACAGGCATGCTTCCGTCCCTGTTTCGCGAGGCGGGAGAGCAGGGAAGAAGCAGAGCGTCCTATGTGTCCATGATTGTGTGCATGTGCGCGATCTTTGCGCTTCTCATCGGACTTAAGATGACCAGTGTGGAAATCAGCCCGAACTTCTTCTGGTATCTGTTCTGCGGCTTCTGCCTGGCTCTCAGCGTGATTGCTCCTGGAATGAGCTTTTCCACCCTCCTGATGCCTTTAGGGCTCTATACCCCCTTTGTGGACGGCATCGGACACTTTGACCTGGGAATCCTCATCCCAGGAGGAATCGGTGCGCTGGTGACTGTGATCGCCCTCGCAAAAGCCATCAACACTCTGTTTGACAGACACTATTCTGTGGCCTTCCATGGAATTATCGGAATAGTCATAGCGGCGACGATTATGACAGTCCCTGTGGACGGTTTTATCACAGTGGCCCAGAGCGCAGTAAATGTGGTCTGCTTCGTGGTGGGAATTTTTGCAGCCCTGGCCCTGGATAAGTTCAACAGCAGGGTAAGTGTGGAGTAGGGCGCAGAGAGGTAAGCGGCGCCCAAACAGGATGGAGGATGGGAGGACAGTAACGGTTTCGCTTTATCTGGCGGATCGGATTTCGTTTGATTTAGGAAAAGAATAAAGAGAGTTCAGTACAGGCGGGAAGCAGACATAATGCCAGCCTGTACTTTTTTGTTTTTTAATAAAGCAGGAACTGCCGTGTTTTATTAAGAGTAATAGTGTTCTATCCGGTTTGTATCCTATATGCCGAATCGAAAAAAACCTTCTGAACGTAAGTCAGAAAACATGAGTTTCAGAATAACTTCAAAAAGAAAAAAGCAGCTGCTTAAGTATCAGACAAGATTTTTCATCATTTTTCGCAGTTATTTCCTATAAAATGATATAAAATATAAAATTGTCGAATATAGACGATAAAATAGCAGAAAAACAGTTGAACATCCAGTACAAACGGGATATACTGAAAGAAACGTGGGAAGGGGGAGTTATTTTGATTAAACGGGAAACTTATATGAGACGTATTCGTCCATTTATTGGAAATGAGCTGATTAAGGTTATGACTGGTATCCGGCGGGCCGGTAAATCGGTAATGCTGGAATTGATTCAGGAGGAACTGATTTGTTCTGGTGTAACGCCAGAGCATTTTATTTCTATTAATTTTGAAGATTTGAGATATATGCGTCTTCTGGATGCCATGGCACTGCATGAAGAAATTCTGAGACGGGCAGAGCAGATAGAAGGAAAGGTTTATCTGTTTTTTGATGAAATACAGGAAGTGACGGATTGGGAAAAATGTATTAATTCTTTCAGAGTCTCATTGAAGTGTGATATTTATATTACCGGTTCCAATGCAAAACTTTTATCAGGGGAGCTTGCAACATATCTGGGCGGACGATATGTGGAGTTTGTTATTTATCCCTTCTCTTTTTCAGAATTTCTTGAATTATATCATACAATGGATCCAGCTGCTTCCGTACAGCAGTGCTTTAAGAGTTATCTTCTGGTGGGCGGTATGCCATATCTTTCCAATATCCGTTACGAAGAAGAACCGGCGAAACAGTACCTGACGGATCTGTTCCATTCAGTTCAGCTGAAAGATATCGTAAAGAGGAACAAGGTTCGGGATGTGGATTTACTGGAACGGGTAATGGCATATGTAATGGCAAATATAGGAACCGTTTTTTCGGCATCTTCTCTGACAAAATTTCTCAAAAATGAGCATCGGACCACATCAACAGATACAGTACTTAACTATATAAAATACTGCTGTGACTCCTATCTGTTTTATCAGGTGAAGCGGGAGGATTTACAGGGAAAGCAGATTCTGGCGACCAATGAAAAATATTATATTGCAGACCATGGGATCCGGGAAGCTGTGTACGGGGGAAACATGCGGGACATTAACCTGGTTCTTGAAAATATAGTGTACCTGGAACTTCTGCGCCGCGGATATAAGGTAACAGTCGGGAAAGTTGGAGAAAAGGAAATAGACTTTGTCTGTGACAGGAGAGGTGAAAAACTTTATATCCAGGTAGCTTATCTGCTGGCAGATGAAAGTACAGTAAAGCGGGAATTTGGAGTATATGATTCCATTCGGGATAATTTCCCGAAATATGTAGTCACAATGGATGAACTGGACATGAGCCGGAATGGGATTAAACATCGGAATATTCGGGATTTTTTAATGGAAAGCGAATGGGATTAGGGATTAAGGGTGAGAGGCCGGATAAGGAAGCCTTTCACCCTTATTTTATATATTATTCAGAACTGTATTCTTTACGCAGGTCTTAAGGACGCTGTTATGGGTTATGAGTTGAGAAATTGCCTGATTTGGGAGTTGTTATCCCGGTCGGGAGAGAGGAGGGAAAACAATGGGAAATCTGTATGGCTATATTCGTGTCAGTACCAGAGAACAGAATGGGGACAGGCAGATTCTTGCATTGAAAGAGCTGTTTATCCCGGAGAAAAACCTTTTTATGGATACCCGCCGAGGCAAAGACCTGATGGGAACGTTTTTAAGCGATATTGTCCTGCAGGTGCTATCCTTTGTGGCAGAGAATGAGCGTATCAATATACGGCAGCGTCAGGCAGAAGGAATCGCTGCCGCCAAAGCCAGGGGCATTCGTTTTGGAAGACCCCCAGCGCCTTTACCGGAAAACTTTCATCACCTGTATCACCAATGGAAAAACGGAAAAATTACTGGAAAAACTGCTGCGAAACTATGCGGGATGCCGCTTTCCACCTTCCGCTACCGGGCAGAGATTTATGAAAAAAACAATTTTTTGTAAACAGATGTTTTACAAAAACACATATTTATTATATCAACTGCAGGAGGTCATTTTTTATGATGGGAAAGCAAAGTGGACAAATCCAGATGGTAATCTTAGACATAGATTCTATAATTCCAGAGGATCATCTTCTGAGACAGATAAAAACTGTGTAAATTTTGACTTTATGTACGAAAAGACAGTCCCCTATTATTCTCATGTTGGCAGAAGATCTATTGCCCCCGTTGTTCTGATGAAAATGCTGCTAATTGGTTATCTTTATGGGATCAAACCAGATCGGAGACTTGAGGAGGAAGTATCTCTTAACCTTGCTTACCGCTGGTTTTGCGGAATTGATCTTATGGATAGAGTACTGGATCATTCAACTTTTAGCCAGAATAGTAGAAGACGTTTTCAAGAGGCCGGCATATTCCGGGAAATTTTTAATAAGATCGTATTGAAGTGTATAGATCTTGGAATCGTATCAGGAGAAATCGGTGTTGCAGATGGTTCATTCCTTCCAACGGATCCTGGAACAGCCGCTATGAGGCAGTTGAGGCAGTCCAACGCTCCACTGTAAAGTTTCTTGACAATCCCCTTCTTCCATGGTATCCTATGACACGCAGATAAGCCCATAAAAACCAAGGTCTTACGGGCCTGCCGCCGATTCCCGGCGTTAAATGAATCGAGTGTTCGAGACCTTCCACTCGTAAAACAAAACTAAAGGAGAAAACTGAATATGAGAGAAGACAAAAAAATTCATCAGCTGGTGCAGGGAGCTATGATTGCGGCCATTTATACGGCTCTGACAGTGAGCCTTGCGCCGATCAGCTTCGGAGTGATTCAATTCCGGGTGTCGGAGGCCTTGTGCGTGCTTCCGTTCTTTACGCCGGCAGCGGTGCCGGGACTGTTCATCGGCTGTCTGCTGTCAAATTTCATGGGGATGCTCATGGGGACAGCGGTAATCCTGGATGTGGTGTTCGGCAGTCTGGCGACACTGATTGGCGCACTGGGGTCCTGGTACCTGAGAAAACATAAGTGGATGGTATGTCTGCCCCCGATTATTTCCAACATGGTAATCATTCCATGGGTGCTGCGCTATGCCTATGGTGCGGAGGAGATGATTCTGTTTTCCGTGGCAACGGTGGGAATCGGGGAAATCCTCGCGGTAGGTGTGCTGGGTAACTGCCTTCTGATAATCCTGGAGCGGTACGGACAGCGGATTTTCCGGGACTGTGCTGCATAAAAATTCAACCAAGAAGTCGAAATGAGAAGTGGAGAGTTTCCTGAAGGGAATTCTCCATTTTTTCTATGGCTTTTCGAGTCTTTTCTGATATAATAAAGTTAGCTGCCGGATAAAGGGCAGAAAAGGAAGGAAACGCTTATGTATCAAATTGATTTTAATAAAAAAGCTCACGTACATTTCATCGGAATTGGAGGCATCAGCATGAGCGGGCTGGCGGAAATTCTTCTGAAAGAAGGATTCCGGATTTCCGGTTCCGATGCCCACCCCTCGCAGCTGACCAGTCACCTGGAGCAGCTGGGAGCCAGGATTTACATCGGACAGTCCGCCGCAAATATTGACCAGGAACCGGGAATCGATGTGGCGGTTTACACCGCTGCTATCCATGAGGACAATCCGGAGCTGAAGGCGGTGCGGGAGCGGGGGATTCCCACCCTGACCAGAGCCCAGCTTCTGGGAGAAATGATGCGCAACTACCGGCAGGCCGTAGCGGTGGCGGGAACCCATGGAAAGACTACCACCACCTCCATGATTACGGATATGCTTCTGGCGGGAGCGCTGAATCCCACTATTTCTGTGGGAGGAATTTTGAAGGATATCGGAGGCAATATCCGCGTGGGAGGATCGGAGTTGTTTGTGACCGAGGCATGTGAATACACAAACAGCTTTCTGTCCTTTTATCCTACCGCAGAGGTGATTTTAAATATTGAGGAGGACCATCTGGATTTCTTTAAGGATATCCAGGATATCCGCCATTCCTTTGGAGAGTTTGTAAAACGCCTTCCCGATGGGGGACTTCTGGTGATTAACAGCGGAATTGACCGTCCGGAGGAGATTGTGGGTGAGAAAAAATGCCGGGTGGTAACCTTCGGAAAGGGAACGGACAGCGATTACACGGCGGAGAATATTACTTATGATGAATTTGCCCGGCCTTCCTATGACCTGGTGATTCGGGGAGAGCATGTGGGAAGGGTAACCCTGGGGGTTACGGGGGAGCACAATGTATACAATTCTCTGGCGGCCCTGGCAGTGGTGCTGGAGTTGGGGGTAAACCTGGATGCAGCTATTGCCGGCCTGAAGGTTTTCGGAGGAACGGACCGTCGTTTTGAGAAAAAGGGAGTAGTGGGAGGAGTGACGATTATCGACGATTACGCCCATCATCCCCAGGAAATCCATGCGACCCTGGAGGCGGCCAGACATTATCCCCACCGGAAGCTCTGGTGCGTGTTCCAGCCACATACCTACACCAGGACCAAGGCCTTTATGGACCAGTTTGCCCAGGAGCTGGCACGGGCGGACGAAGTTATTGTAGCGGATATTTATGCAGCCAGGGAGACGGATCATCTAGGAATCAGCTCCGCCAATCTGGTGGAAAAAATTCGGGCCAGAGGAACGAAAGCCCACTATGTTCCCTCCTTTGACGAGATTGAAACATTTATTTTGCAAAATTGTGTGCAGGGTGATGTGTTGATAACTATGGGCGCCGGAGACATTGTAAAAGTGGGAGAAAAACTGTTGGGGATCTAGTTATCCACATTATCCACAAAGTTGTCAACATTTTATGTAAAGAGCCGCTGTGGATTTTTGAATTGACATAAAAAAATGTCGCATAATTTTGAAAATCCTGTATTTATGTGGAGAATCCGGTAGTTTTATCCACCTAACAGATAAAAAGACGAAAAGTTGTCCACAATATCCACATCATCCACAAGAGGAATTGTGGAGAAAAGGGACTATTTCCTTTTGGAGAAGAATGTGCTATGATACCGGGGCACAGCGAGCGGTCCTGAAAGCAGGTCAGGATGAGACGCTTCGATTGAATGACGCAGAGAGGTATGAGAGACAATGGCAGTTCAGTTCAAGGACCGGTGGGAGATTCAGGCTACGCTGGTGGCCAATGAATTTATTGATACGTATATGGCCCAGGCCAACGGTGAGTATGTGAAGGTTTATCTTTATCTTTTACGCCATCAGAGGGAGGAAGTTACGGTGGAGGCCATTGCCTCAGCCCTGGATCATACGGAGTCGGATGTGAAGCGCGCTCTGGCGTACTGGAAGAAAAAAGGTATCCTGGAAAATTCGGAAGCGGAGCGGGAATATGAAAGCGGGGCAGAGACGGGAACGGAATACAGCCAGAACGGCGCAGGACTGTATGGTCGGGAGACAGAATATGAAGAATTGACAAAAAAGGAACCCTCCCCGGTTTACTCCGCGGGACAGGTACAGCGCTTGTCCGGGGATGAAGAATTTTCGCAGCTCCTTTATATTGCTCAGAAATATTTGAATAAGGTGTTTACGCCTAGGGACTGCCAGGTTTTTGCCTATCTTTACGATACATTGAAACTGAGTACGGAACTTTTGGAATATCTGGTGGAATACTGCGCTCAAAACGGGCATTTCAGTCTCCGCTATTTGGAGAAGGTGGCCCTAAACTGGCACAGCCGGGGAATCCGGACTCCGGATGAGGCAAGGGATTTCGCGGAGAGCTTTAACAGCGATATGTTCAGCGTGATGAAGGCATTTGGCTTGGGAGACCGGAGGCCGGCGGCGAAGGAGCAGCAGCTGATAGAACGATGGTTCCGGGAATATGGTTTTTCCAGAGAGTTGGTACTGATGGCCTGTGACCGGACCATAAGCGCCATTCATACTCCCAGTTTTCAGTATGCAGACCGGATTCTGTCTGATTGGAAGGAGGCGGGGGTGCGGACCAGGAGAGATGTGGAGCTTCAGGACGAGAAGCGCCGCCAGGAGAAAAGACAAAAGACCCCGTCAGGACAGGAAAATGGTTTGGCAAGGGAGACGGCCCGCCGCAGGACGCCCAATCAGTTCCACAATTTTAAACAACGGGATACGGATTACGAGACTTTGATGCTGCAGCAGGTGAAGGAGCGGGTTCAGGGAGAATGAGGAGGCAGATATGGCGTTAAGCAATTCCCAGTATGACGCGATTATGCGGGAATACAACAGGAGGCAGATTGAAAACCGTCACCGTCAGGAGGAGCGGCGCAGGGAGGTTTGCGAAAAAGTTCCGGCAGTTCTGGAGCTGGAGGCGGAAATTGCCGCTCATTCGGTGGCCTGTGCCAAGGGAATTTTGGCGGGCAATGAGAAAGAGGTGGAGCGGCTCAGAGAGGAGCTGGCGGACCTGCGGGAGCAGAAGAGCGTTTTGATCCGTTCCGCCGGATTTCCGGAAGATTATATGGATCTTCAATTCCGGTGCCCGGACTGCCATGATACAGGGTATGTGGATGGAAAGAAATGTCATTGCTTCCTTCAGGCCCAGATGAAGCTTCTGTACGCCCAGTCCAATTTGGAGGAGGTGCTGGAAAGGGAGAACTTTTCCGTTCTGACCTTTGACTACTATGACGACCAGCAGGTAATCCCGCAGATTGGCATGACCAATGCCCGTTATATGAAGCAGGTGGTGGGCTGGTGCCGCAGCTTTGTGGAGAATTTTTCCGACCGGACGGAAAATCTGCTGTTTACGGGCAGCACAGGTGTGGGAAAAACTTTTCTGACTAATTGTATTGCGAAGGAACTGATGAATCGTTATTTTTCAGTGATTTATTTATCCGCGCCGGATTTGTTCGATGTGTTTTCCAAAATCCAGTTCAGCTACCAGCAGGAGGAAGATCTGCGGGATATGTACCGCTATATTCTGGACTGCGATCTGCTGATTATCGATGATCTGGGAACGGAGCTGAACAACAGCTTTACTTCCTCCAGACTGTTTTATTGTCTCAATGAGCGCATGAACATGAAACGCTCTACGATCATTTCCACCAACCTGTCGATGGCTATGCTGAGAGACAGCTATACGGACCGGGTAACCTCCCGAATCATGAGCAATTATATGGTGATTCCGCTGTACGGCGGGGATATCCGGATTTTAAAGAGACAAAAGGGAAGAGCTTCTTGACGAAAGACCCTTGGGGATGCTATAGTTTTACCACAAACAGGAGGAAAAGGAACATGTTATACGAAGATAAGATCATTGAAACCATACCCGTAGGCCCTCTGGGGCTGATTCCCTTAAAGAGCATGTCTCAGCTGGGAGAGAAGGTGGACCGCTATCTGGTGGATTGGCGCCATGAACGGGAAAGCGAGCACAAGACTACCATTGCCTTTGCCGGTTATCAGAGGGAAAGCTATATTATCAGCGCGAAGACGCCTCGTTTTGGTTCCGGAGAGGCCAAAGGCGTCATTGAGGAGTCTGTACGCGGCGATGATCTGTATATCATGGTGGATGTGTGCAATCACAGCCTGACTTATTCGCTCTGCGGAATGATCAACCATATGTCTCCGGACGACCATTTCCAGGATTTGAAGCGGATTATTGCGGCGGCTGCCGGAAAAGCCCGCCGGATTAATGTAATTATGCCGTTCCTGTACGAGGGACGTCAGCACAAACGTTCCGGCAGAGAGTCGCTGGACTGCGCTCTGGCTCTTCAGGAGCTGGTAAACATGGGAGTGGAGAATATCATTACTTTTGATGCCCACGACCCAAGAGTTCAGAATGCTATTCCATTAAAAGGATTTGAGACGGTTCAGCCCATCTATCAGTTTTTAAAGTATCTGCTGAAGGAGGAGCCGGACCTTCAGATTGACAGCGACCACATGATGGTTATCAGCCCCGATGAAGGCGGTACGGGGCGGGCGGTGTATTTTGCCAATATGCTGGGACTGGATATGGGTATGTTCTACAAGCGCAGAGATTACACCCGTATTGTCAATGGAAGAAATCCCATTGTAGCCCACGAGTTTTTGGGGTCCAGCGTGGAAGGGAAGGACGTGCTGATTATTGATGACATGATTTCCTCCGGCGAGAGCGTTCTGGATGTGGCCAAGGAGCTGAAACGCAGAAAGGCCAGAAAGGTATTTATCTGCGCTACCTTCGGACTGTTTACCAATGGGCTGGCCAAGTTCGATGAATATTTTGAGGACAGCCTGATTGACCGTATCCTCACCACCAACCTGGTGTACCAGACTCCGGAGCTTCTGTCCAGACCCTACTATATCAACGTGGATATGAGCAAATATATTGCGCTGATTATCGACAATCTGAACCACGATGCTTCTCTCAGCGAGCTTTTGACTCCAACTAAGAGAATCAATCGTCTTTTGGATAATTATCGTTCGAAATAAAAAGGAATGCAGCATTCATGAGTGAAAGTCAGTTCCGCAGCAAGATTTACTGGGTGACGTTCTGCTTCAGTATTTTTGTGATATGGGTTCATTCCACAAACTGGGAGTTATTTCTGGGACAGCCCGGAATGGAAACAGAGGCAGAGGCGGTCCGCCGCGTGGAATATTTTTTCGGTGAACGGCTGGGACAGATGGCGGTGCCAGGATTTTTCCTGGTGTCCGCCTATCTGTTTTACCGGAATTTTACCATGGACCGGCTGTTATCCAAGTGGAAGAGCCGGATTTTCAGTGTGGCCCTCCCCTATGTGCTATGGAATCTCCTCTATTACGGGGGATACGTCCTGGGAAGCAGAATCCCGGGGCTGGGGACCATCCTGAACCGGGAGCCGGTGCCGGTGGACTGGAAAACAGTGGCGGAGGCGGCCTTTTTCTATCGTTACAATCCGGTATTCTGGTATCTGTTCCAGCTAATCCTTCTGATTTTGCTGGCTCCGGTCCTCTATCTCCTTTTAAAGCGGAATGGGACGGCCGCCCTGTTTCTGGCTTTCCTGGCATTTTCCATTTTTAAGGGGTGGAGGCTGGGAGCGCTGAATACGGACGCTCTTTTCTATTACTCCTTCGGTGCATGGGCGGCTCTCCACCGTGAGAAGCAGGGCGCTTTTGTGGAACGGGGATGGGGGAGAGAATGGATTCTTCCCGGGACCGTTCTGACAGCCTGGACTCTGACCGTGTGGTGGTTCAGCCGGTCAGGCAGTATTCTTTATAATAATCCTTTTGCCACTGTTACCTTCCGTTTGGCTATGGCGGCGGGAACTTGGGCCCTGGTTAGTTTTCTTCCCCTGGGTGAGGCGAGGGAGTTTATGAAGCATAACTTTTTTTTGTATGCCGTACATTTTGCGGGCGTTCGTTTTGTCAACAAGGCAGGAGCGATGCTGTTTTCCGGCTCTGCTGCTGCGGCTTGGCTGTTTTTCCTGCTGATGCCCCCGGCGATGATTGTGGTCAGCCGGGCGGGCGGCTGGGTGCTTCAGAAAACGGTACCGGGATTTTACCGGATTTTATCAGGCGGGCGATGAGCGGGGAATGATGTAATAATTCAGATTTTTCCCGGCTTCTGTCCGCTTTTTCTTGCGCGAAGGGCGGTAATATGATATATATGTAGTAAGCGGAAGCCGTTTTCAGCAGAAGTTCTGAATCTGCGCCGGTTTCTTTGTTCCTGGCCGGTTTGGCCCTGATTTCCCTGATGAAATGAAAATGCGGGAGGTGCGGACGATGAGCGGATGAAGATTTTTGTGGTTGACAACAGTCTGGAAATATACTATGATGGTTACAGAAGAGAACATTTGTTCGTATTGGAGGACGCTATGGCGAAGGATGAGAAAGTGATGAACGTAAACCGCGGCATGGATCGGGAGGAAAAGCTGAAGGCTTTGGACGCCGCTATTACCCATATTGAGAAAGCTTACGGAAAGGGCTCCGTGATGAAGCTGGGAGATTCCGGGGCGAATATGAATATCGAGACAGTTCCTACCGGCTCTATAAGTCTGGATATTGCGCTGGGGTTGGGGGGAGTGCCCAAGGGGCGTATTATTGAGATTTACGGACCAGAATCATCTGGTAAGACTACAGTAGCGCTGCATATGGTGGCAGAGGTTCAGAAGAGGGGAGGAATCGCGGGTTTTATTGACGCAGAACATGCTCTGGATCCGGTTTACGCTAAGAATATTGGGGTAGATATTGATAATCTTTATATTTCCCAGCCGGATAATGGAGAGCAGGCTCTGGAGATTACGGAAACCATGGTGCGCTCCGGAGCGGTGGATATCGTGATTGTGGACTCCGTTGCGGCATTGGTTCCTAAAGCGGAGATTGACGGGGAGATGGGAGATTCCCATGTGGGTCTCCAGGCCCGCCTGATGTCCCAGGCTCTGCGCAAGCTGACCGCGGTAATCAGCAAGTCCAACTGCGTGGTGATTTTTATTAATCAGCTGCGTGAGAAGGTAGGCGTTATGTTCGGAAATCCCGAAACCACCACAGGAGGACGCGCCTTAAAGTTCTACGCTTCTGTGCGGATGGATGTGCGCAGGATTGAGACCCTGAAGCTGGGCGGCGATGTGGTTGGAAATCGTGTCCGCGTAAAAGTGGTAAAAAACAAGATTGCCCCGCCCTTCAGGGAGGCGGAGTTCGATATTATGTTTGGAAAGGGCATTTCCAGAGAGGGAGATATCCTGGATTTGGCCGTTAAGGAGAATATTGTGGAGAAGAGCGGTGCCTGGTTTGCATACAATGGAGCCAAGATCGGGCAGGGGCGTGAGAACGCCAAGCTGTATCTGGCCGCGAATCCCGTAATCTGCGGTGAGATTGAGGAAAAGGTCCGGGAAAAGTACGGCCTGCCCGGTGAGCACCGGACAGAGGAAACTGCCCCCAAGGCTCAGATTGCTGAGGAGGAAGCGGAGACGTGAGAGTAACATCTATTGTCCCCGTAGATAAGCGAAAGAGCAAAGTCTTCCTGGATGAAGACTTTGCCTTTGTTTTATATGGGGGAGAGCTGCGCCGTTATGGAATTTCGGAGGGTGGTCAGGTTTCGGAGGAATTGTATCGGCGGATCGTGGAAGAGGTTTTAAATAAAAGGGCCAGGGAGCGCAGCCTTTATCTGCTGCAGAACTCCGACAAGACGGAGAGCCAGGTTCGGAAAAAGCTTCTGGAAGAGGGATTCCCAGCGGCTGTGACAGAGAGAACCCTGGAGTTTCTGAAGCATTACCGCTATGTTGACGATGAGAGTCTGGCAAAGCGGTACGTAGAGAGCAAAAGCAGAGTAAAAAGCCGAAGGCAGATGGCTTGGGAACTTTGCCGGAAAGGGATGGATGGGGAAACCGTTCAGGAGGCATTAAAGGAGGGGGTGCCGGAGAGAGAGGCCATCAGCCGCCTGATCCGGCAGAAGACAGGAGGGAAAATTCCTCAAGCCCAGGAGGAGCGCAGACGCCTTTACGGCTATTTGGGGCGGAAGGGGTTTTCTTATGAGGATATCCGTTCTGTCCTTGGGGATCTGGAAGAAGAAAATTGGGAATGAAAGACAGCGATTTGAAGCAGTGCTGCTTTGAATTGCTGCAATTTTTGTACATATTGTCTGTATCATATGGAAAATCCGGGATTACGCTTGACATAATATTGAAAAGCGTATAAAATTAATATGTTGTAGTTCGTACAATGAAAATTAAATAAGGAGGTGCTCCTGTGTTACAGATAATGGTTTTACCACTGGTTGTTATTGTGGCTATTATTGTCTGGTTTGCCGCCCGTTCCTATGAACGCAAACAGTATGACAGCAAGGTTGGAAGTGCGGAGCAGAAATCAAGAGAGATAATAGATGAAGCATTAAAAACTGCGGAGACGAAAAAGAGAGAAGCGCTCCTGGAGGCCAAGGAAGAATCTTTAAAGACTAAGAACGAGTTGGAAAAGGAAACCAAGGAACGGAGAGCAGAGTTGCAGCGCTATGAAAAGCGTGTGCTGAGTAAGGAAGAGAACGTAGAGAAGAAAGCGGAAACTCTGGAGAAAAAGGAGGCTGACCTGGTCAGGAGAGAGAATCTCTTAAGCAAGCGCAGCGCAGAGGTGGAAGCCCAGTATGAGCAGGGGATACAGGAACTGGAACGGATATCCGGTCTAACCTCCGAACAGGCAAAAGAATATCTTTTAAAATCTGTTGAAGAAGATGTAAAACATGACACAGCTAAATTAATTAAGGAACTTGAAAACAAGGCAAAGGAAGAAGCTGACAAAAAGGCCAGGGATTTAGTGGTGACTGCTATTCAGCGGTGCGCTGCAGACCATGTGGCTGAGACAACGGTTTCTGTTGTACAGCTTCCTAACGACGAGATGAAAGGCCGCATCATCGGACGAGAGGGACGTAATATCCGTACCCTTGAGACTCTTACCGGTGTGGAACTGATTATCGACGATACCCCGGAAGCAGTAGTATTGTCTGGATTTGATCCAATACGTAGAGAAGTTGCTAGAATAGCATTGGAGCGTTTGATTGTGGACGGACGTATTCATCCGGCCAGAATCGAGGAGATGGTAGAGAAGGCACAGAAGGAAGTGGAGAACAACATGAGGGAAGAGGGCGAGGCAGCCTGTCTTGAAGTTGGCATTCACGGAATTCATCCGGAATTAGTTAAGTTACTTGGTAAAATGAAGTTCAGGACCAGCTATGGCCAGAATGCATTAAAGCATTCTATCGAGGTGGCCCAGCTGTCAGGACTTTTGGCGTCAGAACTTGGAGTGGATGTACGTTTAGCCAAACGTGCCGGTTTATTACATGACATTGGTAAATCCGTTGACCATGACATGGAAGGTACCCATGTCCAGCTAGGTGCAGACCTGTGTAAGAAGTATAAGGAATCTGCCACTGTGCTGAATGCGGTGGAATCCCATCATGGCGATGTTGAACCTACCAGCCTCATTTCCTGCATTGTACAGGCAGCCGATACCATATCTGCTGCAAGACCTGGTGCAAGACGTGAGACTCTGGAGACATATACAAACAGATTGAAACAATTAGAAGATATAACCAATTCCTTTAAGGGAGTGGACAAGTCTTTTGCCATTCAGGCAGGCCGCGAGGTTCGTATCATGGTAGTTCCGGAACAGATCAGCGATGACGATATGATATTGCTGGCAAGAGATGTTTCCAAACGGATTGAGGACGAACTGGAATATCCGGGACAGATTAAGGTAAATGTAATTCGTGAGTCAAGAGTTACGGATTACGCGAAGTAATCATTAAGAAGTGTAGATAAATGCCCTAAAAACCGTAAGAATGTAGTATTCATTCATGCGGTTTTAGGGCATTTTTTTATTCGGGCGTTCAGGCCCGGGATACGCTTCTGGTGAAACGGGAATGAAACTGGTAAAAGACAGCAATAGACTGGCGGACAGCCATGAATATGACACACAGTTGTCATATTAACTGTGTTATCATTAGGCGGAATGTTCTTGATGGCGGCAGCCATGACAACCGTGAGCATTTTCAGCCCTTATCCTAAAACGGAGGTAACTTTGAATGAAATATGAAGGTGTATGTATTGCTGTGAAGGATGTGAATCTTTCAAAAAAATTTTATCAGGATCTATTTGATCTGGAGGTATTTCAAGATTATGGTATAAACGTCTCATTTGGCGGACTGTCTTTACAGCAGGAATTTGACTGGCTGACAGGTGTCCCTAAAGAAAGTATATTGGAAAAGGCACACAATATGGAGCTGTATTTTGAGGAGGATGATTTTGACGGCTTTATAGATAGATTAGGACAGCGCAATGACATTCAATACATAGGTGATGGCGTAAAAGAAGCCGGATGGGGACAGCGCACAGTGCGTTTTTATGATTTGGACGGCCACATCATTGAAGTTGGAGAGAACATGAAAATGGTTGTGAGGCGGTTTATCCATTCCGGGATGTCCATGGAGGAGACTTCCAGACGAATGGATGTCTCTGTATCTGATTTGGAAAAACTGCTGCAGAGCTGAATCAATCCCTGGGGGAGTGTATCATGCCATTAAGCGTATGCGGCCCCTGGTCCAAAAAGACATTCACGGAAGGAGGTTCTATGAACTGGGAACCATGGACAGGCTGTTATAAAGCCAGTGACGGATGTACATATTGTTATTTTTATGGGCCTTATGCAAAACGGTACGGTCAAAACATCATAGAGAAGACAGACAAATTTGATTGGCCTGTCAGGAGGAATGCAAAGGGACAGTACAACATTAAAGGAAACAAAATTCTCGCAACCTGCTTTGCAACTGACTTTTTCCTTCCCGAGGCAGATGAATGGCGTAAAGAAGTTTGGGCCATGATCAGGGAGAGGACAGATATTGATTTTTTGATTCTGACAAAGCGTATTGACCGTTTCCTTGTATCGCTTCCGCCGGATTGGGGAACCGGCTATGATAATGTGAATATTGGCTGTACTGTTGAAAACCAGAAAATGGCCGATTACAGACTTCCTCTATTCTTATCCTATCCCATAAAACGGCGTTTTATTGCCTGCGCCCCGCTTTTGGAGGCCATCGATCTGACGCCATATCTTCATGGAGTGGACCATGTTACAGTTGGCGGTGAAACAGGACGCGACGCCCGGGTGTGTGACTATGACTGGGTACTGGACATCCGTGAACAATGTGTAAAAGCAAACAAAACATTTTGGTTTAAAAATACAGGCTCATTTTTCAGATGCAATGGCGCAGTGGAGAAAATTAATCCGTTTAAGCAGACCGGCCTGGCGAAAGAGCTTGGAATAGATATTTCAGATGGAAAAAGGCTGTTTTGACAGAAACAGCCCCATAAACCAGGGCATGTTCGTTAAACTGCATTTGTATCATAAGGAGGGCAGGGGGTAACGCAGGATATTGTGCGTTATCCTCTGTTTTGCGTTCTGCCACGGAGAAAAAAAGATTGTACCGTACTGTGTATCATGCTAAAATATATGTGGACAGAGTAGGACAGAGGTCATTTGCCGGTTTGCCGGATTCAAAGAGAGGATATGGTATGGGTAGAAGGATGGTGGGGCTGTACGCAGTGTTTTTGGCAAGCGCCCTTATGCTGGGGGGCTGCGGCACTGGGAATAAGGTTGTTAATTTCGAGATTCCCAATGAGAATGTTACCACAATCACTTTTTTCGGAAATAAATATGAGCCGGAAAACGTGACGGTTATAGAGGAAATCCTGTCGGATTTCATGAAGGAGAATCCTGGCATCCGGGTATCCTATGAAAGCCTTAAGGGAAATGAATACTATGAAGCCCTGGGAAAGCGTTTTGACGCGGGAAAGGGTGACGATGTATTCATGGTGAACCACGATGTTCTGCTGGAAATGCAGTCCAGAGGACAGCTTATGGATTTATCCGGCCTTAAAACCATTCAGGACTACAGTGACCGTATGCTCCGGCAGATGGATGAGCATGGAAAGATTTACTGGGTTCCAACCACTGTGTCAGGTTTTGGACTTTACTGTAATAAGAAGCTGCTGAAGGAACATAAGCAGAAGCTGCCGGAGAACCTTCAGGAGTGGAGGCTGGTATGCAGTTATTTTAAGGAGCAGGGCATTACCCCTGTTATTGCCAATAATGATATATCCCTTAAGACCCTGGCAATTGGCCGGAGTTTTTATTCGGCGTATCAGGAAAACCGGGAAGATGAGATGTTCAGACACCTGAATGAAGGGAAAGAAGAGCTGAGTTTCTGCATGACCCCCGGTTTTTCTCTGGTTAAGGAGTTTATTGACAATGGCTATGTGGATGCAGAGAAAGCACTGGAGACCCGGAAAACCTCGGATGATTTGGAGGAATTTGTAAAGGGGGAATCACCTTTCATGCTGACCGGGGCATGGGCAGCAGGCCGGGTGGAAGGGATGGACCCTGATTTTGATTTTGTGGTGGCGCCTTATCCTGTGCTGGAGGACGGCGGACTGGTAGTGATCAATGCGGATACCAGGCTGAGCGTCAATAGGGCCAGTGAACATATAGATGAAGCCCTGGCCTTTGTGGAATTTTTTACGCGGTCTGAAAACATACAGAAGTTTGCGGACCAGCAGTCTTCCTTTAGCCCCTTAAGGGAGGGGATTCCATCGTCTGTAAAAGAGATACAGCCCATTGTCTCCTGTTACCAGTCCGGAAGGACTGTCATAGGGACGGATGCGCTTCTGGAATTTCCTATATGGGAACTGACAGCCAGGGCATCAGAACGTCTGATGAAAGGGGAAGAACTGGAAGATACCATGAAATGGATGGACCAGGAGGCCGCTGGGAGAAGGGGAGGATGGTAATGGATAAGAACAGTACCAGCATAAAGAAGAAGATTGCCATGGCGGCTGTTTTGGTGGGCGCTGTGCTCAGCATTCTGACTTTCTTATTCATCCATGAGGTGAAGGAGGAGCTGTGGAAGCAGTCTGTCCAGACCATTATAGAGAGCACCCAGCAGGGCTGTAATACCCTGAAGGTCCAGCTGATGGACGATTACCAGTCCATGGGTACCGTCACGCTGAACCTGAGGGAAATTGCTTCGGGGCAGCGGGAGGAACTGGAACTCCTTATGGATAATTATGCACAGATAGAAAACGGGATCAGTCTGTATCTGCAGGACGGAGTATGTATTCCCTCAGGCTCAGTAATTGACGAAAAGGCGGAAGCTGTGCTGCTGGATACGGACCGGGGCAACGGCATCATTGACCCTCATATCAGCAGCGTAACGGGTGTCAATGTATTTGACCTGTTTATGGGAGTCACACTGAAAGACGGGGTGCGGGGATACCTGGTAAAGGAGTATGAGGTGGATTGTATTGTAGACAGCTTCACCCTGTCCTTTTATAACAATGCCGGCTTCTCCTATGTGGTCAACCAGAAGGGGGATGTGCTGATTCGCTCTCCCCACCCCAACAGCAATAAAACAGTGCAGAATCTGTTTGATATGCTTCCGGAGACCCAAAACAGCCGTGAGAGCCTGGACCAGTTTGCCAGGTCTCTCCAAAGTTCCTATACCGGATGGGCCACCTTTAACTACCAGGGAGAGGCCACCGTATTCTGTTATACGCCTTTAAAGCTCCAATCTGACTGGTATTTGATTTCCATAATTCCCCAGAGCGTGGTAAATGCCCAGACCAATGAGATACTCATGCGTTCCTTTACCCTGATAGGCTGTATCTTACTGGGGATTGCACTGCTTCTAGTATTTTATCTGCGCTATGCCAACAGGACCAACCGGAAATTAAAGAATCAGGCCGTTTACATAAGCCGTCTGTACAATGCGGTGCCGGAAGGAATCGCCCTGATGTCCGTGGAAGCCCCATACGACTTCCTGCTTATGAACCAGGAGGGGCTGAGACTGTTCCGCTGTCAGGAGGGCGCGTCCAATGAAGCAATGAAGGGAAAAAGCCTTCGGGATGTGATACACCCGGAGGACTATGAAAATCTGGTACAGTTGTTTAAGGACACAGCGGACAGCGGCAGAAAGAACATCTTTGAAGTGCGTGTGATTACATTGGATAATGGATTTTTCTGGGCAGCCGGAATCGTGGAGAGGACCCTGGATGAAAACGGAAATCCGGTACTGATTTCCGCTTTTCATGATATCACGGACGAAAAGCTGGCAGAGGAGGCAGCGGAGCGGGAGAAGCTTCAGGAACGCCTTACCCTGGTGGGAGCTATATCCAATGCCTACCCGGTGATTATCAGTCTGAATCTGACCAGGGATTCGCTGAACTTTATCTATGTAAAACCGGGCCTGATGCTGGAGCTTGGGAACCAGGAATCCTACAGCCAGCTCTATGAGTATGTGGCCGCATCCATTCATCCGGAGCATCTGGAGGAATTTTGCCGCCGCTTCTCGGCAGAGAATCTGAATAAGACTCTGGGACAGGAGAAAAATGAGGTGTTTCTGGATGTGAGACAGATGCTTGGAGACGGCAGGTATCACTGGGTTTCTATGCAGATCATTCATGTGGACAATCCCTATTCCGGGGATAAACTGGCAATCCTGATTTCACGCCGTATTGATGAGCAGCGCTATGAGGAGGAACAGAAACGCAGCGCTCTTCAGAGCGCCCTGGACAACGCCAGGGCGGCCAGTGAGGCTAAAAGCCAGTTCCTGTCCAATATGAGCCATGATATCCGCACTCCTATGAATGCAATCGTGGGCATGACGGCTATTGCAAGCACCCGCCTGGATGACAGGGAACGGGTGATGGAATGCCTGAAGAAAATCAGCCTGTCCAGCAAGCATCTCTTAAGCCTGATTAACGATGTGCTGGACATGTCGAAGATTGAAAGCGGGAAACTATCCATACGGGAGGAACCCTTTAACCTGGCAGAACTGGTGACGGAATCCGCGGAGCTGGTGCGTCCGCAGGCAGAGGCCAAACACCTTGAGATGGACGTACATCTGAAGGGGCTGAAAAATGAGGAAGTGGTGGGAGATTCCCTGCGTATCCGCCAGATATATATTAATATCCTGAGCAATGCGGCCAAATACACCCCGGAAGGGGGGAGCGTTCATGTGGAGGTAAGGCAGGAGCAAGGCGCCGGCAGAGGATATGGGCGTTATGTGTTCCGGTGCGCTGATACCGGGATCGGCATGAGCAGTGAATTTATGAGCAAACTGTTCCAGCCCTTTGAGCGGGCCCAGGACTCCACAAACAGCCGGGTAACCGGCACCGGGCTGGGAATGGCTATCACAAAGAATTTGATAGATTTGATGAACGGTGATATCAGAGTAGAAAGCAGGCCCCGGGAAGGCTCTGTGTTTACGGTGGCTCTTCCATTGCAGTTCCAGGATGCAGCGCCTGAGGCGGTGCCTGAGGAATGGGTAGGCATACACTGTCTGATTGTGGATGACGATGAGCAGACTTGTGAAAATGCGTCGGAGCTTTTAGAGGATATGGGACTGCGGCCCCAGTTTGTCACAAAAGGCGCTGAGGCGGTAAGACGGGTACTGGATCTGAAGGATTCAGACGATCCCTTCCGCCTGGTCATTGTGGACTGGAAGATGCCGGATATGGACGGAGTGGAAGTGGCGCGGCGTATCCGGCAGGAGGTGGGAAGAGAAATTCCCGTTATCGTGCTGACCGCATATGACTGGTCGGAGATTGAGGCAGAGGCCAGGGAAGCCGGTGTATCTGCATTTCTGGCAAAGCCCTTTTACCGGTCCAAAATCTGCTATCTGCTCAGCGGGCTGAGCGGAGAAAAGGAACCGGTGCAATGGAGCGGTTTTACGGGCAAATCAGACTTTACAGGCAAACGGGTTCTTCTGGTGGAGGACAATGAGATGAACCGTGAGATTGCGGGAACCCTGATAGAAGAGATGGGGGTGGAGGTGGAGGAAGCCTGTGACGGGGAGGAAGCCCTGGAACGGTTTAAGCAGGTGCCGGAGCACTACTATAACATGATCCTGATGGATGTGCAGATGCCTAAGATGGATGGGTATGAGTCCACAAGGGCCATACGCGCCCTGGAGAGGGAGGATGCGGCCTCCGTACCCATTATAGCCATGACTGCCAATGCATTTGCGGAGGATGTGCAGAATGCCCTTCACGCCGGGATGACAGCGCATTTTGCAAAACCCATTGACGCCAGTGTGCTGGAACAGATGCTATATAAATATTTGAGGTAAAAGAATGAGAGCTGACAGCGGTTTAAACAGGCTGGTGTACGAATATTTTGAGGCCAGGATACTATATGGATATTATAAATATGGAGAGAGCCTTCCGTCCATTAACAAAATTTGTCAGATGTTTCATTTGGCGCAGGCAACTGTAAGAGCCGGCCTGGCTTTGTTGGAAAAAGGAGGATATGTAAGGGTAGATCCGAGAACAGCGCCCGTGGTGGTTTATAAGGCCGGACCCGCCGGGTTCCGGGAAAGTGCAGCCAGATATTTCGTATCCAGGAAAGCCGGGATAGCAGATTGGGTTCTGTCCGGAAAGCTGCTGTTTGAGCCGCTGTGGCGGGAATGCCTTATGAGGTGGAGCGATGAGGATTGGAAACGCTTTTTAGATAATATGAAGCACCTGTCCGTGGAATCTGTATCCATGCCGGCAGCGTTATATATACTGGTGTTCAAGGCGCCGGACAACCGGCTGTTCCTGAATCTTTACTGGGAGACTGTGCGTTATATAAGGTTTGCTTATCTGATGGTCAGAAAAGACCAGGCGGTATTGACGGATCAGGAGCTGGAGGGACTGTCCAGGGAGGAGGTCATTTCACTGCTGGGGCAGACCTTTGAGACGTTGTACGGCCGTATCACAGCGGATTTGCTGTCTTTTATAGCACAGGCACAGGATGAGTTCGATTTGGGGGATATGGAGCAGGTTCCGTTTTACTGGAACATTTACCGTAAACGTCCCCAGATGAGATATACACTTGTGTCCCGCATTCTCAGGGAGATAGAGAGAGGGGATTACCCCCGCGGAACCTACCTGCCATCACTTCCCTGTATGGCACAGCGTTACGAGGTATCGTTTAATACCGTGAGGCGCAGCCTGTCCATACTTGACAGCATGGGGATAACCAGGTCCCTCCAGGGTAAGGGAACCCTGGTCCTGGCTGAAGCGGAAAAGGCGGATCTGGCAAATCCGGAAATCAGGGAAGGCATGAAACTGTATCTTGACAGCCTGCAGCTGATGACGCTGACCATTAAGCCGGTGGTCCAATATACGCTGGAGAATGCACCGGCGGATGCAGTGGAAAAGCTGCAGTACGATGTCCGGCAGCTCGGGAAGAATAGGAATAGTTATAAGATCTTTGAGGTGGTGCTGACATTTATTGCGGAGAACTGCAGGCTGAATCTGGTAAAGGAGTGTTACAATAAGCTGAGGGAACTGATTGTATGGGGGTATCCCATTGCGTTGCTGCGCCTGAGGGAAAGGGAGTTTCATATGGAATATAATGATATGGTGGCTCAGGCCGGCCGGTATCTGGACGAGGGAAATGCGGAGGCATTTTCCGGCAGTGTAAAGGAGTTTATGGGACGGGAATATCAGGAGGTCAGGATATTTCTGGAGAGTGCAGACACCCGGCAATAAGGTCCCGGAACAGGAGGGTAATATGAAGATAATCCGTAAGGTAGAGCTTAAACCGGGGAGCTATGAAGAGGAACTGCCGGGAATCTCGGCGGAATTCCCTTATATTGCCTCTTATGTGGAGTTGGACAAGTATGCGGGAAAACAGTCTCCCTGGCATTGGCACAAAGAGGCGGAGCTGTTTTACATGGAGCAGGGCAGCCTGGAATATGACACGCCTCATGGAAAGGCTGTTTTTACGGCTGGTTCAGGGGGCTTTGTGAATTCAAATGTGCTTCATATGTCCAGGGCAAAGGACGGGGAGGGGTCAGTCGTCTCACTCCTTCATATCTTTAACCCGCTGCTGATCAGCGGACAGAGCGGCAGTATCATTGACCGGAAATACGTTTCGCCCCTTATGACGGCATCCCATGTAGAGATAATCGGGCTGTACCCGGACCAGCCGTCCCATGTACCTGTTTTAGAGACCCTCCGGCAGTCCTTCCGGATATCAGAGGACGACTGCGGCTACGAAATCCGTTTGAGGTCGGTCCTGTCTGAGATATGGTGCGGCCTTCTTGCCATGACAGAGACCATGGAGAAAAGCCCCAAATACAACAGCCGGTCAAACCAGAAGATTAAGATAATGCTGGCGTTCATCCACAAGCACTGCGGGGATAAGCTGTCGGTGAAGGAGATTGCGGCATCTGCCTTCATCAGTGAGCGCGAGTGCTTCCGGGTGTTTCGGGACTGCCTGAACATGACTCCGGTAGAGTACGTGACCAGCTTCCGTTTACAGCGGGCATGCTGGATGCTGTCTGAGGGAAACGAACCCATCACCAGCATATGCCATATATGCGGCCTGGGAAGCAGCAGCTACTTCGGCAGGGTATTCCGAAGCAGTATGGGATGCAGTCCGAAAGAGTATCGTCAGAAATGGCAGAATAGTGACACAAGATGACAGAAATTCGATATCTTCAGGGAATATGATACAGTATAATGATAGTAGGAAGAAGGGATGGCGCCTTCCTCCCACGGTCATGAAAGGGGCTGCATATTCCGGGAGGTGTTGGATTGTGATAAAACTAAATATATTGAACATGAATGGATTTCTGCAGATTGTGAACCAGTGCAGCGGTGCGGTCAATGCCATTTTTCCGGATGGAAAACGGCGGGATCTCAACAAGTCATACGCTGCCCAGAAGGTGTTATGGGACCAATTCAGGGAGAATCAGGGGAGCCTGGCCCTGAAACTGGATTTCCAGAAGCCGGAGGATTATATAAGCATTGTGTATTATTATATCAGCGAGATTTAAAGCGCTGAGCCAGGAAGGGAAAATGATAAAAAACCAGCCGGAACAGGCTGGTTTTTTATTTGTTCTCAGAATACCGCATAGTAGCGGGTATCAGAGGGAAACCCTACACTATAACATCAGGGATGAAACCTGTGGTATAAAAGAATAGGAGGTGCATCTTTATGAATACATACAGGACAGTGGATCTGGCAAGGATGTTCGGCATTCATGTGAACACCGTACGTCTGTATGAAAGGTACGGCCTGATTCCGAAAGCAGAGAGGACGCAGAGCGGCTACAGGATTTTTACGGAGCTTCATGTGGAGCAGTTTAAGCTGGCAAGGGCGGCCCTGCGGGTGGAGGTTCTGCAAAATGGACTGAGAAAGCAGGCAGTCACTATCGTTAAAACTTCTGCGTCAGGGGATTTTGAGACGGCATTGAAGCTGACAAAACGTTACAGTGACCAGGTGGATCAGGAAATAAAGCATGGGGAGGAGGCTGTCAGGATATGCAGGAGGATGCTTGCAGGCATTAAGGAACCGTGTTCCGGAAAAGACAGGGAACAGACCATGTATACAAGAAAGGAAGCAGCCGGTATCCTGGGTGTCACCATTGACACGCTCAGGAATTGGGAACTAAACGGCCTGTTTTCCGTCAGGCGGATGGCCAACGGCTACCGGGTCTATACAGGGGAGGATATACAGCGGCTGACCATCATACGCTCCCTCCGGTGCGCCAACTATTCCCTTTCGTCCATTCTGCGGATGCTAAACGCCTTATCCAGGAATCCGTCCGCCGATATCCGGAAAATTATTGATACACCCGGAGAGGACGACGATATTATCACTGCCTGTGATAAGCTTCTCACTTCCCTGGCAGAGGCAAAAGAGAATGCTGGGTATGTGGAGTCACAGATTGGGAAGCTGATGGAGATGAACCGCCGGGAACAGCTGTGAAAGACAGTTATAGCATATACCGATACACAGTGAACTAGGAGGCAGGAAGATGACAAATCGGGAAGAACAGAGGAAAGGCAGGGAAACAGCAGTGAACGCACAAGCTGCACTCCGGGAAAAGGCGGTGACAGTCACAGGGCTGAGCAAGTCCTATTCCGGAAAAAAGGTGATTGATAACCTGAACCTTACGATCCGGCCGGGCCAGATATATGGACTGCTGGGAGCCAACGGCGCGGGAAAGAGCACGGCCGTGGAATGTATACTGGGGACCAGAAGGGCTGATTCGGGAGAAGTGCGGATACTGGGAATGGACCCGGTGACAGAGCGCAGACATCTGTTTGAGCAGGTGGGGGTGCAGTTTCAGGAGGCAAGTTATCCGGACCGCATTAAGGTGCGGGAGCTCTGTGAGGAGACTGCCTGCCTGTATGAGAAAACAGCGGATTACAGGGATTTGCTGCGGCAGTTTAAGCTGGAGGATAAGGCGGATTCCATGTTAAGCCAGCTGTCGGGCGGGCAGAAGCAGAGGCTTTTTATTATACTGGCGCTCATACCAGGTCCCAAGGTGGTGTTTTTAGATGAACTGACAACAGGGCTGGATACAAAATCCCGCAGGGAGGTCTGGAAATGCCTTTTGGAAATGAAGGATAAGGGCCTTTCTATATGTCTTGTATCCCATTTCATGGATGAGGTGGAAATGCTCTGCGATCAAATCGGTATCCTGAGGGATGGAATGTTTGTCTTTGAAGGAACCGTAAAGGAGGCGGTGGATATCAGCCCGTACAGTAACCTGGAGGATGCGTATTTGTGGTGGACACAGGAGGAAGAAAACAGATGAAACGGTTTTATACCATACTGAAAACAGAACTTAAGTTATCTATCAGGGGCATGGATATGATTATCTTTGCCATCTGCATGCCCCTGGTGGTCATATCCGTGTTGGGAATTATTTTCGGCAGCCGGCCCGCTTATCCGGGGGCAGGCTATACATTTCTGGAACAGTCCTTCGGGGCAGTTTCTGCCATAGCGGTCTGCGCTGGCGGTGTTATGGGGCTTCCTCTGGTGATTTCGGAATACAGGCAGAAGAAGATACTTAAGCGGTACCAGGTAACGCCGGCCAGTCCGGCCCTCCTTCTGGCGGTCCAGACAGCGGTATATACCGTCTATTCCCTGGCATCCCTGGTTCTGGTCTATGCTGCGGCGGTCCTGTTTTTCGGGGCGCGTTTTCCAGGCTCAGCAGTAGCGTACCTGGCTGTATTCCTGTTTGTGATGCTGGTCATATTCAGCATAGGCATGATGATAGGAGGCATTGCCCCGGATGTCAGGACAGCCGGGATGTGGGCCAGCATACTGTATTTTCCCATGCTGGTTCTTTCGGGTGCCACCCTTCCGTATGAGACCATGCCCTCCGGCCTGCAGAGGATTGCGGATATGATGCCCCTGACCCAGGGAATCAAACTTCTTAAGGCGGTTTCCCTGGGGCTGCCGGCTGAGGGTATATGGAAATCATGTCTGTACATGGCAGTCTGCTTTTTGGTCTGCGGCGGGATTGCGCTGCGTTATTTTAAGTGGGAGTAAAAAAGGGCCCCTTTCAGGAAGGGGCCGCCTTTTCGGGGTATCAGATTGAGCTTGATTTATAGTGGGCTTTGTGTGAAAATAGGAGGCAGAGTATAAGTCGGAGTGAGAGAAAAGGAGCGGTTATGCCGGAATATTCCCTGCCTGTGGGCAATAAGGATTTAATTAATATCGCAAGAAGAGCTTTTAATCTGGTTGACCCAAGGCTGATTGGACACGGTGCCCGGGTCTCCTATCTGGTGTTCCAGATGCTAAAGGAGGATGGCACCTATACACCGTCGGAGATGAGAAACCTGCTGATTCTGGCTGCACTCCATGACATTGGCGCATATAAGACCGAGGAAATTGACAGGATGGTGGAATTCGAGACGAAGGAAGTGTGGAATCATTCCATTTACGGATATCTGTTCTTTCACTATTTTACGCCGTTTGAATATTGGGATTCCGTTGTCCTGTATCACCATATGCCCTGGAACCGGCTGAGAAAACAGAAGGATGTGCCGGAGAGAGTCAGGGAGGCGGCCCAGATCCTCAATCTGGCGGACCGGGCAGACATCTATTTCGGATCATCCGGTTATACAGGCGGATACCAGAGATTCACGGAGTTTTTGAGAAGGCAGGAAGGGCTGGCCTACAGCCCCAGAGTATCAGGACTTTTCAGGCGCCTGGGACCGGAAGTTCTGGACCGCCTGGCTGTCCAGGGCCAGGAATACTGTCTGCCGGAGGATGTGTCCGGGCAATTTGACAGGACCATGGAAGAGGTTCCGTTTACCGAGGATGAGCAAAAGGCGCTTCTGCGCATGCTGACCTATGTCATTGACTTCAGAAGCTCCCATACCGTAACCCATACCATTACAACCACTGTTATAAGCGAGGAACTGGCAGTCCGTATGCTGGACAGCGGCAATGATATCAGGGACGTGATCTGCGCAGCCATGCTTCATGATCTGGGAAAGATAGGAATACCTGTGGAGATACTGGAATTTCCCGGGAAATTAAGCCCTCAGGCCATGCGGGTCATGAGGACCCATGTGGATTTGACCGGGCACATTCTGGGAACAAATGTGTCAGCCAGGGTGAGGGATATCGCCCTGCGCCATCATGAGAAGCTGGATGGTTCCGGTTATCCCAGGGGGTTAAACGCCGAATCTCTGGATATGCCCCAGAGAATTGTGGCGGTGGCTGATATCATAAGCGCCCTGACAGGAACCAGAAGCTATAAGGATGCATTTTCGAAGGAAAAAACAGTGTCCATTCTGGAGGACATGGCGGAAAAGGGGCTTATAGATTCAGTGATTGTATCCATGTTCGTGGAGAATTATGATACCATCATGGGGGCTGTGAGGCAGCGCTCCCAGCCTATCCTGGATAAATACCATGAGATGCAGCGGCAGTACCAGGTCCTGGAGCGCAGAATGGAGGACAGGAATTCACAGGCGGCTGCCAGGGAATCCTGAGCCGGATAATGTTAAGCCATGGAATCGTAAGGAAATGTATATTGACACAGCTGGCAAAACTGGATAAAGTAGGGTTATATGAGGAACGTAAAAAGGAGGAATCATGATATGCTGCACATGAAGCGGAAATTAATGATGGCTGCGGCAGGTGTACTGGCTGCCCTGATGGTGTTTCCTGCATACGGCGCAAGCCGTAAACCCATTAAGTCCATAAGTCTGACCATAAAAGCAGAGATAAAGCCGGATACGGATTTCGGAGATGAGCTCATAGAGATTGAGACCAGCAGCAACAAGTACTCTGTGGACGGCTATGAGATCCTGAATGACGATGTGGAATGGCGGGAGGACACCGTACCCAGAATCCAGATTACCCTGACGGCCAATGACGATTACTATTTCCAGTCCCTTCCCAAGGATAAGGTGACCATAAAAGGCGGAGCTGAGTTTAAAAATTCCAAGCGGGAGGATTCCAGCACCACCTTGCTGATGGATGTGGAGCTCCAGGCCCTGAACACCTCCCTTCATGATCTGACAAACGTGGTCCTCACAGAGGACGGCATAGCCACCTGGGACGCCATACCGGCAGCGGGCAGCTATGAGGTGCGCGTGTACAGGGACGACAAGGCAGTGGGCGCTGTCATGACAGTCAGCACCAATACATGCAACTGCCGCGAGCGCATGCAGAAGGGCAATACGGCATACACGGTCAGGGTAAGGCCTGTAAGCAAATTTGACAGCAAGGAAAAAGGAGACTGGGCGGAATCTCCCAGCACGTACATACCGGAGGAAAAGGCGGCCCAGTTCAGGGAGAATCCCACGGGAGGAAACGGCGAATGGGTGCAGACTCCGGAAAACGGTAAATGGTGGTACCGCAACGCGGACGGCAGCTATCCGGCCAACAGCTGGCAGCAGATAGGAGATAAGTGGTATTTCTTTGACGCACAGGGCTATATGGCCACCGGATGGATACAGTGGGAAGGCAGGGAGTATTACTGCGCTGACAACGGCGAGATGCTGACCAACTGTCTGACGCCGGATTCCTACTGGGTAGGGGATGACGGGGCAAAGATTAACCAGTAACACAACTGAACACGGAATACAGGATGCTGTAGGAGTATGGGAATTTTACTCCTACAGCTATTTTTGAGGTGATGTGTCATGAATGGGGAAGAGTGGAGAAAGAGAATCTGCATGGAAACAGACACCGGATATTCCTACAGCCTGGCTAAACGGATGGAGAAATACCGCACCAATCCGGTGCTGGGATACAGAACTGCGGGGTCAAGGGCAGAGTTTGAGACAGGCGGGATGTTGGTCCGGGAAATGGAGTCCCTGGGGCTTTCGGACGTGCATAAGGACAGGATATGCGTGGACAGCTGGGAGTTTGAGAAGGCAGTTATGGTTTTTACAGACAGCCGGGGAAGGGAGCACCGGTTTCAATTGGGGGCTTACCAGACTGATTTCCATACTGGCGGATTCCGGGAATTCAGCCTGGTATATCTGGGAAAGGGAACGGCGGCAGATTACGGACAGGTGGATGTGACCGGAAAGCTGGTTCTTATTGACATCAACCAGAGAGATGAGTGGTGGATTAATTTTCCTGTATACCAGGCCTGGCTGAAGGGGGCTGCTGCCCTGATTGCTGTCCAGGAGCAGGGGTACGGGGAGATAAACGACGAAGCGCTTAACGCCCAGGACATAGCGGGCCCGGATTATGCCCCGGCCTTTTCCATGTCCCGCGCTGACGCTTTAGTGCTGAAGGCGTCCATGGGGGAGGATAAACAGGTGCAGGTGCGCCTGGACGCCTCGTCCACGGTGCTTAAGGATCAGGAGACTTATAATATCATAGGAAGCATACCAGGGACAGAGGAAGGAATGATTCTGCTGTCAGCTCATTATGATTCGTATTTCAGCGGATTTCAGGATGACAATGCCGCGGTGGCCATGATGCTTGGCATAGCCAGAGCCGTGCTGCGGTCAGGGTATAAGCCCAGAAAGACCCTTGTGTTCTGCGCCATGGCTGCGGAGGAGTGGGGAGTGGTGAATTCCAAATACGACTGGTCTGCAGGCGCCTATGAGCAGGTATTTACGGCCAGGCCTGACTGGGCGGGAAAGGTTATCGCGGATCTGAACTTCGAGCTGCCTGCCCACGCCCATGGCAGGAAGGATGCTGTGAGGTGCGTGTATGAATATGCGGATTTTCTGGAGGAATTTATAACCGGTCTGCCAGCCGGTTTTTTTGCGGACCAGCCATATCCGGAGGGAGTGGAAGTGCTGAGTCCCATACAGACCTGGTCGGATGATTTTTCCATGGCTGTGGGAGGGATTCCGTCCATGGTCAATGATTTCAGCGCAGGGGAATTCATGGAGACACATTACCATTCCCAGTATGATAATGAAAATTTTTACCAGGAACCGGTATACCGCTTCCACCATGAGATGTACGCCGGCCTTGTGCTGGCTTTTGACAGGACAGCGGCAGTGCCCATGAATTTTGCGGGGCTGTTTGAAGGCGCAGCGGCCAGCATTGACGGCAGTGTGTGCCGCGGGGCAGACGCGGATCTGCCCGGGCTGCATTTGGTTTTGAAACAGGGAATCCAGGCGGGAGAAGCCCTTTACAGTAAAATAAGGGAGATAAACAGGGCATACGGCCGGCTCCTGGACCGCGGCGAGGAAGAAAAGGCCTTTCTGCTGGCAGCCGGATGCAGGTCCCTGAACCGGGAACTCCTGCGTATCTTTAAAAAGGAGCAGGACTATTTTGTCCGGCTGAGCTGGCACGATGATGTGCTCTTTCCCCAGCAGGCGGTCCAGGAAAATGTAAGGGCCATGGACAGGGCCATTGCCTGTCTTGAAAACCGCAACCTGCCCGGAGCTCTGGAGGCGGTCTATACAATAGACAACAACCGCTATGCATTTTTGTTTGAGGAGGAGGTTTATACCTACTTTACGGAATACGTTCTGAACCAGCCGCCCGGCCGGCTTAAATGGGGGGCGGGGAGAATTGTCCACCATCAGAACCTGTTTCGCCTGGTTGAGAGGCTGAAGGCCAGGGCCGGGGAAGAAAATCCGGATACCCGGGAGGAATATGATATCCTTGTCAGGGCCCGGGAGAACCAGCTTGGCTGCTATGGGGATGACATCCGGTACATGATAACATCTGCCGGCAAGCTCCTGAAGGCAATCCGGCAGGCCGGTCATCGGGCTTCTGAATTAAAACAGGATTTATATACAAGTGAGAGTAAGATACAGGAGGAGTAAATGAGAGATGGAAAGCCGACAATTATACCGGGTTAAGGAGGAGGACCTGCCCAGATTGGAGAAACTTCTGACCGGATGTTTTGAGCACGACCCGTTATACTGCAAACTGATCCCGGATGAGGAGATTAGGAAACGGCTTCTGCCGGAGCTGTTTGCCTGCGACCTGACAGAATTCTATGAGACCTGCGAGATTTATTCAGACAGCCCTGAGATGAATTCCCTGCTGGTTGTTTCCGATGAAACCGAGCCCTATAATCCGCTGACCTATTATCTGGCGGAGGCATGGGCGTCTCTCAGAACCGATGAGTTCCTGATTAAGGAGGACCCCAGCCTTAAGACCCTGTGGAAATTCATGCTGGGCAAGGATTACCTCAACTCCAGATGGACGGCACAGCTGCACCGGACGGAACGGATACACATTATCTATCTGGCTGTAAGGCCGGATATGCAGCACCACGGCCTGGCAGCCCTGCTGTTAGGCGAGGTTATCCGTTATGCCGACCAGCACAAGCTTATGATATCCCTGGAAACCCATAATCCGGATAATGTGCCTCTTTATGAGCATTTTGGATTTAAGGTCTTTGGCGTGATGGAAAAGCATTTTGCGCTGAGACAATATTGCCTGGTCAGGGAAGCATAGGAGCCGGGGAGAGGAAATAGAAGACAGGGAAAGGAAATAAGAGGCGGGGAAAGGAAATAAGAGGCAGGCTGTTGCGGGAACTTCCATAACTTCCAGTCATGATAATAATTCCAAACTTGTATATTTCACTATAGCGAAATTCTGTCGGAAAGGTTGAAATACCTTTTCAAATGATATATGATTGAAAGAAATTATATTATTATGGATAGATATAACCATAAAGAATAGAAGACAGGGGAGATATGCACTATGAATTATAATGTGACTGTGATTCCAGGCGATGGGATTGGACCGGAGATTGTGAGGGAAGCCAGGAAGGTGCTGGACCAGGTGGGAAAGGTGTTCGGCCATTCCTTTGATTATACAGAGATTCTGATGGGGGGATGCTCCATTGATGCGTACGGTGTGCCCCTGACAGAGGAAGCCCTGGAGACGGCCAGAAAGAGCGATGCAGTGCTTCTGGGGGCTGTGGGCGGAGACGTGGGGAACTCACGGTGGTATGACGTGGCTCCTAACCTCAGGCCCGAGGCAGGGCTTCTGGCTATCCGCAAGGGGCTGGGGCTGTTCGCTAATATCAGGCCGGCTTATCTTTATAAGGAACTGGCTGAGGCCTGCCCTCTGAAAAAGGAGATTATCGGGAACGGATTTGACATGGTTATCATGAGGGAGCTTACAGGCGGCCTTTATTTTGGGGACAGGTACACAAGGGAAGTGGACGGCGTCATGACAGCCGTGGACACACTTACATATAATGAAAAGGAAATCAGAAGGATTGCCGTCAAGGCCTTTGATATTGCCATGAAGCGCAGGAAGAAGGTAACCAGCGTGGACAAGGCCAATGTCCTGGATTCCTCCAGATTGTGGAGGAAGGTGGTGGAGGAAGTGGCCGCTGATTACCCGGAGGTGGAGCTGTCCCATATGCTGGTGGACAACTGCGCCATGCAGCTGGTCATGAA
>OLVT01000723.1_pt1 | contig 34060 bp, 49 predicted proteins | sample 1673241 | NCBI WGS metagenome assembly OLVT01 (sample SAMEA3178936, study PRJEB25190) | human gut metagenome | biome: human gut; feature: human-associated habitat; material: faeces | place: Austria | collected 2013 | reverse complement strand
TCACTCCTGACACCGAAGTTGTAGTAACTTTAAGTGTTGAAAAAGAAAGACAGAAGATCGAGGTTACAATCCCAGTGAAGGGAAATATTATACGCTCCGAGCAGGTAAGCAATGATATGTATGTATCTATTGACCTGGTGGAAGAAGTAATTGAGCGTCAGCTGCGTAAATACAAAAATAAAATTGTAGACAGGAAGCAGGCACCTGGCAATTTCCAGCAGGAGTATCTGGAAAAAGATTATGAGGAGGATGAAGAAGTAAAAATCATCCGTACCAAGAAGTTTGATATCAAGCCAATGTATCCTGAGGATGCATGTGTTCAGATGGAACTTCTGGGACATAACTTCTTTGTATTTGTTAATGCAGAGACAGATCAGGTAAATGTTGTTTACAAACGTAAAGGAAACACTTACGGTCTTATTGAGCCGGAATTCTAAAGCAACCTGAATAAATAAAAGCTGAGTCAGTTTTCTGTCTCAGCTTTTATAAATTTATTACATTTCTTTATTCCATTTCAATTGTTGCCGGAGGTTTTCCGGTGCAGTCATAAAGAACACGGTTTACATGTTTTACTTCATTAACGATCCTGCTGGTAGCTTTTCCGATAATTTCCCACGGAAGCTCAGCGCTTTCCGCAGTCATAAAATCTGTAGTGGTTACTGCGCGAAGGGCAATGGCATAATCGTAGGTTCTTTCGTCTCCCATAACTCCGACAGATCTCATATTTGTCAGTGCTGCGAAGTACTGATTTACCTTTTTATCCCAGCCTGCGTTTGCAATCTCTTCACGCCAGATCGCATCAGCCTCCTGAACCATTTTTACTTTTTCAGCAGTTACCTCTCCGATAATACGGATGCCCAGTCCCGGGCCCGGGAACGGCTGGCGGAATACAAGATACTCCGGAATGCCAAGCTCCAGTCCCGCTTTACGCACTTCATCTTTAAACAGATTTCTCAGAGGCTCAATGATTTCTTTAAAATCAACATAGTCAGGAAGTCCTCCCACATTGTGGTGTGATTTGATAACAGTGGACTCGCCCCCTACGCCGCTTTCAACAACATCCGGGTAAATGGTTCCCTGTACAAGGAAATCCACGGCGCCGATTTTTTTTGCTTCCTCCTCAAATACACGGATAAATTCTTCGCCGATGATTTTACGTTTACGCTCCGGCTCCTCAACGCCCTTCAGTTTTTCATAAAAACGTTCCTGAGCATTTACACGAATAAAATTCAGATCATAGGAACCTTCCGGGCCAAAGACAGCTTCCACCTCATCGCCTTCATTTTTGCGGAGAAGACCGTGATCCACGAATACGCAGGTAAGCTGGTTTCCTACCGCTTTTGAAAGAAGGACTGCTGCAACAGAAGAATCCACTCCGCCTGAAAGGGCGCAGAGAACCTTTCCGTTTCCGACCTTTTCACGGATCGCTTTAATGGAATCTTCTACAAAAGAATCCATTTTCCAGTCTCCGGCACATCCGCATACCTGATATACAAAGTTTGACAGCATTTTGGTTCCTTCCTGAGTATGAAGCACCTCCGGATGGAACTGAACTGCATAAAGCTTCTTTTCTTTATTTTCCACTGCAGCTACAGGGCAGTCATTTGTCCGGGCAGAAATTTCAAAGCCGGGAGCTTCTTTGGAAATGTAGTCGTTATGACTCATCCAACAGATTGTTTTTGGAGAAACTCCCTGGAACAGGGCAGAGTCAGTGTTTACATGAACCTCAATTTTTCCGTATTCGCGCACAGGGGCTTTTTCTACCTTTCCGCCAAGCTGGTGCATCATAAGCTGAGAGCCGTAGCAGATTCCCAGGATCGGGATTCCGAGTTTGTAAATTTCTTCTGTATACGCAGGTGAATCTTCCAGATATACACTGTTTGGTCCGCCTGTAAAAATAATTCCCTTAGGCTGGATTTCTTTTATTTTTTCAATATCTGTCTTGTAGGAATAGATTTCACAATATACATTGCATTCCCTTACACGGCGGGCAATCAACTGATTATACTGACCGCCGAAATCAAGTACAACAACTGTTTCTCTTTTCATTATTTTCCTCCTGAGAGTTGTCTATGAGCAAAGCGCTCGTTTGCTTTTCCTGTTTTTTCTTTTCCTATTATATAAAAGGCGGCTGTATTTTACAATATTTTTTTTCATCAGGTCAGGCTCCGTAAAAATTATGCCCTTTTTTACTCCGTTCACAGTATCCAGGTCAAAATGCATTCCAGATCATCTTCCATGAGGACATTTTGTTCTGTATGTCTCAGAATTCTGGAATATATTCCGGAATCCCGGTTCCGGCACCTGTGATTTTACAGGTTTTTTAGAATTACATCACCTTTTTTTCAATTTATCCTCACATTTTCATCACAAATTCCATTTATAGTATTTAGTAAATAAAGCGAATGCTTTTTTACATAAATTAAATTTTTCTTTTTCATACTCGCCGGGCCATACAGCCCGGCCCTCCTTCTTTATAGAACTTTTATTCTACAGGGCAATGCATTTTTCCTATCTTAATTTTTTCCGTGTTACCATAATTTCAGAACAGAGGAAAGTCTGAAAACAGACTTCTTACTATAAAATAAGAATGGAGAAATGATTATGTCCAGTATTTTAAAATCCATACACAAATTAGAAGACAGGTTTGATAACCGCGCAGAGCGCTTCGCCTTTCGCCATCCCCATGCGGCTGTTCTGGCTATGTTTATCGGACTTCCTGTTTTTATTCTGGCAGCCGTATCTCTTCTTACTGTCCTGGTTACACTACCGGTTACATTATTCCTGTGATAACTTCTTCCGTCTTTATACAATCTTAATATCAGCAAATTCTTATTTATACATACTTAATACGAATTAAGATATGATTAAGGCAACATAAAGACGAGATAAAGGGAGGCAATCGCCGCAATGAATCATACAGGAAACCGAAAACATCGACATTTTACTTCTTTTCAGGTGATCATCCTGGGATTTTTTTCTGTAATACTTCTTGGCAGCCTGCTTCTGATGCTTCCGCTGTCCACCCGGGACGGAAATGGCGCATCCTTTGCAGACAGCCTTTTTACTGCCACATCGGCAGTTTGTGTAACAGGACTTATCATTCATGATACTGCAACCTACTGGTCTGAATTTGGACAGGCGATCATTCTGACGCTGATCCAGATTGGCGGTATGGGTGTTGTGACAATTGCTGTTGCCATTGCTGTAGCTTCAGGACGGAAAATCGGCCTGATGCAGCGAAGTACCATGCAGGAGACAATCTCCGCCCACCAGGTAGGCGGTATTGTGCGTCTGACCAAGTTTATTCTGAAAACCAGTATCTTTATAGAGCTGATTGGAGCAGCGCTTCTGATGCCTGTATTCTGCAAAGATTTCGGTATTCTGAAGGGACTGTGGTATTCTCTGTTCCATGCGGTATCTGCTTTCTGCAATGCAGGATTTGATCTGATCGGTGTCAGGGAGCCGTTTTCCTCTCTGACCTCCTATGCCTCCAATCCTCTTGTAAACTTCACGATCATGGCCTTGATCGTAACGGGCGGCGTGGGCTTTGTTACCTGGGCAGATATCAAAAAAAATAAATTACATTTTAAAAAGTATAATATGCAGAGTAAAGTGATTCTGACGGTTACTGCTGTTCTGATCACAGTTCCGGCTGTTTACTTCTTTTTCTGTGAATTTTCCGGTCTGCCGCTGGGGGAAAGGCTGCTGACATCTCTGTTCCAGTCTGTAACGCCAAGAACAGCGGGCTTTAACACGGCGGATCTGACCCTGCTTACAGAAACCGGGCTGATGCTGATGATCATCCTGATGCTGATCGGCGGTTCTCCCGGCTCCACAGCCGGAGGTATGAAAACAACTACAATCGCAGTTCTGTTTTCGTCAGCTCTGTCCGTATTCCGCAAAAACGACTCTGCTCATTTTTTCTGCAGACGCGTTCCGGACAGTGTGATTAAAAATGCTGCGACCATTCTGCTGATGTATCTGGTTCTGTTTCTGGGAGGCGGTATGATAATTAGCTACATTGAAGATGTTCCGCTGATTTCCGCTCTGTTTGAAACAAGCTCTGCAATCGGCACGGTCGGTCTGTCCCTTGGACTGACCCCAACTCTTGGAATGGTTTCAAGACTGATTCTGATTCTGCTTATGTTCTTTGGCAGAGTTGGAGGCCTGACACTTATTTTTGCCGCACTTTCAGAAAGAAATTCCTACGGTTCCAGATATCCGCAGGAAAAAATTACAGTAGGTTAATAAAAGGAGACGATTATTATGATGAAATCAATTTTACTGATAGGACTTGGAAGATTCGGACGTCATATTGCAATGAAACTGGATGAGCTTAATCATCAGGTAATGGCTATTGACAGAAATGAAGAAAGAGTAGATGCCATTCTTCCTTATGTTACAAACGCACAGATTGGTGATGCCACAAAGGAAGGATTTATGGAATCTCTTGGAGTAAGGAATTTCGATGTATGTATTGTGGCCATTGGAGATAATTTTCAGAGTTCTCTGGAAGCCACTTCCCTGCTCAGTGAGCTGGGTGCAAAATATGTTGTTTCCAGAGCTGCCAGAGATGTTCACGCCAAATTCCTCCTGAAAAACGGCGCTGATGAAGTTATTTATCCGGAAAAGCAGATGGCTGAATGGGCAGCGATCCGCTACAGTGCAGACCATATTCTGGACTATGTGGAGCTGGATGACGAACATGCTATTTTTGAAATTTCTGTTCCGGAAAACTGGGTGGGAAGAACTGTTGGGCAGCTTGACATCCGAAACAAGCACAACATCAATATCATGGCGTTTAAGCATATGGGAGTCATGAATCTGAATATTAAATCAGATACTCCTGTTCCGGAAAATAATACCATGCTTGTTCTTGGGAACATCAGAGATATTCAGAAGTGTTTCCACATTTGATTGGAATAAAGCTTCCGTAAATACGCAACATGAAGGGATGATTTTATGAAAGAACTGATTCTGATCTGCGCAGTAGCTGTTGTTTTTGCCCTGTGCTTTCTCTTACTGAAAAAACTGGATATTTTCTTTGGCGACAGCAGCCGGACCGTGATCAGTTCCGACAGGCCCTCAATGCTTTCTATTGCCTTTGAGCACACAGAAGAGGTCTCTCTTTTAAATGACCTTCTGGAAAGGTTTTCCCGACAGGCTCCCGGCTGCGAGCTGAGCCTTTTTTATGGCTCTGCAAAGGATATCCAGAAGCAGCTGAATACAGGAAAAATTGATTTTGGATTTATCCGGGCGGATGTAAACACAGAGCCGGATCAAAAGCTGGGCTCGTTTCTTTTTCTGCTGGATGAGAACATCCTTGCATGTGAGCCGCTGGGACTTCCTGTTATGCCTCTTAACTCACAGAAATTTCTTGTGAATGCTTTGTGGAAAAAAGGCAGCCGTTCCCAGGAAGCAGAATTATTTATCCGGTTGCTGAAGGCTGCATACCTGGAAAAATAGTTACTGTTCACAATGTTTATGATAATAAAAATAATTGTGTCCAACATATTTTTGTGCAGGATTTTGTCAGATAGGTTATAATGCCTGTATGAAATAACGAGGAGTGATAGTGTGGAAAAACAAAATCAGAGTGCAGATATGGCAGCAGCATCCGATCAGATGTCCTCTCCGGAAAGGGGGCATCTGAAGATTTTTTTCAGCTATGCGGCAGGCGTGGGAAAGACATATGCAATGCTGGATGCTGCCCATATGGAAAAAAAGCATGGTACAGATGTTGCGGTAGGTTACATTAAGCCCAATGCTCATCCTCAGACCCGGGCCCGGCTGAATGGTCTGAAACTGCTTCCGCCTCTCCATTCCAAACATAATGGAACTCCTGTGGAAGAGTTTGACCTTGATAAAGCCATAAAAATAAAGCCCGGACTTATTCTTATAGACGAACTTGCCCACACAAATGCAGACGGCTGCCGGCATCATAAGCGGTATCAGGATATCTATGAGCTTTTAAAAGCAGGCATTGATGTTTATACTACTGCCAATGTAGAAAATATTGAGAGCCTTAACGATATGGTGACAGCAATTACCGGAAACAGAATCTCTGAACGCATTCCGGATTCTGTTTTTGACAATGCTGACCAGGTAAAGCTTGTTGATATTGAACCCCAGGAACTTCTTGAACGGCTTTCCTATGAAAAAAGTTCAGATTCTTCTGAAACAGACAGTTTTACCTTTAGCCTGGAAACACTGACTGCCCTGAGAGAGCTTGCGCTCAGAAGATGTGCGGACAGGGTAAACAAAAGGACTGAGTCTGCACGTATCAGAAGCAAAAGTGATTATTATACAGATGAACATATACTAGTCTGTCTTTCTTCTTCTCCGTCTAACGCAAAGATCATCCGGACGGCAGCGAGAATGGCAAACGCTTTCCGTGGAGCCTTTACTGCTCTGTTTGTAGAAACCTCACAGTTTTCTGCAATGACGGAAGAAGACAGACAGCGGCTCCGTTCAAATATTTACCTTGCCCAACAGCTGGGAGCCACCATAGAAACCGTTTACGGAGACGATGTACCCCTTCAGATCGCAGAATTTGCAAAACTGTCCGGGGTTTCCAAGATTGTGATCGGAAGAAGTACAGTCACAGGAAAGCGTCTGTTGGGAAAACCTTCTCTTACAGAACAGCTTATTACCAATGCTCCAAATATGGATGTGCATATTATTCCGGATCAGACTCCGAACCGCACTCCGACTGTTCACAATCAGAAAAATCATATTATCTTTTCCGCATCTGACATTTTAAAAAGTATTTTTATCCTGTCAGCAGCCAGCTGCCTGGGCTACCTTTTTCAGCAGCTTGGCTTTGACGAGGCAAATATTATTACGGTATATGTACTTGCGGTACTGGTAACTTCCATTGTAACGGTAAACCGGGTTTACAGCCTGATCACCTCGATTGTCAGTGTGCTTGTGTTTAACTTTTTGTTTACAGACCCCAAATTTACACTTATGGCATATGACCGGGGCTATCCTGTTACTTTTGTGGTAATGTTTATTTCAGCCTTTCTGACCGGAACACTTACCACACGGATGAAGACGATTGCCAGTCAGTCTGCCCGTACGGCCTTTCGTACAAAGATTTTGTTTGATACCAGTCAGATACTTCAGCAGGCTACAGACCGTGACGCGATTCTGACTTCTACGGCTCATCAGCTTACAAAACTTCTGAACAGAGATATAGTGATCTATCCTGCGGAAAAAAATACCCTGGCGGCTCCCATGACATTTTCTGCCGGTGAAGAAGATACCGCCTCTGATTATCTCACAAGAAATGAAAGCGCAGTGGCTGAATGGGTGTTTAAAAACAACCGTCACGCAGGCGCTACCACCCAGACGCTTTCCAATGCCAAATGTCTCTATCTCGCTATCCGGGTAAATGATTCTGTTTACGGAGTGGTGGGGATTGCAGCCGGAAAACAGCCTCTGGATGCCTCCGAAAACAATATTCTTCTTTCTATTCTGGGAGAATGTGCTCTTGCCATGGAAAATGAGAAAAATGCCCATGAGAAAGAAGAGGCGGCCATCCTGGCAAAAAACGAACAGCTGAGAGCGAATCTTCTTCGCACAATTTCTCATGACCTTCGTACTCCGCTGACTTCTATTTCAGGAAACGCCAGCAATCTTCTGTCAAACAGCAGTTTGTTTGACGAAAGCACAAAAAAAACTCTGTATCAGGATATTTATGATGACTCCATGTGGCTGATCAACCTTGTGGAAAACCTTCTGTCTGTTACCCGTCTGGAAGAGGGAAGGCTGAATCTGCGTATTTCCACAGAACTGGCAGACGAGGTGGTTACAGAAGCCCTCCGCCACGTAAACAGACTTTCTGTGGAACATCATATTACGGTAAAGCATCAGGATGATCTGCTTCTGGCAAAAATGGATGCAAAGTTGATTGTTCAGGTTATTATAAATCTGGTGGATAATGCAATTAAATATACTCCCCGGGGATCGGAGATCCGGATTTCTACTTTCCGGAAAGATAACTGGGCTGTTATTTCTGTATCCGATGATGGTCCGGGTATTTCTGATGAAAATAAAAAGCAGATATTTGATATGTTCTACACAGGCTCGAACCGGGTGGCAGACAGCCGGAGGAGTCTCGGACTTGGACTTTCTCTGTGTAAGTCCATTATAAATGCACATGGAGGGTCTATCAGTGTTTCTGATAATGTTCCCCATGGAACCGTATTTACTTTTACATTACCAGCTGAGGAGGTACAATTACATGAATAAACCGTTGATATTAGTAGTGGAAGATGATTCTTCTGTAAAAAATCTGATCACAACCACACTGAAAACACACGACTATCGTTATCTGGTAGCCGGAAACGGAGAAACTGCCATTCTTGAAGCGTCCTCCCACAATCCGGATATTGTTCTTCTGGATCTCGGTCTGCCTGATATTGACGGAGTGGAAGTGATCCGCAGAATCCGTTCCTGGTCCACCATGCCGATTATTGTTATCAGCGCCCGCAGTGAGGATACGGACAAAATTGACGCTCTGGATGCAGGAGCCGACGATTATCTGACCAAACCATTTTCTGTAGAAGAGCTTCTGGCAAGACTTCGTGTCGTACAGAGACGTCTGGCCATGATCAAAAATGGCTCACCTGCAGAAGCGTCTGTTTTTGTAAACGGCGCTCTGCGCATTGACTATGCTGCCGGCTGCGCATATCTGGATGAGGAGGAACTTCACCTGACCCCTATTGAATACAAGCTTCTCTGCCTCCTTTCCAGAAATGTCGGGAAGGTTCTGACACACACTTTCATTACCCAGAATATCTGGGGGAGCAACTGGGAAAATGACGTTGCCTCTCTCCGTGTATTTATGGCGACGCTTCGAAAGAAAATAGAAAAGGGCCCGGATTCACCTCAATATATCCAGACACATATCGGCGTAGGTTATCGTATGATAAAAACAGAATAAAGCAGAACCCGGCTCCCTGTATGTTTTGGAAGCCGGGTTTTTGAATATCTGCGGAAGCTGCAGTTGAAGCTGCTGCTTCCGGGAATTTGGTTTACAGATAAGGGGTACCGGGGATTTCCGGATAGCTTCCCATGGCGATCAGAAGCTCCAGACCAATCTGCCGGGCATTAAGGACAGCCTCCTTTACAGCGCTTGCATCGCCGGAAAGGGAAAGGATAACCTCATTGGAGTGAGCGGTTCCCATATCAGGCGTCATATAGCTTGTAATTTTTACAGAGGACGCTTTCATGGCAGTGTCTGCCATAACAAGGCCGATGGCGGCAGGAGAGCCTGCCATAAAACCAAAGGCTTCCCCGGGTTCCGCATGAAAGGCTTTCTGAAGAGCAGGACCTGCGCTTGCAGAATAGGCAAATTCCAGGTGACCGGATTCACTGATATAAAGCTCCCCTGCATATTTTTCGGTAAGCTCCAGAGCAAGCTGGACTGCGTGACGTACATCAGAAATATCATTTCCTCCCAGTACAATATAGTTTCCGTGGCCGCCCCAGCCTTTGGTATCTCTGGGCAGTTCAATGGAAAGAATTTCTGTGTTGGTGGCTTTTACCGCATCATCAATGGCGGTGAGCTGTCCGGCAGCGCCTGTCCGGGAGCTGAAAAGCCCGAGAGCATGGTATTTGGTACCGATGTTCATTTTTTGAAGAAGTGTATCGTCAATGCCGGAGATCACAAGTCCAATAGTATCAAGAACTGTGGTTCCGACAAATTCTGTCCGTGTACAGTGTGTGCTGATGTCTTTTACATTCATAAAAAAATCCCCTTTTGGTATTGTGACTTTAATATAGCCTAAAAATTGTGGGATTTCAATGGATTTCCCTGTATTTGACAGCGTTTTTATATATTTAAGAAGGAAAAACGTACTCTCTGAAATCTTCAAAAAAGTTTTTTCGTGTTTTTTGAAATTTTTTAAAAAAAGTGTTGACAAATGCTATGAAAATGAATATAATAATTTTTGCAGTCGCGAGATATGGCTGATAAATAAAGAAATCGAAGCGTGGCTCAGTTTGGTAGAGCGCTGCGTTCGGGACGCAGAGGCCGCAGGTTCAAATCCTGTCGCTTCGACTGGAATGTGAGGAATCCTTTAATTAAAGGGTTCCTTTTTGTTTTATTTGTTAATATATCGTAAGAAAGTATGTTCGTGTTACATTAAAAATGAGAGGAAGGAGCTTCTTCTGCACTTATGTGTAAAATTTATGTATCATTGATTTGGTGAATGAAACAACAGCAGGGAAAATTTCATATTGTTACCGGATTGTAATCTCCTTTTGTTATGATAGACTCAACATAACGAAGGGAGACATTTTTATGAAAATATTAGAGACAAAGCATCTGAAAAAATATTACGGTCAGGGCGACAGCCTGGTAAAAGCCGTGGACGATATCAGCATTTCAGTAGAAAAGGGCGAGTTTGTTGCGATTGTAGGTACCAGCGGCTCTGGAAAGACATCACTTTTAAATCTGCTGGGCGGTCTGGACTATGCAGACAGCGGAGAGGTAATTATCGGCGGACAGTCTCTGCTGAATATGAAGGACGAGGAGCGTACCGTATTCCGCAGAAGAAATATTGGATTTATTTTTCAGAATTATAATCTGGTATCTATGCTGAATGTGTATAAAAATGTGGTTCTTCCAATACGGCTGGACGGAAATAAACCTGATGATGAGTTTATCGGAAAAATATTGAGCCTTTTAGGACTGACGGAAAAATCCAGGAACCGTCCCAATCAGCTTTCCGGCGGCCAGCAGCAGAGAGTGGCTATTGCAAGGGCTCTGGCTTCCAAGCCAAAGATCGTTCTGGCAGACGAGCCTACAGGTTATGTATGATTAGTACAACACAGATTAAAAAAATGAGATGCCTGTGATTTCATTGGCATTATTAACACGGATCTCTTTTAAGGTATTCTTCCAGAGGGTGCGCTTTTCTTCTCTGGTCAGGGAATCGTAGATCTCCCGGAAGTCGTGGGAGATGATTCGGCGTACACCAGATAGATCTATATGCTTTTCTTCTTCTGGATCCTCAAGAGCGGACAGGGCAGCAGTATAGGTTTCGTAATCTTTTTTATATTCATCAATATCAATCAGATCATTCATGTACAAATCTTTCAGTTTAGTAAGCTTCCGGCGCAGGACAGAGCGGTCTATGCTGGCAGCAGTTCTTTTTCTTTCGGCAGCCTGCACATTCCAGGCAACTTCATATTTTTCAATTTCTTCTCCCAGGTGATCAAATAACCATGCTTCAATTACATCCTCGCGTGCGGAATGGTTGTGGATACAACGACCGCGTTGAAAATGCTGGCTGCAGCGGTAGTAAATGTAGCCGCGTGAATAGTAGCCAACAAGATTATGACGACATTCTTCGCAAACTAAAATACCTGTAAAGATATATACCCTTCCGGCAGGGTTGTGCCGGGAATTACGCCTAAGCAGCTCCTGGACGTGTTCAAACTGCTCTTTGCTGATAACCGGAGGACAAAAATCATCGTTGTAGCGGCCGTTCTTATCGTAAACACCTATCGTCAGTTTGTCTCTCAGCATCCGGCGAAAAGTGGCCTCGCACCAATTTACATCATAGGTCTCGCGTATGTAGCGGATTGTGGCACGTTGAGAAGTGGTATTCTCAAAGTGGTTAAAAGCATCCTGTATAATCGCAGCGTTTTCCGGAATCAGCTCGTAGCGTCTCTCATTGTTGATGCGGAGCCAGAAAGGACACTTGCCGGACAGAACGGTACCATGCTGGATCTTGCTATCAAAAACAACATGGATTCTTTCTCCGCATATATCAGCTTCATTCTGAGCAATGGACAGTTTGACGTTAATATAAAGCCGGCCATTGGCTGTAGTGGTATCGTATTCCTCATCAGTAGTTTTCCATTGACAGTTATGAGTTTCCAAAACCTCCATAACTTTATAGTAATCCCGGACTGATCGGAACCAGCGGTCAAGACGGCAGAACAAAAGCATATCCACTCCATCCGCACGGACCAGATCAAGCATCTTCTGGAACTCAGATCTTTTGTGCATATTCTTTCGGGCTGTTTTTGCAGCATCCACAAAAAGCCCGGCAATGATCCAGCCGCGCTCTTTTGCATACGCAACAAGCCTTTCTTTCTGAGCCTCTATGGACAATCCTTTTATTTTCTGCTCTTCGCCGGAAACACGGACATAAAGAGCTGCCCGTATTGGAACTTCGGAAGTGTTTTGGTTTCTCATATGATCATCTCCTTAAAAATGGGTATAAAAATAACAGCCAGAGGAATATAGAGATTCCACTTGCCATGGCTGCCCGAAGATGATACAATATTCTTGTACGTAAAATATGTATGCATCTCCGGATGTATTGGCCGTCTCAGTGTTGGTAGCACAGGGGCGGTTTTTTTATTTTATTTATTATGTGTAATAACATCAAGTGCAGATAAAATACGGTGTGCTTCGTCAAAAGCTTGTTTGTATTCATTGCTATTGGTTTTAATTGGTTTGGAAAGAAGCGGTATTAAAACACAAGGGCAATCAAAACTATTTAAAGTTGCTTTAATACATAAAGATTCTACTCTCTTTTTTTGAACTCGCTTGCCTGTAATTCCTCCTGCGACTGCACCGAAACCACCGAAAAGTGCACCACCAATCAATGCTTGACCAACGCCTCCGCTGGTTACAACACTGTCATCTTCTATAAGTTCATAGCTGATCAAATCGGAAAAATCAAACCAGACATTATTGCCGATTTTACTTCCGGATTTAATCATTTTTTCTACAGCAAGAGACAAGCCTAATGTGTAAAAAGCCATTATACCCTTCACAGATTTTTTTACAAAACTATTCTTTTTGACTGCAACGGCTCCACTGATCTGAAACTTGCGGTTAACTTCGTCTATTTTAACAACGCTTATTTTTTGAGTTGCTTTATATTTGACGGGAGCAGAGGACTGTGTTGAAGAGATGGATGACTTTGAAGGAACTGTGCTCCAGATAGAAGACAGAGAAACCTCAGGATCTTCTTCTTTTTTTGTATCGGGTTCAGGTATAACTATTTCTTGAATGGGACAGCCGCAGTTGGGACAAGCAGCGGCTTTATCCGAAAATTCTTTTCCACACTCTGTACATTTGATTAATGCCATGATATGTATCTCCCCTATCCTTTGTTTATGGAAATAATTACCAGTAGAATAAACCAACCAATTCCCGTATAATGGGGAACAGGTGAGCGTTTTGAAAATACTACTGGATGAAATTATGTACTTGAAAAATTTATCTGTTCGCCAAGTATCTATTATGACAGGGATTCCTAAATCAACGGTTTATGATATTATGACCGGAAGAAAAATCCCTCGAATAGATACCATGGAAGTGATTGCAGCAGGGCTGAAAATAAGAATTTCTGACCTGTATGAATCACCTTATAAATAAGTGTCCGAGATCTCGGACAATGCCTCTTGTTTACGTGATATTGCTTATGATATATCGTATAAAATATATACACGTAAAGGAGGAATTACATATGAACAAGAAAGAAAAACAAAATTACCTCTGTAATCTGATTAGAAAGCTGAGCGAAAAACAGCTCGACCATCTGATCAGCCTGATACGCGGCATGTTGGGGAAGACTTCTTAGTCTTCCTCTTTTTTTATATCTTTCAAGGCAAGTTCATATTGTTTCATGATATTTGCCCATACATCATCCGGAACCGCATACACCAGCTCCAGAAGAGCGGTAAGGACTGCGCGTTTGGATGGCGAAGCGTTTTCCATTATATATCCGAAGCGGTTGTAAGCCTTTTCGTATGAAGTGGATGAAACAAACATTTCTCCACATTCGTCTCTTAGCCAGGATTCATTAACATTAAACTCCCGACAAATAGATTTAAACATTTGATCCGTAAGATTTCGCTCCCCGTTTTCAATTCGTGAAATAGCTGTTTTAGTAACTCCGAGCTGTTTTCCGAATTCCTCAAGAGTCAAGTTCATTTCTTTACGGATATACTTTATACGTTCGCCCTGATTCATCATTTCCCTCCTTTCTGTAAAAATAGGATATCACTTATAAAAAAGAAAGTCAATAAGAAAAGTTACCAAAGGAAACAAAAAGTAGTTGACAATATGACCGAAGGAAACTATAATGTTGTCAAAGGAAACAATAAAGCGAGGTGAGAGAGTGACAGAAATTTTAAAAACTGTAGAAATTGACACAGAAAAAGGCGTTTATAAGATAAATGGCGAAGATGTTTCAAAGACATGTTCGAAGTTTTTGTTGTCTTTTGAAAATGGAAGATGGACGCTGGAAACGGAAGAAACTAAGAGATATCTATTTCCAGCGCCACAAAAAGCTATGGTATAAATTTGCTGATAAAATCAGATATTTCAGAAAGATTATTTTTAAAGCGATTTTCCATATAAATTATAGACGAATCAGTGAGATCAAAATCACCGCCTATATATACTTTAAGAAATCCTTTTTGTCCTAATTCCAAGATAGTATCTGAAATATCACTTTTATGCCAAGTTGCCAAAATAGGGTCATTGGAAGGGTATTCATCAGAAAAACGTCGGGAACTTCTTTTGGGATTTCCTAGTTTACGGCGTTCAAGATACTCTTTGTAGAGACAGCAAAGCATTTTATCGGCATCTTTTGTGAGTTCATCATTCATGCGATATCTCCTTTCTGTTTACTCGGTGCGGCAACACCTGTAATTCAAGAATAGGAGAAAGAACAATAGAAGTCAATAGTCTACTGGAAGACAAGGGGGAGGTGAGAGAGATGAAACGGTTAAGAAGTAAAAAGCCAGGAAAAAACCACATTGTCATAGTTGTCAAGGCAACCAAAGAAGATAGGGAGAAAATACAAAAAGAACTCCGAAAAACAATTAGAAAGATAAAATCTATTTCGGAATCTGAGATAAGCTATGAAATTTTCAGTTGATTCAGAGAGAAAACCAGAAGAGAAAGGAGAGTTATCATGGTAAAAATCAATGAAAACATTTGTGAAATCGGCAAAGAGGATGAAGAAAAACGCCTGAATGATGTCGAGAAAATCGTTCAGAACTGGGAAAAAATCCCGGAATATGCCAGAGGGAAATTTGATGGAATTGTATCCACATACGTTTCGTTCTTCCTTCCGGGAGATACAAAAAAAGCCGGCTAAAGAAAGGAGAGCCACTATGGAACAGACAGGAACATTTAATCCAAAGAAATTTTATGAAATCCTGGCAGGAATCTTATCACGGAAGTACGGTGTAAAGATCACGGTCCAGGAAATAAAAAAGGCGGCATGAAAGATCAGGAGGACGAGCCATGCAGAGAAAACACTTAGTAGCGGCGTATATTGCTGCATTTGAAATGATACTGTCCTGGGATGAGTGGGATGGAATAATCGAGATGATTATGGCAGCGTTGATGTTTTGGGGTCTGAACTGGCTTATGCTGATCAACATGGAAGGAGATAAAAATGAGGAAATATAACCCGGAAATTCATACCCCCCGCACCGGATGGGATGCAATCTCTCTTGAAATGGCACGAGAGGAAGGGAAAGAGCTTTTTGTAGATGAAAACGGAGAGGTCTGGACGGCAGATAAAAAGCACTTTGCCGGGAAGATCCGGAAAGAGGAACCGGTATGCTGAAGATCATCAAAGAAAACAGACGTCTCCGGAAAGAAAACGCAGAACTGCGTAAGGCTATCGAAGAAACTCTCCGGGAGCTGAACGATGCAGGATTTGCCAATAAGAGCATCCTGATCATGTCAGCCAGTATCCGGTTGGAGAGGGCATTGGAAAAAGTAACGGAGGACGAATCATGAACGATAAGGATCAGGTATGTATCTGGATTATACGCTTTGCAGATTATACATTAGCAAGCTGTTTGGGTACATATCAACAGGCAATGGAAAAAGCTGAGAAAATCAAAGACCTTTACGGCGGCAGCTATACAATCGCATAAAAAGACCCGTACACGGCAATGTACGGGCAAGAGGTTTTACGTCCTCTGGTATTAGACCTGTCTAAACTATACCATCCAGAGGACGTAAGGTCAAGAAGATGCGGGGAAAATCCCGTTTTTATTTTTAAATTTTTTGGGGACAGGCCCCCTTCAAGGCTTGATAAGGAGTATTAGAGATAGGTTCGAGGTGGTATATGAGGTTTGCATACATAAGACATATATGGGAGTGCGGAGAGACTCTGGAGATAGAGGAAAAGCATACGGGCAGATATGGAGCCAGCGGACAGAAGAGGCAGAAAAGAAAGAAAGCAACTCCGGAAGATATCGAGAGACAGAATCAGTGGAAAAAAGAAAGAGATCTTCGCAGGCTGATCAAGTGGAATTTCGGAAAACATGATTACTGGATGACTGTCACATACCGAAAAGGGGACCGTCCTACATGGGCTGAAATGATAAAGGATATCCAGAAGCTGATCAAAGATGTTCGGAAGTGTTACCGCAAGATCGGAAAAGAGCTGAAGTACATATACCGCCTTCAGATTGGAAAAAGAGGAGGCCCGCATATCCATATTCTGGTAAACCGGGTTCAGAGCCAGGAAGGGGGAACAGACATCTTCTTTTCAGAGTGCTGGAAAAAAGGCCACATCAATTTCCGATCCCTCTACGAGACGGGGAATTTTGAAGATCTGGCAGAGTATATAGCAAAACCAATAGAGGAATGGGAGCCAAAAGAAGCGAAACGATATCACCCGTCCCGGAATCTGATCCGCAAAGAGCCGAAAGAAAAAGTGATCAATCGAAGAAATCTGGTTGATAAGCAGGGGAGGATGATCTACCCAAAAGCACCAAAGGGATATTACATAGATCCGGATTCTGTTCGTATGGGAATCAACCCTGTAACTGGCTACGCCTATAGGCATTACACACTGATTAAGCTAGATAGGAGGATTTAAGTGAAACAGGTAGATGCTTTTATTATCACATCCACCAGAGCGCCGGGAAAGACCCGGAAAGCCTGGTATCAATATATTTTAGTCTGTGAAGGGCATACACGAAGCGGAGAAGCCTGTGTACGCAATACTACTGGACACCGTTTAGTGTTGGAGTGCGCAGTAGCGGCGGCAAAGGAGCTGGTCAGGCCTGCTATGGTCACATTCCATACAGATTGCTATTACTTTGCAAACGGGCAGAGACAGCTTGTCACATGGAAAGACAACGGATGGAAACGGTCGGACGGAAAAGAACTGAGAAATCTGGATCTGTGGCAGCTTCTGGAGGAAAAACTCCGCATCCATGCCGTGAAATTCAAAGTGGAATCCATGGAGATTTATAAAAATGAAAATGAACGCCACCCGTGTTAGGCAAAATGGGCGTTTGCGGGCCTTTGGGGATAAAAAAGTGGATAACAACCAAAAGACACGTTTTTACTGGGGCAAATCAAGGGTTTCAGGATGTGGAAACAGGATTTTGAAAGACAGATTTACAAAAATGTCCGCAGGAATCATAAAAAACAGCCCTCAAACACGCATGAAGTACAAGAAAAAACGTGTCCGCAAAAGGAGAAAATATGGAACAGCTACGATTGACCCTGCCGGAATTAGAGCAGGAAGAGAAACAGATCCGGGAGAATCTGGGAGGGATCGTCCGGAATTTTGTCAAAACAGGGTGGCATCTGTCCCGGATAGACAGATCAGGAGCTTATAAGTTAAAGGGCTATCACTCTGTCACGGAATACGCCCGGGAAACCTTTGGCATGACACCGGACGGAGTAAGCCGGTTTATACATGTTTATGAAAAGTATTCTGTACAGGGAGATACTCCGGAACTCAGGGAAGAATACCGGGATTTTAAGTTTTCCCAGTTGACAGAGATGTTGCAGCTTCCAGAAGAGGACTACAGAATGATCCGGCCGGAAACAAAGCGTGAAGATATCCGGGCTTTGAAGAAATTTAATAAGCAGTCCGAACACAACCCAGACAACCTCCTGAACTGGCAACAGGAACGGGATGATATCATCCGGGAGGCGGTGAAAGACTTCTTTTTCTCCAGAAAAAAAGATCTGAACGGAATCTACGAACAATATGGCATTGGCCCATATCCAGAAGAAGATATAAAAAAGATGGCCAGATTCCTGTATCACGAGAAGAAAAAGAAATTCCAGAATGACCGGGTATTCCTGATACTGTATCCGGATCAGGTTTTTATCAAGAGTTCTGACGGAGGGCTGCATGATATCACCTGGACAGAATTTTTCCAGACTATGGGATCGATCTTTGATGGTTCTGCAGCCGGGAAAGACACTTGGGAAAATTATTTTAATCCGGATCCAGACGGAAAGTTCGAGGAACAGATCCCCGGCCAGGACAACATCATGAATCATCCGGAATATCTTCCAGGGAAACTCCATGGCCGGAAATTTGAGCACTGCATTTATCTTCCGGAAGAGGACTGTATTTCAGAAGACTGCGGATCCTGCGAAAAGAAGAAATTCCCGGACGAGCAGGAAACGAAAGAACAGAAGTCAGTCAAAGAACTGAAAAAGCCGGATCAGGAAGAAAAAGAATATCTTGACGCTGCAGCCAGACATTTGATTAAGTCATATCACATATGGATGAAGGAAGATTTTTCAAATAGAGTTCTGCATGTGGATAAATCTCCGGGAGAATTAAAAAATAAGATTGGACAAGATCGTACAAGATGGTTTGCCACCGATAAAGGTACTGCTCATATCAATATGTTTGATGATTATGTCCAGCTCTGGGACGAAGACAGCAAATACATGGGTGATTATGACTGGTTTTATCTGGCGGCGGCTATACAGAGAATGTGGAACGTTGTGGCACTGGAATCACTGGAAGAGAAAAGAAAAAGAGAACTGGAAGAACAAAGGGAAGAGCCTGAGATAGAAATTGCGCCGGCGCAAACAGAAACAACTCCTGAAGAGGTTGCTGATGCAAAAGATATAAAAACAGAGAATCTTTCCCTGGAAAACCTAAGCATCCAGATAAACACAGATGTCTGGCCGGGGGATCTATCCGATATCCCGATACCGTCTGAGTTATTCATCCGGGAATACCTGGAAGAGGAAGAAAAGATGCTGAGAGATTACCTGGAATGCGACGGTCTTCCGGAAAGAACAATCCTCCGGCAGCAGTTAAAGGTAGCCGGGCTCAGAATCCTCCGGAATCTGGTTAGAGATGTCCTGGAAACAGAAGAGGAAATAACCCAGCCGGAGCTTCCGCGCCTGAAAAACAACGAGGAACGGAAGGAATGGCTGCGGAACTACAAAATATGGCCGATTCGCCATGTGGACGCTTACACAGGTGCAAAATACTACGAGTACCGTTTTGATAACGGCGCTGTTCTGGTAGCGGAAGAATGGAAAAACAAGGGAAACGAATACATACCAGATTATGAAACCGTGTATTTCCACCTGATCGGAGGACCGGAAGCACCAAGAGGACACTATGGAAACCGGAAATGGGAGACACATGATAAATTCGACCGTTTTCCGGACAGCGAGACAGCAATTGTGGAATTTTTAAAAGCAGTCCAGAAGTAACGGAAAGAGAGATGGAGGAACATAATGGGAAGAGCAGAATTAAGACGCCAGGCCAAGAGCCGGAAGAAGGAACAGGAGAAAGTCAATAAAGTATTAAAAAACGCAGGTTTTCCGGAGTTCCGACTTCCACCGGCACCACTAAAGACCACAAACCTTTCCGCGCAGGAAGTGGCAAACATTACCGGCACTAAAATTGCCGTCCTGGAACAATGGAGAAAGGAGCAGACAGAGGAGATCAGAAAAGCCTGCATTATGGAAGCACAGGAAAAACTGGATCAGGCGGAAAATTTTATTACTCTTTGCAATATCATTACATCCCTGAAAGCCCTGGAAGGCTTCCGGTACGGCAGGGCGGCAGCAGAACATATGTTAAGCCATTACTCAGAAAGCGTGGTGGCGTCAGAAAAAAACAATATCCAGACCACATATAAAGAACTCCAGAAGAAATGGGGGATCGAACTGGAATTTGAAGATCCAGATCTTAATAAAGAGATGGGATTCGAGGATGCGAACTGGATGGAGGAATACATAGGCAGGAATATCCCGTATTCCGTTTACGAAAAGATCTGGGACGATTCCCGGAATATCCAGTCTGTCTGCACCCAGCTTGCAGTGATCTGGGAGCTGTGCGAGGATTTCAGCTTCTCGAAGCACAAGAAAGGCGACGGAAGCATGTTGGACAAGTTTATGCATGGAACCAAGGAAAAATATGACCGGATCGATTCCATGAAGCACGGAGCCAAGGACACTATGAGGATGCTGAAAGAAAAATACGATATCGATATCGGATGGACGGAAAAGACCGAAGAAACCATAAGGAGGTTTGATCTATGAATACCAGGCAGAAAAAGAAACAGTTCAAGAAAGTCCACGGGGAGAATCCTCCAAAAGGGATAGTACTCTGCGGGGAATGTCTTTGGTTCCAGACATCGAAGCCGATCTGGCGGCGGGAAACAGGGAATCTGAAAGTATTTATCGAGGCCATGACAGAGAGGAGAAAGAAATGCAGGAAGAGAAACTGGTAGAGCTTTTGAATGGGTTAATGAGTACGGCTTGCGATAACTGTAAAAAATAGAGGGAGTATCCCAGGAGAAAGCGGATGAGATCTGTGTGGGATGCCCTGCAGGAGATCTCTTATGCGCAATCCTGAATGAAAACAACCGGTATTCCCAAATTGTACTCTGCAGTGAATGCGAATATTACCGTAAAGATAACGATTGCCAGGGAAATGAATTTGCCTGGTGCCGGCTGAAAGATGGACTTGACGGAAACGTCGATCCGGATGATGGCTGCAGCAGAGGAAAAAGAAAAGGGTGCAACTAAAATCCAAATATATCACACAAATAAAGGGGCGGTCTTCCGCCCCGGAAAGGAGCCTATGGAACAGACAGGGCTGTTATTTCCAAAAACACCAACGAAAAAGAAGAAAAAACACCATAAACCAAGCATCTTGCAAGACAAGAATCACACCTGCTATCTCTGTATCTTACTGAATGGAGATCGCCATAAACACAGAACCCTCCATGAGCATCATATTTTCGGAGGTCCGAACCGGATCCACTCCGAAGAGGAAGGGTTAAAAGTCTATCTTTGCCCAGAACACCATCTTACAGGATCGGCAGCGGTCCACAGATGCCAGGAGACGCAAAACATCCTGCATCAGATCGGGCAGCAGGAATTTGAAAAGACACACACCAGAGAAGAGTTTAGAAAAATATTCGGGAGGAGTTATTTATGAATGTAAAAATATGGTCCAGAAGCAAGAAAGAAACCGGAGGATACGCATGTATGCCTTTAAAGGGTAATATCCCACAGGGCAAGAAAGGATGGAAATTAACCACCTGCCCGGAATGCGGAGAAGCGTGCTGGGAGACTCCACTTTTGCAGAGCATCAAACAGTCAGACCCAACACTAAAAGCGCTGTGTACATTTTGCGCACTGAGGAAAGGAGTAAATTAATGGAGATTAAATACGCAGATAACGTTACCCTTACGGTAGAGATCATAGATCAGATGGTAGAAGACTTTAAACGCTGCCAGGAAATGGCAGAAAAAGTAAATTGTGACGGAATGGACTGTAACAGTTGCTCAAACAACATTGATATCCTGGACGGATTCGGCCTTTGTGATGTGCCGGAAGTCCGGGAAGAGCTGGAAAGGAGAATCAAGAATGGTTAATAAAACCTGCGCAACCTGCATAGACAACGACAACGGCCTCTGTGACCGCAAAGGCATCCTGATCCACGAGGACGATACCTGCGATCAGCACAGAGAGGACTGGCGGCAGAGGATGATGGAGAAATTTGACAGGAGGGAATGATGTATGAAAGTACCCAAAGAAATAGCAAGTAAAGCAGAAAGATATGAGGATCAAAAAAAAGAAATAGATAAACTTTATGAAGATCTGGAAGAATTTGCGAACGAACATGGATTTGAAGATTTTTGGGTGAACGGTTTTGGGGTATCTCAAGAACCGGAAGGCGAAGAGCAGTCTGACGGAGAATACTGTGACCAGTGGATGCGTGGAGAAGATTCCGGAGACGGAATATATTATTATCCGATCGAAGGAAGTACACAATATCTCTGGATAGCATATTCGTTTTGATAGGAGGGAATGAAGTGATTGACTTTGGGTATTACAACATGGATTGTATGGTTGGAATGAAGGAATTCCCGGACAAGTTCTTTGACCTAGCAATTGTTGACCCACCATATTTTTCAGGACCGGAACGCAGAAACTATTACGGCAGCAAAGTCAGTCCTATAGGAGTACAAAGATTGTATGGAACATTAGATACGTGGAAAGTGCCTGGAGAGGAATATTTCAGGGAGTTGATGCGTGTATCAAAACACCAAATTATATGGGGATACAATTATTTTAGTTGGAGTTTTCCTCCGGGGCGGATAGTGTGGGATAAGTGCAATGGAAACAGTTGTTTTTCGGATTGCGAGATTGCTTTCTGCAGTCTACATAATTCTACCAGATTATTCCGCTATATGTGGAATGGGATGTTCCAAGGGAAAAGCATTGCTGAGGGATGGGTACAACAGGGAAACAAAAAGCTCAACGAGAACAGGATACACCCTACACAGAAACCAATAAATCTGTATCGCTGGTTGATTCAGAAATATGTAAAACCAGGATGGAAGATATTAGATACTCATGTTGGCAGTGCAAGCAGTTTGATTGCGTTGGAAGAAGCCGGAATACCGTATGTAGGATTCGAGATAGATTCTTTTGTGTATCAGATTTCAAAACAACGTTTAGAAGAAGCCAGAGGAGGAATAAACCATGAATAAAGACTGTAACGGCTGCTTCGGGGCAGCAGGAGACGATTGCCAGAAATGCCAGGAAGTTGACGAAGTGACGCCACCAAAACTGGATATCACCCCAGAGCTGGCGATAGCGGCATACAATACACTGATTGATTACTGCAAACAGTTTGATTCTGAGAGTAATTGTGGAAATTGTATCTTTGAACAGATTCGTTATCCGGAATCAGACGAAACGGTATGTACTCTGAATTTTTATCATACTTGTCCTGTGGATTGGGACAAGATCACTCTCCCTTCCCTGAACGGCAACACAGTCACTTACATAAAAGACGGCCAGCTTAAAAGAATAACCTGTGGACGGCACGAGGAAGCGGTAGAGCTTTACGAGGAGGTAAGGCATGGCAAAAAAATGGTCTGAAATGACAGAGCAGGAAATCAATAGATTAAAACAGCAACAGTGCATGAAGTGCGAGTATTATTCCAGATGGGCTGGTGATGGGGTAAACCATGCTACCTGTGAGTACATCACAAGAGTAGGTCATTCAAGAGGATGCAGTCCTCTGGAGTGCAAGCGAAAAGGAATATTTGAACCTCGCAGGACGCAAAGGAGGCGGAAATCATGAAAAATGCAGAAGGCTATCCGGATCCGACTGCCGGGGATGCCATAAGAGCTTGTGGGAGGATGCCGACACACATATACAACATTTATTCCGTGATCAATAACGTGGCCGGACTTCACGGGCTGGAGATCACAGGCCTGCGTGACAAGAAAACCGGAAAAGAATGGAGGAGAGAGCGATAGCCTATAGAAGAGGAAGATCTCCACCAGAAACAGTACATAACAAAATTCAGAAAAAGGAGAAAAGAATGGGAGCATTTCTTATCTTTTTAGCATCTGCCATTATCATAGCGGCAGCAGGGATCCTGATTTACTGGATTGCTTCATTGGTTTCCATCGGAATCAGGAGAAAAAACAGAAAGTACGATATCGAAGAAGAAACCTATAAGAAAATAATCAAAGAAATCAGGGAGGAACAGGATCAATGAAGAAAATCGTGATCGGATTTATTGTTTTAGCAGCAATTATTGGTGGAGTATTTACGGTGAAATCAATGCGCCGAGTTGGACAGGGAGAAGTCGGAGTGGTTTATTCCATGAAAGACGGAGTGCAGGAAGAGACACTTTCTCCGGGAATGCATTTTGTAGGGCCTTTTGACAAGATGAAATGTTATCCAGTGTCACAGCAACAACTTGTGTTGAGTAACAATCCAAGTGATTACAACGAAAAAGAACATGCAGACTGGCATGTAGATGCTCCGGCCAATGGTGGAATGGTGTCGCTGAATATGACAGTAAACTACAATTTTCTTCCGGACAAGGTCACCAGTCTGTACGAGAAATTCAATGGAATGGACGGAGAGCAGATTGTAGAGAACATGGTACAGAACTCTATTGTTGCATACACCAAAGAAGTAACACCTCAGTTTTCAGTTATGGATATCTACAGCACCAAGCGTTCGGAAGTGAGCCAGGCGATTACAGAATACTTAAACAGTAAACTGCAATCGGAGTATGGAATCAACGTGGCATCTGCATTGATTATTGATGTGCAGCTGGATGATGCCCTGAAAGAAAAGGTGCAGGCGAAAGAGCAGGCGAAACAGGATGCTGAGAAAGCGGAATTGGACAAGCAGACAGCGATTGCACAGGCGGAGACAGATAAAGTAAAGGCGGAATCCGCGGCAGCAGTTGCGATTGAAAAAGCAAAAGGTCAGGCAGAATCAAATAGACTGGTATCCGAGAGTCTTACTCCGGAACTGATCCAGATGAAAGAAGCAGAAGCGCGTTTAAAACACGGATGGGTAACAGTACAAGGCGCTGATGCAGTTGTGACAGAATAAAATAAAAATTCAGGAGGAGACAATGGACGAAAAAGAACTGACAGAAAATGAAAAGAAAAAAGAATATCTGAAATCGTATAAGAAAGCATTAAGAAGAGAACAGCGTATTCTTGACGAGATCCAGTGTCTCCGCCTGGATAAAATGTTTCCTTCCATTGTCCAGGACGGGATGCCGCATGGCAGCAGTCAGGAGGATTTATCCGGATACGCAGCGACCTTAGATGAAATGATCGAAGATCTGAAAAAAGAACGTTTGGAAAAGGTCAAGATACGAAAGAAGATAGAGCGGAGCATCCGGAACCTGAAGGACGAGGATGAACAGGAAGTGCTGAGATTAAAGTATATAAATGGATGGGAATGGGAAGATATTGCTATAGAGATTGGATATGGATTAAGAAATACTCATTATATCCACAGCAGAGCGTTAAAAAATCTGAGCATTGAATAAAAGTTTGCATAGTATTGCACACTCACCTTATGATATAGTGTAAATGGAATTTGATGAACAAAAACATTAATTCCTCCATCTCACGGCAGTCAGTTTCATAGCCTGGCTGCTGAATCAAAGGCATCTGGCAGTAGTCAGGTGTCTTTGCTGTTTAAAAAAGGCAAGGTGAAAATATGGATGAAAGATATGTATTCAATGCGGCACAAAATAAATACGCTGGAACGATTCATAAAATGGCAGATTTAGCATTGCAAGAAGGGTATAAATTTATTTTATTTAACGATCAAGTGTATTGTATATCAGAAGATATAATAATCAATACAGGATTAACCCGAAATGACATTTTCCGATATTTATGATAAAATATAAACATTATAGTTTGTTCGGAGGAAATAGGATGGAAAAACCAATAGTGTTTATATCACACATAACAGAAGAAAAGGAAATGGCTTTAGAATTAAAACAGTTAATTGAAGAAAGTTTTTTAGGAATGCTAAGCGTGTTTGTGTCATCAGATGAGAATAGTATTTCTAGCGGCTCCAGATGGCTTGATAATATTACATCGGCATTGGGAAACTGCGCGATAGAATTAATTCTTTGTAGCCCTAAATCAGTGAAGCGTCCGTGGATTAATTTTGAAGCAGGAGCAGGATGGATAAGAGAAATACCAGTAATCCCTCTATGTCATTCAGGTATGGAACCGTCTTCGCTTCCAGTTCCGTTAAATTTATTGCAAGCAGCTAAGATTTCAGAAATGTCAAATTTAAAATTAATATTTCCGGTTTTAGCAAGTGCAATAGGTGCAAAGTGCCCAAATGTAATGTTTGATGATTTTATTGATAAAATGAAAAAATTGGAAAGAAAATATTCTTTCTGGAATGAAATTAATTCTAGTTTAAACAAATTTTACTGTAAATATCCGCAAATTTTTGAATTTATTAAAAATGGTAATACATCGGTAAAATTAAGAGATACGGAAATAAAAGAACTAGAAGAAATTTTAAAACCTTTTATAGATAGAAATTATGTGTCTTTGCTAAGAACAGGAAATTTGGAAATTACAGGAAAAGGTATGAGATGTAGTGTTGATATAATATCTTCTCAAAAATACAAGGATTTATTTTTAGACAAAGCTTGTAAGTTTTGTAATAACTAAATGTCTACGGCACCCTTCGGGGTGCTTTTCTCATGCAACAAAACCATACCCTTGTACATGGATACTGGAAACCGCTGCTCAGCCAAAAGGAGGTGAACCTGAGTGACAAAGAAACAGAAAAGATTTGTGGAAGAATACCTGATTGACCTGAATGCCACTCAGGCTGCCATCAGAGCCGGCTACAGCCCGGATACAGCAAAATCTATTGGGAGTGAAAACCTGACAAAACCTGACATTCAGGCGCGTATTGCAAAAGCCATGGCAGAACGCAGCAAGCGTACCGGTGTCAATGCTGATCGGGTGGTAACAGAACTGGCAAAGATTGCTTTTGTAAATGCCAGCGACGTGATAGATGCCGATACGGCAACGCTGAAGCCGGATGCAGCTCCTGAGGACACGGCTGCTATACAGTCGGTGAAGGTAAAAACCTTTGGTGAGGACGGGCTGGAACGTGAAATCAAGATGGCTGATAAATTGAAAGCCCTGGAACTGCTGGGTAAACATCTTGGTATGTTTAAGGATAAAGTAGAACTGTCTGGCATTAATGAAGAAAAGAATAAACTTGACGATCTGCTTCAACAGATGCGGGGAGGTGGTTAAGCTTCATGAGTTCTGAGAGACTGATACTATCAGAGAAGTACAAAGCCTTCCTGAAATGTGATGCTCCTGTAGAATATCTTGAAGGTACCTGACCACGGCAGCAGGAAAAACTACAGTAGGTCTCTTTAAGTTTATGCTGAAGGTAGCCGAAAGCCCGAAGAAACTTCATATCCTTGCGGCAGACGATACCGGAGCGGCAGAAAAGAACATCATCAACAAAGATCTGGGTATACTGGATGATTTTGGAGTTCTTGCAGAGTACAAAGGCAACGGATCTGGTGAATATAAGATGCCACATATTCTGTTCCACACATCCTCCGGAGACAAGATCATATTTGTAATCGGCTACGGAAACAAACGAAAGTGGAAGGATGCTCTTGGCGGTCAGTATGGATGTCTGTACATTGATGAGATCAATACAGCGGATATAGATTTCGTCCGGGAATCTGCCATGCGTTGTGATTATCTGATGGCAACTCTGAATCCGGATGATCCGAATCTGGATGTTTACAAAGAGTATATCAATTGTTCCAGGCCTCTTCCGGAATGGGAAGAAGAAACTCCGAAAGAAATTAAAGATGAGCTGAAAGAAGAACCAAAACCCGGCTGGGTCCATTGGTTCTTTTCTTTTAAGGATAATGCAGGACTTCCAAAGGAGAAATTGCAGAAGATCATACAGAATACCCCGAAAGGAACCAAAATCTGGAAGAATAAGATTGAGGGACTTAGAGGAAAAGCAACCGGTCTGATCTTTCCGAACTTTGACCGGAAGAAGCATGTAGTTTCTGCTGAGTGGGTACGGCAGCAGGTGAAATCCGGAAAGCTGAAATTTAAGAAATTTACAGCAGGATTGGATACCTCGTATTCCAGCAAATCTCCGGATACCATTGCTATGGTGTTTCAGGGGATCACAGAGGACAGGAAACTGATTACCTTGGCAGAAAAGGTTTATAACAATGCGAAACTGGAGGTTCCTCTTGCTCCTTCGGATACGGCAGTAAAATTCATTGCATTTTTGAAAGAGTGCCGGAAGGACTGGGGATTTGCCAGGGATGTGTTTATTGATAATGCCGATCAGGCGACGATTACGGAGCTGAACAAGTATAAGCGTCTGAAAGGCTGCCTGTACAGTTTTTACGACAGCTATAAAAAGGTTACGATTCTGGATCGAATCAACCTGCAGATTGGCTGGATCCAGCAGGGATGCTATTTAGTGGCAGATACCTGTACAGAGCATCTGGCAGAGCTGGATTCCTACAGCTGGAAAGAAGATAAGGATGAACCGGAGGACGGACACGACCATACAATTAACAGCCAGCAGTACGCCTGGATTCCTTACAGGCATCTGATCGGCTTCGAGGAGGATAAGAAATGAGGTGGACGAAAAAATTGAGCGAAAATGTAAAACGTGGGATTCGGAGCTGGCTGAATGTACAGGAGGCCAGTCCAGCCAACATACTGATCAATGAACCTTTGGACTATGAAGCAAATGCAATCAAAAACCGGATCTGGTACCGTGGTGACAGTGAGGAACTGCAGCAGCTTTACAGCCAGATTGACACAGGGGTAGATAAGTATAAGTTCTGGGCCTGCAAGAGCACACCGGGACAGGAAATCAGGAAGATCCATACAGGACTTCCGGCACTGGTTGTAGATACTCTGGCAGGAATCACCCTGGCAGATCTTGACATCCAGATTGAAAAAGACCAGGCGACACAGGAATTATGGGAACAGATTGATAAAGACAATAAATTCCGTAAAAAACTGGAGAAGGCAGTGAAAGAAACTCTCTATATAGGAGACGGGGCTTTTAAAATATCTTTTGATATACAGCTGAGCCAGTATCCGATCGTTGAGTTTTATCCGGGAGACAGGATCGAACTGGTAACAGAACGTGGACGGATCAAGGAGATTGTGTTTAAAACAGCGTACAGGCATGACCGCCGGGATTATGTTCTCTATGAGCATTACGGATACGGAATGATTACATATGAGCTGTACCGGGGAGAGACGCAGGTTTCTTTAAAAAGCATCCCTCAGACCGAAAACCTGGTAGATGTGGCGTTTGGAACAGATAAGCCGGAAGGGAAATATATGATGGCTGTGCCAATCCAGTTCTATGAATCCGGAAAGTGGGATGAACGGGGACAAAGTATCTTTGATAAAAAGATAGATTCCTACGATGCTTTTGATGAGGTGTGGTCACAATGGATGGATGCGGTTCGCATGGGACGCGCAAAGGAATATATTCCAGACTGCCTGATCCCCAGAAATCCGGAAACCGGAGAATTGATGAGACCCAACCATTTTGATAACCGTTTTATTGCAGTGGGAAACGATATGTCAGAAAATGCCAAGAATATGATTGATGTGGAGCAGCCTAACATCCCTCATGAAAGTTATCTGGCATCCTATTGTACAGCACTGGATCTCTGTCTCCAGGGTCTGATCAGTCCGTCAACGCTTGGAATTGATGTGAAAAAACTGGATAACAGTGAGGCACAGAGAGAAAAAGAAAAGGCTACGCTTTATACCAGAGGCACCATCATCAATGCACTGCAGGTGGATATTCCGCTTCTAGTAGAAACTGTACTAAAAGCTTATAACGAGTTTTACAGGAAACCGGTAAAACCAGTAGAGGTGACGGTAGAATTTGGAGATTACGCAAACCCGTCCTTTGAATCCCAGATAGAGACGATCAGCAAAGCCAGACAGGGACAGATCATGTCGGTGGATGCAGCAGTGGACGAACTTTACGGTGATGATAAGGACGATACCTGGAAACAGGAGGAAATCAAGCGGCTAAAGGAAGAACTGGGAATCGGAGAAGTAGAAGAGCCAGGTGTAAATCTGGAAGCTGGTGGATTCAAGGTGAATACAGGAGGATCACATGAAGGTAAAGGTAGCAAGCAGAACATACAGAATGAGCCGAAAGGAGTTTCAGGGCCTTCTCCAAATAGCAAAGGAACAGGTTCCTAAAGGAGTGTACGCGGTGGAAAAAGGTGATTATGCAGAATTGAGAAATGATAATTGTCGAAGTTCTACCCAGCTCAAAGCTCTGATCCGGCAGTTCAAAAGTCAGGGGTTTAAGGTACATGCAAACGGGAGGTGATCCCATTGCCTAAGATTAACGATCAGTACGATATTGGACAGGCTTTTGAAGCGATTGAGAACGAACTGATCGCTTCCATGATCCGTAATTTGCGCCGGCACAAACAGGAAGAGATTGACGAGAAAAAGCAATGGTCCATGTGGCAGGTGGAGCAGCTGAAAGCCTTGGAAAAGTATAAAAAATTCAATCAAAAGAAATATGGCCAGAAGTTTAAGGATATCAACAAAAAGATTCAGGCTCTGATCAGCATTGCCAGATCAGAAGGGGAAATGTCCCAGGAAGTTGCAATCTTGGAGGCCATCCGAAAAGGTTTCCCGGCAAAGAGAATATCGAAAGGCGCTACAGCAGAGTTTTTTAAGCTGAATGAAAGAAAGCTGGAAGCACTGATAAAAGCTACGATGAACGACATGAAAAAGGCTGAGACGGCTGTTTTGCGTATGGCCAACGATCAGTACCGAAAGATAATCTATAACGCCCAGGTATATGCCAATACCGGAGCCGGAACCTACGAAAAAGCAGTGGATATGGCAACAAAAGATTTTCTCTCTGCAGGATTGAATTGTGTGGAGTATTCCAATGGGGCAAGGCATACCCTTGCCGATTATGCTGATATGGCCATACGGACAGCCTGTAAAAGAGCTTACCTGCAAGGTGAGGGCGTAAAGCGTCAGGAATGGGGAATACATACGGTTATTGTGAATAAGCGCGGAAACCCCTGCCCGAAATGCCTTCCATTCTGTGGAAAGGTGCTGATTGATGATGTGTGGAGTGGTGGGAGCCGGAAAGATGGTTCTTATCCGCTTATGAGTACCGCAGTAGCACATGGCCTTTATCATCCAAGATGCAAAGACAGTCATACCACTTATTTCCCTGGCATTTCCACGGCAGATGATACCTGGACCAAGGAGGAACTGGAAGCTATTGGCCTGAAGAATAAAACAGAAGCCCGGCAGCAGTACGCTGAGAGGCAGGAGAAGCGGTTTGGGAGGTTAGAGAAAAATTCCCTGGACGAGGAAAATCAGAAAAGGTACGCAGCCAGAAGAGAAGAATGGAAAATGCAGAAGGAGTTAATAGCGAAACCGATTGAAAAAGTTGCTGATTCTGGTATAATCAACTTAAAAAGTGCGAATGAGGAAAGCTCAGTGACAGAAATACGGAATTTGGGTAAGATAAATATAGAGGTACTTGAAAAAGAATTTGGAAAGATTCAGACAGACGAAATTATTGTAACAAATGAGCGTATAGATCACATCAAAGAACGGCATCCGGAAGATTATGATTTATTTGAAAAATACGGAGAGGAAAGTGTCTCGTCTCCAGATCTGATCATAAAGGATATAAAGCATCAGGGTACGGTGTTTATGGTGAAGAAATTACCGGAAACAAACTTGAATGTGGTAGTACGAGTGGTTCTTGAAACGGACGACAGTAAACTAAAAAATTCTGTTATGACATTTTACAGAATCCGAGAAAAAAATCTCAAAAAATTAATAGAAAAAAATGGGATGCTTTACAAAAAGGAATAGCTATTGTATAATATTCATATAGTAATAGCGGCTTTACCCAAAGGATTATTGAAGTAGAGATTGTGCTGCTACGCACCTACCGGGTCAAAAGAAATGCGGGAAAGGGCACACCCGCCAATAATCCTTTGGTTTAGCAAATATAGATTATTCATACCACCGTCAGAAATGACAGGTGGTATTTTTATACTCATTTTTAAGAAAGAACGAGGTGAAAAGCTATGAAATTTACAGAAGCATTAAGAGAAATGAAGGAAGGTAAGAAAGTAAAACTTCCGTCGTGGGGTGGTTATTGGTATTGGGATAAAGAAAAACAGACAGTAATGATTCAGTGCAGATCACAGGACTCTGATCAGGGAGATCTTCTTGATATCAGAAAAACACAGAGAGTTGAATATACTCTTTCAAACGTGGCATCTGATGAGTGGATTATTGCTGATGAAAGCAATTGTCCTGTGTTTGGTGGAGAGGCTACATTCAGTTTCGGAGAGGCTATCAAGTACCTTAAGAGAGGCTTAAAAGTAAAACGTAAAGGCTGGAATGGTAAAAATCAGTTTATCCAGCTTGCTACTGGGATTTCCTACAAAACAGCTGATGATGAAATTGTGAATTGTGAGCATGAAGCAATCGGAAATATGGCAATTGCTTTTGTAGGAACCAGTGGTGTACAAATGGGGTGGCTTGCATCCCAGGCAGATATGTTAGCAGAGGACTGGGCGTTTGCGGATTGAAAATGCAACGCTATAAAATAACAAAAGATGCGGATATGTTGGCACCAAATTGGCTGACAGACCGCATAGACTATAAAACAGTAAAATTTTTGTATGGCATCTGTGATGGTGCAGAAATCTTGAAAAGGGGTGAAGATAAATGACCAGACAGCCAAAATCGGTGATGTGGTTTGCTTTGATGGTAAGCGGTTATCTGTAGAAATGCGGTGATCCAGATATCTCCCATTGAGACGCAGGGTGAAGCGTCTTATTTTTATGCTCCGAAGAGCTTAAACTACGCGGAGACACCGGGTTATCAACTGTTTTGTGAGACACACATAAAACTGTTAGGCGCAGACAGCGCACAAAAAACTGTAAAGGAGAAGAGAAATGGACAAGTCAATGAAAATCCCCATGAACCTGCAGCTTTTTGCAGAATCGGGAGGTGATCCGGCAGGAGGCGATCCAGGCAGTGGAGCAGCGGGAAATCAGCAGAACACAAATAATCAGCAGGCAGGACAGCCCTTCCAGTTTGATTATGAAAAGCTGGCCAATATTGTAGCTGGAAAGCAGTCTGCCACAGAAGAAAGCGTCCTGAAAGGCTATTTTAAGCAGCAGAACCTTACCAGGGAGCAGGTAGACCAGGCAATCGCATCATACAAGGAGCAGCAGGCGGCTAATACTCCGGATGTTGGCGCGCTTCAGCAGCAGGCGGCTCAGGCCCGGGCAGCAGCACAGCAGGCCAATATCGAGAAAGAGGCCATGTTTATGGCAGGAGAGCTTGGGGTAGATCTGAAAACCATGCCTTACGTGCTGAAACTGGCGAATCTGTCAAAGGTTGCAGATGAAAAAGGAACTATCAACAAAGAGAATTTAAAAGCAGCATTAAATACAGTGTTGGAAGAGCTGCCACAGCTGAAACCGAACGCACAGACCTCTCAAAGCGGATTCCGTCAGATTGGATCCGGCGGAGGACAGGGCGCTTCAGCCACAGAGGATCAGCTGGCGGCAATCTTCGGAAATAAAAAATAAAGGAGAGAATGAAATATGGCAGTATATGAATACGCAGATCAGTTTGAGAGACAGCTGGCACAGAAATACGAAAGGGAACTGGTATCTTACGAACTTACCCAGTCCAACCCTGGCATCAAGTTTATGAACGCCCAGACAATTAAGATTCCAAGATTAACGGTATCCGGTTACAGGGACCACAACAGAACCAATATGGGATTTAATACCGGCACAGTGTCCAACGACTGGGAGCCGAAAAAGCTCACCCATGACAGGGATATTGAGTTTGCCATTGATCCTATGGATGTGGATGAAACCAATCTGGTGACGGAGATTGCAAATATCCAGAACGTCTTTGAGGAAGAGCAGGCGATCCCGGAGAAAGACAGTTATCGTTTTTCCAAGCTTCTTACAGAGGCAACTTCCTATACGTCTAAAGGTGCGGTTGTGGATGAGACAGTCCTTACAGTATCTAATATCCTGGAATGGTTTGATGAGCAGATGGCGATTATGGATGATAAATCTGTTCCACAGGAGGGAAGAATCCTGTATCTGACCTCTGCAATGCAGAAGCTCCTGAAAAATGCAGATGGTATCACCAGGACAATGAGTGTCGGTGCTGCAGGTGTGATCAACCGTCAGGTGCATGGTCTGGATGATGTAAAGCTGAAACCTGTACCCTCTGCAAGATTTAAGACAAAGTACAATTTTACAGATGGATGTGCTCCGGCAGTAGATGCAAAGCAGATCAATATGATGCTGGTACATCCGTCTTGTGTAATCTCCCGTGATAAATACGCATATATGAAACTGTTTACTCCGG
>OLVT01000712.1_pt1 | contig 34525 bp, 29 predicted proteins | sample 1673241 | NCBI WGS metagenome assembly OLVT01 (sample SAMEA3178936, study PRJEB25190) | human gut metagenome | biome: human gut; feature: human-associated habitat; material: faeces | place: Austria | collected 2013 | reverse complement strand
TCTCTAGCTGCTCTTCCGATCGTTTATTTATTTTTTATCATATACTCGAAATCTACAGTTGGCCAACTTACAACTTAAAATTCATACTTCATCACGCGATATGAATATTTATCTGCTTCATATTCAAAGGACTTGATCAGTTTTCCATCTTTATCATACTCTCCAAATGTCTTACTCATTCCACTGCTAAACGGAATATTCCCCCCTAAATGCTGCACACTGCTTACGATTGCCGAATAAGGCAAACTAAATTGCTGTGCAAGTTTATAAGTCCTTGTCTTCTCATCTACAAGAAATTTTGAGTAATAGGATGTTCCACTTTTAAAGTTTCCTACGTTAGGATACATACTCCAGTCGAAAGTTGGAATAGATGTTGCCCTTCCATAGTTATTATTAAACATATATAAATAATATTGTCCTTCTGGAAGAGAATCGTCATATTCTACAGTGATCGTATGCTGTCCTGCATTTGCAACGAAGTCTCCTTCTCGTTTTAACTGATATTTGGCAATATCTGTTCCATTATAGATTGTTCCACGATGGATCACATAGTCTAATTCTGGTTTTGTGTAAATATTTTTAATCTTAAGGATTGAACTTTGTTCTCTGCTGCTTAAGACCAAACTATTCCCATCATCTAGAAAATCAAAAGAATTAATGTGTATCCAGTCTAGTTCAGTTCCTCCATAGGTATTTCTACCACCTTTTCTCTGGATCGCCAGTTTTCTCATTAACGGCAGAATTTTTTCACAGTCAAAGATCATACTTGTCTTTCCTGTCTTTACATCCACCTGTACAATCGTATCTTCAATCGTATCTTTGTCCAGATTATTTACCAGACAAATGATCTTATCGTGTTTCTTGTCATAACGGAAATCGTGATGAAATTGATAATTCCCAATATCAATGGTCCTTGTCACTTTTCCTATACAATTCGTAAATGCGATTTTATTATAGTCATAAGAATATACCAGCTGTCCTTTGATAAATAAAAAGCGGTCTGTACGATATTTGTTCAAAGGCATTCTTCCCCTGCTCACTCCATTATTATCATACAGATAGATATTTGACACATCCACTTTATCATGTCCAAACAGGCAAAACAATCCATCGCTCATCTTTGCTTTGCTTGTCCCTGTATTCTTCTTAAGAATTGCAGGAATGACATCATCTTTCGGTGCTGTCACGTAGAAATGTGTTTTCCCGACAGCTCTTCCATCTTCATTAAAGAATTGCATCGTGATCTTATTCTTCGCTCCTGGAACAAGTCCTTTGATCTGATATTCATGTGTTGTCACATATTTCTTTCCAGATACGGATTTTAATGTACGTTTGTATGGACTCGCACCTGCTTCGCTAGCTTCTACAGTACATACTGCATAAGATGCACGGTCATTTTTTGCATAATAGTACAAAGATGTTGTGTATGTTCCATATGCATTCCAAACGATCAAGGGCTTATTGAAAGTATAATTTTTGTCTTTCTTTAATGCTTTCAACTGATCATCCGTTTCTTTTTGATAACTTTGTGTAAAGATATCTGTCTGTTTGTGCGTTATGCTTTTTGGAGTTACTTTGATTTCTTTTTCTTTCACACTCTTGAAGAATTCCTCTTCCTTGTAATTGTGATAAGCTTTGGTTCCAAAGAAAATTGCTGCTGCACATAAAGCGATCAATACGATCATAATCCCCACACGTCTTCTTCTCTTTTGACGTTCCCTCTTTACAATTTCCTTTACAGTTTTCATCATGTTGTCCTCCATAAAGTTATTTCTATGGTATTATGTCATATTTTTGTAATATTTGCAACTTTTTTGTTATATAATGAACAGATTTCCTTTGTTTGCAGGATAACCAAATATTATATTTTGAATTCATTTACTGCGTTTTCCAAAAAGAAAAGAAGATCTTCCACATCAAAAACTCTCACGTTCTTTACTGCATCTTCTGGCACTTTCAGATATGTTTTTAATTCTTTTAACACCTGTTTTACATCCTCATAATCGACTTCTTTGATCCCTGGATTTGATATATTGGGATCAAGTGTTGTCGGAATCTGATAACGATTTACAAGATAAGTATTCATCTTTGTATAATCCCCATAGTAGTATTTCTCTGAGAAAAAATCTTGCTTTGATAATCTTTGACCTGTGCGTTTTAAGATGACATTTTTTACCATATCTCTTCTTTCTTCTCTCTCATCTTGTGCATTCCGAAACTCTACGATCCTTGGCATATAGTCTTTGAAAAATTTTCGATCGATGTAGAGATGAAAGAGATATCCGACCACACTGCTGTTTGATAGAAGATGCTTATATTTCTTGATAAACCAGCTTGTTTCTGGGTATTCTATCATGCGGTCGTGATATTTTGGATCTCTGAAATGGGATCTTGCTTTGATCTTTGTTGTATCTGGCAGAAGATTTCCGATCAGAAAATTATTTTTATCTTGTTTTGTCTTTAAAAATTCCTGTCCTTTTTGTGTCTTTATAAACATCTGGGCAGCAGTTAAATGTAAAATGTATCCTGGCATGATTGTTTCGTTTCTCCTTTGTTGTATCGGTTTGTTTTCCATTCCATATTACAGATTGATTCACTTTGAATATTCCTAATTCTATCATTTGATATTGCAAATAACAAGGAATGCTGCATAAGAAAACACAGGACATCCCTGCTTTCGCCGGAATGTCCTGTTCTACCCATGTATCTTTACTTTATTGTTTCCTATTTTACTTTCACGTTCACTTTATATGTCTTTCCTGTTGTACGAAGTTTTACTATGATCGTTGCTTTGCCTTTTCCAATTCCTGTTCTTTATAATCCTGCTCTTCGACCAGATAATTAATATAAGAATTCTTCATTCCTCACCCAATTCCGCCTAACGCAATCCCAAGCACCAATACCAAAATACAGACCGGTACATAAATATATTTGCAGATTGGATAATACATCTTTGTAAATTTTGTTTCTCTTCCTTTGTTTACCTGTGTTTCTACATATTTCTTTCCGGCGATCCAGAAGAACATGATTCCTGCGAGTCCTGCTCCTAGTGGGCAGATATAAATGGATAAGATATCCATCCAGTCAGATACGATGCCCTGGATCAATAAGGAGACGATCACGCCGATCACTGCGATGATCACGCAGGCGGTCTTTCTTCCTACGTGGAGTTTTTCCTGTACGGTTGCGATCGGTGCTTCGTAGAGATTGATCAGTGATGTCATTCCCGCAAAAAGCACTGCAACGAAAAAGATGATCGCGATGATCGTACTTCCTGGCATGGAGCTGATCAGGTTTGGAAGATAGATAAATAACAGCCCCGGTCCTCCTTGATCCAGTGTTGCTCCAGTTGTTGCCATAGCTGGGATGATCACGAGTGCTGCAAGCATCGCAGCGAGCGTGTCAAAAAATGCAACTCTTGCCGCAGATGATGGGATGTCTTCTTCATCGGATAAATACGATCCATAAATCAATGTTCCATTTCCTGCGACAGATAAGGAGAAGAAAGCCTGTCCTAGTGCAAAGATCCATGTCTTTGGATCTAAAATGGCCGCCTTATCGACTCTGAAAATATATTGATATCCCATTGCTGCCCCTGGCTGAAATGCCACGTAGATTCCAAGGATCACAAACAGTGCAAAGAAAATTGGCATTAAAATCTTATTGGCTTTCTCGATTCCTGCTCCTACACCAAAGATTAAAATACACATGCATAAGATCAAAGCAAGAATCTGCCAGATGTTATTTCCAAATGCAGATGCCATTGTTCCAAAACGTCCGCCAAATTCTTCGATCGTCTTTGGTGCAAGTGTTGCCCCTGTGAAAGTTCCAACAGCATATTTTAAGATCCACCCCATCACAACTGTATATCCGATCGCCATCGCAAGAGAACCAAGAACTGGAATCATTCCTAACCCTTCCCCGACTTTTCTTTTTCCTTTCTTCTCACAGACCATCCCAAATGCATCAATCGGTCCAGACCTTGCCGCGCGTCCAAAACTCATCTCTCCGATCACACCAGTGGATGCGATCACAACGACAAAGATAAAATATGGGATCAAAAAAGAACCTCCCCCATACAAAGATACCCTTGTCGGAAACATCCATATATTTCCCATGCCAACTGCCGAACCAATGCAGGCGAGGATAAATCCCCACCTGCTGTTAAATGATTCTCTTTTATCTTTCATATTTCAATTATATCCTCCTGATTTTACTTTTTAAACTTCAAGTCTGTCGGTGTCAATACTCCATCATCGCCAAGCTGCTTCCATTTATATGTGAAATTCTTCTTTGCTGAATGTATCTTCTGTCTGTTGATCGTTTGACCTTTCATACCAATCAGCTGTTCATTTATGATAACATATGCTGTATCTTTTTGCATCTGGTATTGTTTTATTTTAGGTGAAATATAGGCTGTTTTTTTGATTTTAATATCATCTTTGTTCATTTCGATGATCTGAATCTTTTTGACTGCACGGTCTGCTTTAAATTCCACTTCATAACTGATTTTTTTATTTCCCACATCCGATGAAAAGTTTAGTGTCATTGACTGACCTTTTCCAAAATCCTGCACTGATGCACATCCCTTAAATCCATCTGCATTCTTTAAATAAACTGTTCCATCTAATCCTTTACAAACCATTCCCAGACTTGTTGTTACTATGCCTTTTGTTTCTTGAACATACATCGTTGCCTTTACTTTTTGTTCTTTTTCCTTCGATATTATATTATTTTTATCATCCACTTGTCCATCAACATTTGATACGAAATTAAAATGTGTCAGCTGTGGATCTCCATCCATACTGACAGTATCTTTTTCTGGCATATATTTATATAGAAAATATCCTTTTATTTTCTTAAAATGCACAAATCCTTTCTTATCTTTCACTCCAGCTCTCTTACCGTCTGGTATCCTGTTCCCTACAACTGCATAAGCTCCATATAATTCTTCCTTCGCCTGTCCACTTTCGTCCTTCTTTGCGATCTGGCATCCTGTTAAGACTACTACCGTAAGCATAACTGCTATAAATACTCCTGTTTTTCTGATTCCCCTACTCATCTTCTTCCTCCAATCTCCCGTCAAATTTCAAGATATCTCCAACATCACACTCAAGATAATAGCAGATCTTATTGATCGTTGAGAAACGTACTCCTTTTGCCTTGCCGCTTCTTAAGATTGACAGGTTTGCTTCTGTAATATGGACTTTTTTACATAGTTCTTTGGATGTCATATTTCGCTCTTTTAAGATATCATCCAAATGTATTTTAATTGCCATAACTATCACACCTTCTATATAAACTGGTCATTTTCTTCTTTTAGCTGTTTTGTCCGCTTGAAGTATTCATGGAAGATCAACGCTCCAAATGCTATGATCAATGGTTCCATGGATACATCTGGCGCAAACGTGACATTTACATTCTGTAAGGTTGCTCCAAGCAAAAACTGATAAAAATTCAGGATAAAATCTGATATGACTGTAACCACTGCGGTAACCTTTGCGACACCTGCAAGTCTTGCCACGGTCGTCATCTGCTGCTCTTCCTTATGATCTTCGATTGCTTTTACTACATGAATGATGTTGATAAATAGCAGGATTGTCATAATGATTGGTAATAACTGTAATACTGATTTAAACCATTCTATCGAAGATACATTTTGCAGTTTATTTTCGCTCTTATGAAGCAGTTCAAATGTCTTTGCATATGTGATCAAAAGCGTGTAATAACTGACTAGTGCAGCGATCAGTCCTTTCATTCCAAAATATAAGCGGCTTTTCCAATTCTTCTGGCTGTCATCTCCAAGAAAACGGATCGCTTTCATGATCAGCCACATGATCGGGACACTGTAAATGATGAATGCGTAAATAATTTTCATTACAATCAGACTACTCTGGTCCATTGAAAAAATGTCTGGCATTTTCTGATACATGAGTCCTGGATTGATGAACATATACAGGGAATAAAATAATAGTCCCGTGAATACAACAAGTAATATGTCTTCTTTGTGTGTTCTTCCTCTTTTTCTCTGATAGATGACATAGATTGCCGGTATCATTGAAATGGCTGCGTATATGATGATCGCGATGACATTTCCTATTGCTGAACTTAGGGATAAAACTCTTAGTCCTTTTCCTATGAGTTCAAATGGTAAGTACATGATCTGCAGTGCTTCTGTCATATGCAGGATTTTACTTGCTATGAATGCAAAAAGGATCCCTGCGATAACTTCGATCATGATTAGTTTATTTATGTTTGATTTCATCCTTTCCACCTCCAATTATTGTTTTTCGATAATTTCAAGATTATTGTAGCATGAAAATTATTGAAAAACAATAATTTTTTGAAGAAAGTTTCATTGACTTAGGTTATAGATGAATAGAATTATAGAAATAGAACCAAGCTCATATGGTCTCGGTTCTATTTCTATAATTCTATTCTTTAATTTAGGTTATTGGTTTTAACTAGATGTCTACACTACTATTTTCTTTATCTTACATTCGTGTTTTTCATTCTTTGTCTGATAGCTGATTCCTACCAATAAAACATCTCCATGATATTCGAATTTTTCCAATCCTTTTACATACTGCTTCTCATCAATCTGTTCGATTGCTTTTTTTGCTTTCTTATCCCATTTTAATTCAATTAGCAATGCTGGTTTTTTGGAGTCTTTTGTTGGAACAAACAATATATCACAATATCCTCTTCCGCTTGCTAATTCCTCAAATTTCATATAATGATCAATGCTGCTTAAATATGCCATGATCACAACTGATCGAAGTGCCTGTTCATTGTTGTAAAATTGAGGTGTGGTGTTTGACAAATGTACTTCTTGTATGATTTCTGCTACTGTTTCTTCATCCATGTGAAGTGTCGCATCTAATAATTGGTCTGAGCGTTCGATTGCTTTGACTAATTCTTGTCTTTTCCCGTTCTTAATCGCTCTGATAAATTCCTGACGTATCTCTTCATTTGGAATATAGACCTCTTTCCGATCAATATCATATGCCAGATATCCTAAATGTACCAATAATGTTAAGACATCATCTTTATTTTTTAGTGATGTCATATCATTTTGAAATGATCCTGTATCGATTCTGCAGTGTTTTTCTCCTATCAGATCTACTATCATATCTTTTAAGCCATCAAAGTTTAAGTCGATATAAACTCTTAGTGATTCATATGTCTCTGTCTGGGTCCAGTAGTTGCTGAATCGCTTGTTAAATATTGCTTTCATTACGGAATTTGGATTATAAATATGTCCTGTCTGACCGAAGCAGTATCCATCATACCATTTTTTTGCCTGATCAAAATCAATTTTCTGTTCTTTGCATAAATTTTTGACCTCTTGTTCTGTAAATCCTACAAATTCTGCTAATGGTCCTGGTTCCAGCATCGTGTATTCGTAGAAATCAGTTAATGCTGATTGTGTTCCGTATTTTTTAATCGGAAGAATTCCTGTCATATAGGCTCCACTTAGAAATCTTGAAACTTGTATCCCTTTAAACAATCCTCTTAACAACTGGATATATTCTTCCTGCAGTCTCTGATCTGTTTGGGCTTCTCGAAATAACGCATCCCATTCATCGATAATGATAAAAAACTTTCGTCCTGTAACCGCACTGATCTGTAAGAGTGCTTCTGGAAGTGCTATCGTTTCTTGTTCTATGCAGTCTGGAAACTCTCGTTTTAATTCGAAAATTATTTTTCTTTGAAGATCTTTTACCGTATCTTCGATATTCCGGGCATTGGTAATAAACCATGTCATGTCCCAGAATAGGACATCGCATTGATTTAAATATTGTTTGTAATGGCTTTTTTCTTCATTTTCTGCAATCTTTAAGTCTTTAAATAAATGCTCAGATTTTGCACCTTTTGAATAATAGGCAACTAACATCTGGGCTGCAAAAGATTTTCCGAATCTTCTTGGTCTGCTGAAACATGTAAGCTTTCTTGTTGTTCCCAGAACCTGATTGGTATATGCGATTAATTCTGTTTTATCCACATAGATATCATCTTTTAAAATATCTTCAAAGCCGTCTGCTGGCGGATTTAGATAAATTCCCATTCTGCTGCCACCTCGTTTCCTTTCTTTTATTTTTATATTAACACAAATGATGGTAAATTCCAATTTTGCTATATATAATTTCAAAAAATCCCCTGACAGTATTATCTGCCAGAGGATTTTAATTCTCACTTTATTTTGTTTTCGATCACAATTAAGCACGTAATTCAACGCCTAATTTCTTCAGTTCATCAAGAATCTTCTCAACGATCTTAGATACTTCTGCGTCTTCTAATGTACGGTCTTTTGCTCTAAATGTTAAGGAGTATGCTACGGATTTATATCCTTTTTCAATCTGGTCTCCTTCGTAGACATCGAATAGTTCATAGGATTCGAGAAGTTTTCCACCTTTATCTTTGAAGATCTTCTCAAGCTGTCCAACAAAGATGTCTTTCTTCATAACCATACTTAAGTCACGTTTCATTGCTGGGAATTTGGCTACTCCTTCGTATTTGCGGTCGAAGGTTGCTTTTGGTACTAATGTTGGCATGTCGATGACTGCTACATAGACCTCACCTTTCATGTTATAGTTATCCATAACTTCTGGATGAATCTGTCCAATGTATGCGATCTTTTCTCCATCGATCGTGACATCTGCCGCTCTTCCTGGGTGTAAGAATGGATGTTCACCTGTTGGTGCGTATTCAGATTTTCCACCTAATCCAAGAGAATCAAGCATATCTTCTACAACACCTTTTAATGTGAAGAAATCGCATTCTCCATACATTCCAAGTGTCATCTGCATTCTTTCATCTGGTAATTCTGTTAATGGTAATGCTTTTGGAATGTAGATATTTCCAAATTCATATAATCTTACATTTTTATTTCTGTGTGCTAAGTTTGTAGACAGAGATGTTAACATTCCGTTTAAGGAAACGGTTCTCATGATACTGAAGTCTTCTCCTAATGGGTTTGAAATCTCGATTGCCTGACGTTCTTTTGCATCTTCAGCTAATAATAATTTATCGAATACTTTTGGACTTTCGAAGGAATATGTCATTCCACCGCAGAATCCATTCTGTTCTGCTACATTTCTGCAGACATCTTCAACACGGATCTTGAATGGTTTCTTACCGGCTGTGGATTCTCCGTTTGGTAATGTAACTGGGATGTTATCATATCCATAGAATCTTGCAACTTCTTCTGCAAGGTCTGCCATACGATGAAGATCCTGACGGAAGGATGGTACGATGACTTCATTTGTTGCTTCATCATATCCAAGGTCGATTCTTCCGAAATATTCTAAGACTTCTTCTTTGGATACATTTGTTCCAAGAAGGGCGTTCATTTTATCTACTTCTAATGGAAGGCGAATCTGTTTGACTGGATTTGGATAAACATCAACGGCTCCTCCAACAACTTCTCCTGCTCCTAATTCTTCAATCAGCTGACATGCACGATCCATCGCTGCCATTGCATTTTCTGGATCTAATCCTTTTTCGAATTTACCAGATGCATCAGTTCTTAAACCGATTCTCTTAGAAGAAAGTCGGATGTTTGTTCCGTCAAAGCATGCTGCTTCGAATAATAATGTCTTGATATCATCTGTTACCATAGAGTTTTCTCCACCCATGATACCTGCGATACCGATTTCTTTTTCTCCATCACAGATCATTAAGACATTTTCATCCATTGTTCTTTCTTCACCATCTAATGTAGTGAATTTATCTCCTGTTTTTGCACGACGGACAACGATCTCTTTGTTTGCAATTGTGTCAAGATCGTATGCATGCATTGGCTGTCCAAATTCTTCCATCACGTAGTTTGTGATGTCAACCAGGTTGTTGATCGGACGGATTCCCATCGCAGCTAATCTTCTCTGCATCCATTCTGGTGATGGTGCTAATTTAATATTTTTCACAACTCTTGCTGTGTATCTTGGGCAAAGATCCTCGTCTTCGACTCTTACTTTGATGTAATCATTGACATCTTCATCATTTCCAGTCTTTGTGACAACTGGTGGGAAGAAGTCTTTCTTAAATGTAGCGGCTGCTTCTCTTGCCATACCGATCATGCTGAAGCAGTCTACACGGTTTGATGTGATCTCGAATTCGACAACTGCATCGCGAAGTCCTAAAGCTTCAACTGCATCATCTCCTGGTTTTACGTCTTTATTGAAAATGTAGATTCCATATTCTGGTGCTTCTGGGTACATATCTCTGGAACTTCCAAGTTCTTCAATAGAACACATCATACCAAAAGATTCTACTCCACGAAGTTTTCCTTTTTTGATCTTAATTCCGTCTTCTGGATTCTTTCCACCGTCATGTCCTCCGGCAACTCGTCCACCGTCTAAGACAACTGGTACTAAGTCTCCCTCTGATACGTTTGGTGCTCCTGTTACGATCTGAACTGTTTCATCTCCAACATTCACCTGGCAGATGATCAGTTTGTCTGCGTCTGGATGTTTTTCGATCTTCTCGATCTTTCCGACTACGATCTTTTCTAAGTTTTTATCTAAATATGTGACACTTTCCATGTTGGAACCAGATAATGTCATTTTATCTGCATATTCCTGTGGTGTGCAATCAAGATCAGGCACATAAGCTTTGATCCATGAAATTGGTGTATCCATTACTTTTATTCTCCTTTATTCTATCTTCTCTATTCGAAATATTCTTATCGTTTCTCTTAGAACTGTGATAAGAATCTCTTATCGTTTTCGTATAACAGACGCATATCGTCGATCTCGTATTTTAATAATGCGACACGCTCTAAACCGATTCCGAATGCAAATCCTGAATATACTTCTGGGTCGATTCCGCACATTTCAAGAACGTGTGGGTGAACCATTCCGCATCCTAAGATCTCGATCCATCCGCTTCCTTTACACATACGGCATCCTTTTCCACCGCATTTGAAACATGTAACGTCTACTTCCGCACTTGGCTCTGTAAATGGGAAATGATGTGGACGGAATTTTACTTTTGTATCTGGTCCGAAGAATTCTTTTGCGAACTGCTCTAATGTTCCTTTTAAGTCTGCAAATGTGATTCCTTTATCTACAACTAATCCTTCTACCTGATGGAAAGATGGAGAATGTGTTGCGTCTACTTCGTCAGAACGGAATACTCGTCCAGGTGCGATCATACGGATTGGCATCTGTCCTGTTTCCATGATACGAGCCTGTACAGGAGATGTCTGTGTTCTTAACACGATATCTTTGTTGATATAGAATGTATCCTGTTCATCTTTTGCAGGATGATTTGCAGGAATATTTAACATTTCAAAGTTGTATTTATCGTATTCTACTTCTGGTCCTTCGACAACTTCGTATCCCATACCGATAAATACTCTCTCTAAATCTTCCAGCGCGATCTGGTTTGGATGACGATGTCCTTTTTCATGAGTTTTTCCAGGTAATGTAACGTCGATAACTTCACGTTTCATCTTCTCTTCACGAACTTTTTTCTTTAATAAAGTCATCTCTTTTTCTAATGCTTCTTCGATGACTGCTCTGGTATCATTGACCATCTGTCCAACGATCGGACGTTCTTCTTTGGCTACGTCCTTCATTCCTTTTAATACCTGAGTTAATTCACCTTTTTTACCCAGTACAGATACACGGATATCATTTAAACTATCCATTGCATCTGCTTGTTCGATTTTCTCCAAGGCAGCTTTCTTGATTGCCTCTAATCTCTCTTTCATCTGCTTAGTTCTCCTTTATTGATCTTTTCTATATTCTCGGATCAGGTTACTTTTTCTTCTGTATTCAGGCAAAAGAAAAAGAACCCGTCCGCAAAGGGACGAGTTCTTAATATATACTCGCGGTACCACCCTAATTCCTATGGTATCGTTAAACTTCTTCTTAATTACCATAAGCACTTAAGTCTCTGCGTAACGGGCAGACTCCGTTATCTCCTACTGATGCTTAAATGACATTGCATCGCATTCAGAGATACAGCTACGGTGTGAAATTCGGAAACGCTTGGTTTCTTACTGTGCACCATCAATGCCTTTAACGTTATTATTCTATAACATTCTTATGGCATTTGTCAATTGTGATTTGTAGTTTGAAGACGGAAATTATTGGTGGAATATTATAAACAGAGATCATGTGTCTGCAACCCACTCGCGTTCGGATGTTTCAACAAACACTTATAACAAACCATTGTATATTTTTAAATCTTCGTCCTTAAACACATTAAAGATTACCTTTTTGATTCTGCTATCTTTGTCAAGATACTGCTTTACAGCATTAGTTGCAATTTCAGCAGCTCTCTGCTGCGGAAAGCGGAATACACCTGTAGACAGACAACAGAATGCAATGGATTCCACTCCTGTATCAGCAGCAAGCTTTAAGCACTCTGTGTAGCAGCTTGCAAGCAAAGTCTCATCTTCTCTTGTAACTTTCCATTGTATGATAGGTCCTACTGTGTGAAGAACATATTTGGCTGGGAGATTATAACCTGATGTAATCTTTGCTTTTCCGGTTTCCTCTTCATGTCCCTGCTTTGTCATAATCTCATGCATTTTCAGACGCAGCTCAACTCCTGCATAAGTATGGATAAAATTATCAATACAGGCGTGCATTGGTGAAAAACAACCAAGCATCTGTGAATTACACGCATTTACGATTGCGTCACATTTCAAAGTGGTAATATCACCCTGCCATATATATAATCTCGAATCTGATTTTACAGGTGCAAGCGTGTCAACATCTGTGATTCCTCGCTCTATATTTCTTTCCATAAGATATTCGTCCTGTATTTTTAAAAAATCTCCACTGACTGGTCTTGGCGGTCTGACATTCATAAGTGAACGGAGCAGATTTTCTTGCTCTTCCTTGTCTGCCGGGATGTGCTGTCTGCCAAACCGTATTTCTTCTTTTAAAAGATACTGAATCAGATATTCTCTTCGCTCATCCTGTGTCATAATACTTTCCCCCTTATATCAGTAATTATCTTTGCCATATCACCGCCAATACCGATTGCACGTTCCCCGAAGCTTTCCGGCACTACCGCTTCGTCCATATTCAGACGTATCAGACTGTAAGACGAATTCTCCCGCACCATCTTTTCAAAAGGAAAACGTATAATAATCGGCGTATTAAATCCAACTCCAAGTTCCAAAAGAACAACCTTTCTATCCTTATTCTGTTCCAGAAAATCCGCATATCTGTCGGCTGCCTCATGCCACACTTCATCTTCCACAAAATAATGATCACAACGGAGATTCATGGCCATATTGCTGCCACACACCGGACATTTTGGTACAAGTTCTGATGGAATCAGGCAGTCTTTTCTTGCTTCATCCATTTTACGAAACAGATCTTTTGCATCGTAAGTCTTTGGATGACAGGCTTTCTGGCACTGGATTTTCCCATAATCTCCCTGTGTTGCAAATATTCTTTTTTCATTGAATCCCGCTTTATAAAACTGATGATCCACATTGGTTGTAAGTACAAAATATTCTTTGTTCTTTACAATATCATAAAGCTCTGTATAAAGCGGCAATGCCGGAGGATCAAAGCGGTTCATCAATGCATGTTTTGACCAGTATCCCCACTTTGCCTCCTCAGACGGATATGGATAAAATCCGGCTGCATACATATCTGTCATGTAGTGCCCACCGTATTTTTTTATAAACTCTGCAAAATTGTCCTTAAACCTTTTACCGCCATACTGGATTCCTGCCGCTGTCGATGCCCCGGCTCCTGCCCCGATGATAACACAGTCTGCATTTCTTATATTCTCTGCTGCCCTGCTAATCTGATTTTCATATGCCTCCTTTTGGAATACATAATCCCTTGCTGGAGTACTACATAAAAAGTTCCTCCAATCAACATGTCCTTTTCTGATTTTCTTAAAAATCATAGCTTAACCCCTTTTCTCAATGCACTGTCTTGGACAGATTTCTGCGCATCTTCCACAATGAAGACAATGATTTTGATTGAGCGTTACCGGAACAGAAGATATATCTATGCACTTTTGCGGACATACAGAGTAACACAGTTTGCATCCAATACATTCTTTTCCAATATAATATCCAGTCTGAATTGCTTCGGTTTTTCCGATTGTTATAGTATCCCTCACAATATTTGATGGATTGCTGATATCAAAATACTCTCCCTGTGCCTCATACAGCCGAAACACTTCGATTGCGTCTTTCGTATCTCCCGGATAGATTTTCTTCATATATGGATTTTTTTTAAACATAATATCAAGATTCTTTTTCCCGATGTTCTTTATTTTTCCACGCAGAGACACCGCAATTTTGTCTTTTGTTGCGGATATTGCCACATACTGCTGATCCATTAACTGGTCATAAAATGCTTTTCCCTTTGCTGTAAGGAAATACACACCTTCTTCATCATAGTACATCATATCTATGATTCTCGTCTGAGGATGTCCATCTGAACCTATCGTTGCAACTGTTGTTGAATGAATTTCATCCACAAGAAGTTTAAGATAATCCATTTTTGTCATCTCAAATTCTCTCCTTTCAGTATCGGTGTAAGTTTTTTATATATCATCATGGCAATTGCTCCAATCACCAAACCTTTTAAGATATTAAAACAGCCCGCAGGACGGGATTTCCTGCGGGACTTGCTTTATCATATCTTCTCTCATCCGGACTTTACCGTCGGTTATGGAATTACACCATATCAGCTTTTTGCTCACAGACTATACTTCCGGTCAGGAATTACACCTTGCCCCGAAGACTGTAATTTTTTCTGTTGATTACCTATTATTAAAATTCATAAGGTGGATTTCCAGAGAAATCTGCGATTACACCATGAGGATTTTCAAGATAGAATACCTCAAAAATAGGATTATCTGCTGTCTGGTACTGTCCCTTAACGATAGGGTTATTCATGCATCCTTCCTTTACGCTCATGTTGTCTTCAAATACTGCTTTACCATGAAGGCGAATCCATGCGTATTCAGGAGAAGATACTGATACTTCTACCTCAGGATTTTCCTGCATATCTTTGTATACGTCCTTTGTGTTGTTTGTACAGAACCAAAGCTTTCCATCCTGCTCAAAGCAGAACATGAATGGACGGCATTTTGCCTTTCCATCTCTTCCGACTGTTGCTAAATACTGAACTGGATTTTTCTGTAAAAATTCTACTACTTTCTGCATTTTAAATTACCTCCTTGATTTGTTGTAACTTTGCTTGTTACATCTTGTAACTGTACTATATCATTTGTTTAATGTAATGTCAATAGTTACATCAAACTTTTTGTAACTTTTTTTGTTACAACTTTCTTTAAAAGTTTTACATCACATGAACACCTCGAACTCCCATAAAATGGCGCGTTCACACCATTTTATTCCGTTCTCGTTGTTCGGCGTGTCAATAAGTATAAATTGCTTATTTGTGCAAGTACAAACGCAATTTATACTTTTGACACTTACATCATCACATTAATTATACCAAACGAAAAAAGCTCCGGAAATTGTGATGATATAATCACGCATCCGAAGCCTTCTGTATGCTACTCTTTCTCTGTATACACTGCAATATCTTTTTTCACATCAGCAAGTGTCATTTCTGAAAGTTTTTTCTCCATTGCCCTCTGTACCTCTAATAGCCTCTTATCAAGAACATGATGAATATTCTTTCCTACCGGACATTTCTGATTTGGATTCTCATGAAAATGAAACAATTCTTCATCTGGAGCACATTCCACTGCTTTATACACATCAAGGAATGTAATCTGCTCCAATGGTCTGATAATTGTCACACCGCCTGTCCCTCTTGCAACTTCAATAAGACCAGCAGCCTTTAATTGTTGCAATATTTTACGAACGATCACCGGATTGGTTCCAATACTTGCTGCCATAAAATCACTAGTCATCTTCTGATCTGAAAATGTATCTATACAGGCAAACATATGGATTGCCATTGTAAATCTGCTTGAAATCTGCATTATAAACACCTCCTCTTCAACAATAATCATATCAAAAAACAGATGTAATTTCAATGGTTACACTGTTGTTAAAAACCTAATATAAATACAATCAATGCTGTCCTCCATGCACACCACTTAAATTTTCCTATCTTGTGCATTGTCCACTCTATAGACTTCAGGTATATGATAAAAAATAAATAAGCATCCGAAAGCGATGCATTGGAATTTTGCCATATTTTGAATAAATTCGCAGCCCAATTGGACGAATGTCTGAGCTTCAAAGACTTTGGTCTTAGACAAAACTCCAGAGCGAGTTTTCGTAGGAAATTGGGCGAATCAGCGATTTGTTCAAAATATAAGCAAAATTCCACCGCATTGCTTTCGGTTGCTTATTTATTTTTTATCATATACTCGAAATCTACAGTTGGCCAACACACAAATTACAATTTCTGTGGAAGTTGTGCCAATACGATCGCCACAAACATCAACCCACACCCTATCAATTCTCTATGGCTCAAATTCTGATGCAGTACCAAAAATCCAGCGATCACAGAGGTCACAGATTCCAGACTAAGGATCAACGATGCTACCGTAGGATTCATGTTCTTCTGTCCCACGATCTGCAACGTATAAGCAACTCCACATGACATCACTCCCGCATATAAGATTGGTTTCCAGGCGAGTAAGATCATACCGATCTCTGGATGTTCAAAAAGCATCATTGGAACAAAACAAAGAATCCCGCAGACAAAAAACTGAATACATGACATCTTGACCCCATCGTTAAACTGTGTAAAATGATCGATCACTAAAATATGAATCGAAAATGCAATTGCACCTAAAAATACATAGATATCTCCTTTTCCAATCGAAAATCCGTCCGTAATGCATAAAAAATAAAGTCCTGCAAGTGCGATCACAACGCTGATCCAAACAGACACTCCGCACTTCTTTCCTAAAAATAATCCCAAAATTGGAACAATGATAATATAAAATGCTGTAATAAATCCTGCTTTTCCTACGGTTGTATACATGATTCCAAATTGCTGCAAGGTGCTTCCTGTAGTTAATGCGACTCCGCAGCAGATTCCGCCTAATAGCAATCTCTTTTTCTCCGTGAAATCCGTTTTCTTCTTTACTTTTCCTCGGTTTAAAAATGCAATGCACGGAATCAATACAAGGCCTCCGATCAATGTACGGACGCAATTAAATGTAAATGGTCCAACATAATCCATTCCAACACTTTGTGCAACAAATGCAACACCCCATATGATCGCAGCTAAAAATAATAATAATGATCCTTTGATCTGTTCTTTTTTCATACTTTTCAAACCTTCTCTTTCGTTAGCATATTGAATTTATTTTACTACGGTAGTTTTTTGTCTGCAAGTAAAAAGAAAGAATGTATTTATGATCTGATATCGATCATAAATACATTCTTTCTTTTTAAGTTTAAGAATTGTATCTATATTTAATTTTATAGTTACCTATTTGTAAAGGGTCAGTATTTCTTCCCCTGCGTTACACTCTCCAATACGTTTCAATGCAATACTTGCGTATTCCGCATTATTACTTATAACTACCGGAGTCGTCATAACATATCCATCTACTCTCATATCTTCTAAGTCGAACTCACAGATGAGTTCTCCTTTTTTAACTTTCTGGCCAGCTTCTACTTTCATATAGAAGCCTTTTCCACCTCGCTTTACTGTATCAAGCCCAAGATGTATCAAAACTTCTGCTCCATCTTTGGATTCCATAGCAAGGGCATGTTTTGTCCTAAATACTGCTGCGATGATTCCGTCTACTGGTGCATATAGTTTTCCTTCTTCTGGTTTGACCGCAAAGCCTTCTCCTAACATTCCACCAGAAAATGCCTCATCTCCAACTCCTTCTAGTTCAATCACACATCCTTTGATCGGACAGGCGATACTTTCCTGTTGCATTTTATCTTTGGAATGCGTATTTTCTTTTAGCAATTGTTTGATTTCTTTCTTTGCTCGTCTTGTCCTTAAATAATCTTCCAGTTCTGATTTTAGCACAGTTACATATGGACCATAGATGATCTGAATGCTGTTTCCTCGTTTCAGGATTCCCCTTGAGCCTGTTTCTTTGAGCATGGCATCATCCACCAGGCTTATATCTTTCAGTCCACATCGAAGTCTTGTAACACAACAATCGATATCACCGATATTCTTTTTGCCTCCAAGTCCCGCTGCGATCTTTGCTAATAATTCTTCTGAAAAATCTTCCCTGTATTCATATTCTGGCTCTTCTTCATATTCTTGTGCGGGTTCTTCTTCCCTTCCTGGTGTTTTGATATCAAATTTCAAGATCAGAAAATAGAATAAGGAATAATACACTATGAAATAAACAATTCCTAGTGGAATGACCATCATCCAGTTTGTTTTTTCTTGTCCTTGCATGATTCCAAAAAAGAGCAGATCGATGAGTCCTCCAGAAAATGTTAATCCAACTGTAATCTTCAATACATGCATCATCATATATGCAAGTCCTGCAAAAACACAATGTATTCCATATAATCCAGGTGCAATAAATAAAAATGTAAATTCCAACGGTTCTGTGATTCCTGTGAGCATTGATGTTAATGCCGCAGAAATCATAAGTCCACCGACAACTTTTCTCTGTTCAGGTCTGGCACAACGGTAAATTGCAAATGCCGCTCCTGGCAATCCAAAGATCATCAATGGGAACTTCCCTGCCATAAATCTTGTTGCTTCCACATTAAAATGTGTTGTTGCTGGATCTGCTAATTGAGCAAAAAAGATATTTTGTGCCCCATCGATCATTTTCCCAGCAACTTCCATTGTTCCACCTAATGATGTCTGCCAGAACGGGAGATAGAATACATGATGCAGTCCAAATGGAATCAATGCACGTTCCATCACTCCATAAATAAACGTCCCCAAATAGCCGGAAGCTCTCACAATTCCTCCAATGGAATACATCAGATTCTGGATTGGAGGCCAGATAAAGAACATTAAGATTCCAACTCCAACATATACAATGGTACAAATAACCGGCACTGCCCTTGTCCCGCCAAAAAACGATAAAACTTCTGGAAGTTTTATTTTATAAAAACGGTTATGAAGATATCCGACACCAAGTCCAACAAGAATTCCTCCAAATACACCTAACTGCAGTGATGTTATTCCAAGAATCTGATCCGTTGCTCCCGCATGCATTGTATATTTATCACCATACAATGACAACATCGATGAGATAGCTTCGTGCATAACAAAAAAAGACAATGCCCCTGATAATGCTGCTACCGCTTTCTCTGCCTTTGCCATCCCAATTGAAACTCCCATTGCAAATATCAATGGAAGATTGTCAAATATAATACTTCCACAGTCGCCTCCAACTTTAATCACTCCATACAAAACAGTCCCCGGACCCATGATCTTCATCAGATGATAGGTCCGAAGCATCGTTTCATTTGTCAGAGATCGTCCAATTCCAAGCAAAAGACCTGCAACCGGCAAAACAGCGATTGGAAGCATAAACGCACGTCCGACTCTTTGCAGGACGCCAAATACCTTTCCTGTTTCCTTCATATAAAACTTCCTTATTCTATATATTCTTATAATCCTTCTTTATCTATTATGGTCATGATCATAATGTCGCGATCATAACTTCCATATCTCCATCAAAAGTAACTTCTTTCTGATCGGAGCAGATCACAAAATGGTCACCTTTCTTTACTTCATTTCCTTCAAAAATTCCTGTTCCCTCTGTGATACTTACCATCATAAATGGTTCGTCATTCTTGATCACATTTTTTCCATTCAACTGATAACGATCTACTTTAAAGAATTCACTGTCAACATATCTTGTCTTTGTACCATTCTCAAGAATTGTCTGCGGAAATTCTTTGTTCTGCTCAATATCTGCTGGTACATTTGTTACATCAATAGACTGCTGTACATGAAGCTGTCTTTCATTTCCATCCGCGTCTTTTCTATGATAATCATAAACACGGTATGTAATATCAGAAGACTGTTGTGCTTCATAGATCAGTGATCCACTACAGATCGCATGCAATGTTCCAGATGGGATATAGAAGAAATCTCCCGCTTTGATCTTGAATGAATTTAACAGATTGTCATAATCATCATTCTCAATCGCTTTGACGAATTCATCTTTTGTCTTTGCATGGTGTCCCATGACCATCTTTGTTCCTTCATCCGCTTGAAGAACGAACCAACATTCTGTCTTTCCTAAAGAATTCTCATGTTCTTTCGCATACACATCGTCTGGATGCACCTGTACAGACAGGTCATTTTTCGCGTCAATGATCTTTACAAGTAATGGGAACTGGTCTCCTTCGATATTTTCAAATAATTCTCTATGGTTTTCAAATAACCAGGATAATGTTTTTCCTTTATATTCTCCATCTGCGATCGTACAATCTCCATTCTTATGTGCAGAAATTGCCCAGCACTCTCCTGTGTGATCACTCGGAATCTCATATCCATAAATGTCTTTTAATTTTGTTCCGCCCCAGATCATTTCTTTAAAAACTGGATTCATTCTTAAAATATGTCCCATAGCCATCTTCTCCTTCTTCACCTTGTAACTCCAAAAATTACATTTATTTCTTAATCTTCGCATTCTTCTTTGATGGCATAAAATTACGTTTCAACACATCAAAGAAACTTAAAGAACGTACCAGACGTTCGGATGGTATATACTGGTTGATCGCACGTAACACTTTCTTAGGTTCTTTTGATGCAAATGAAAATGTTCCATTTTTCTTTGTCTGGATCGCATAACGTGGGATTTTCTTTCCTTTAAACATCACAGATGCGATCACATAATCAACTTCTTCCCATGGAATCTGAATATAATCATTGACATTTCTTGTGTTAAAGAATTCAAATCCTTTGTCTCCGACCATGATCTTTCCATAGTTTGTAAGTCCCTGATACGATGTTGCTTCCACTACAACATCAACTCTTGTATTAATTGATTGTGCCATAAACTTTCCTCCGATTCTGTAGGTTCTTCTTTATTTATTCTATACAATTTTCTTTGCTTATACAAGATGACTTTTTGTTCATTCTTACCGATATGTTTTTATATTCTTCTTATATAAGCAAAAAGCCCGGACTTCCGGGCCTTTTGTATATGTGCTAGATCATCTCTTATAATAATCCGATCACGTGTCCACCAATACCAACGATGAATAATGCGATGATGATGATGATTGGAGAAACGTTTTTCTTTAATAACCACATGCATAACAGTGTTAACAGTAATGGTACAAATCCAGGGATCAATGAGTTTAAGTTATCCTGAAGAGTTGTAACTTTTGTTGGATCAAGTGCCATACCGGATGCCTGCTGTGATAATGCTGTTTTGATTCCTTCAGCTCCTGCTGGAAGTTTAGCCCAATCGATGTAAGCTCCTTCACTTAAAGTAACTTTAGATACTACAGGTGTAAAGTTGATACTTACCCAACGTTCGATCAAGGCACCAAGAACGAACATACCAAGGATAGATGCTCCTTTTGTTACTTTCTGAAGTAATCCACCTGATAAGTCTTCTGTGATCTTTGTTCCTACATTGTAACCAAATTCCTGTGTATACCACATGAATGCCCAACGAATTACATTCCATAACACGAAGAATAAGATTGGTCCAAGGATACTTCCACCCATTGCAAGGGAAGCTCCTAAAGCTCCAAGGATAGGTCTTGCTGTGAACCAGAATACTGGATCACCAACACCAGCTAAAGGTCCCATCATTCCGACTTTAACACCCTGGATCGCACTGTCTTCTACAGGTGCACCATTTGCTTTATCTTCTTCCAGAGCCAGTGTAACACCGATAACTGGAGATGCAACATATGGATGTGTATTAAAGAATTCCAGATGACGTTTTAATGCTGCGATCTGATCTTCTTTTGTTGTATATAATTTCTTGATAGCTGGGATCATTGCGAAACACCAACCACCATTCTGCATACGTTCATAGTTCCAAGAACCCTGAAGGAAAGTAGAACGTAATGCTACAGACAATCTATCTTTTTTACTTAATTGAACTTTTTTCTCTGCCATTTTTCTTACCTCCTTCTTAATCAATAATCATTTAAAATATCGCCTAATGGGTCACCAGTATTGCTTCCACCGTTACCAGATCCTGCATTCTCAGACAGTTTCAGGTAGATCAGTGCCATAGATACAGCGATAACACCTAATGCGATCAGTGTTAAGTCTGAAACAGCAGCCAGACAGAAACCAATTGCGAAGAAAGGCCATACTTCTTTTGTAGCCATCATGTTGATAACCATTGCGTAACCTACGGCTACGACCATACCACCACCGATGGACATACCATCTGTTAACCATGCTGGCATACTATTTAATGCTGCAGCTACGGCAGATGATGGAATTGCAAGTAATGCTGCTGCTGGGATCGCGATACGGATACCCTGTAAACAAACTGCAATGATATGCCATGCTTCTACACCTTTGAAGCTACCTTTTGCAGCAGCTGCATCCATCTGATGAACACAGATAACGGAAAGTGTACGAACGATCATTGTTAAGAATAATCCTGCTACTGCTAATGGGATTGCTACTGCGATGGCAGTATCAACACCAGCTCTTCCCTGTCCACCCTGAACAAGAATGATTGCAGATGCAACGGCTGCTAATGCAGCATCTGGGGCAACGGCTGCACCGATGTTAGCCCATCCTAAAGCGATCATCTGAAGACTACCTCCAAGGATGATGCAAGGAACAAGCTGTCCGGTTACAAGTCCGATTAATGTACAAGCTACTAATGGCTGATGGAACTGGAATTCATCCAAAACACCTTCCATACCAGCCAGGAATGCAACGATAACAACTAATACCATTGAAATAACTGACATGATAATTCCTCCTATATATTTTTCTAAATTGATTATTTAAGTTCTGCTTTCGCTTTCTTAAGCATTTCATCCATGTTTTCTGGAGAATCGCTTGGTACTTTACGTACATTAAATGTAACACCTTTGTCGATCAGTTTCTCGAAAGTTTCTACATCTTCTTTACCCATCGCAACAGCTTTTGTTACTACTACTTTACCTGTTGAATGTGCAAGTGATCCTAAGTTAACCTCTTTGATGTCAACTCCACCTTCGATTGCTTTTAATACATCCTGAGGTGTTTCAAACAGAAGCATTGCTTTTGTCTCACCAAATCTTGGATCTTTTGATACTTCGATCATCTTCCAGATTGGGATAACGTGTGCTTTTACTCCTGGAGGTGCTGCCTCAATGATCATTCTCTTACGAAGATCATCTTTTGATACGGCATCAGATACAACAATGATACGGTCTGGATTTACCATCTTTGTCCATGTTGTAGCCACCTGTCCATGTAATAAACGTGTGTCGATACGAGTAAGACCGATCTTGATGTGACCGTCTCCAAGTACTGTTCCTTCTGGGATCGCTCCCTGAGGTGCTGCCACAGCAGCTGGTGCAGCTTCTTCTTTCTTAGGTTCTAGAGATTCTGGATAGATTCTCACACCTTCTTTTCCACTTCCGGAAATCTGAGCTGCAACTTCATGTGCTGTGTCCATCATCATACGAGATGCGTATGCATCGATCAACATTGGAAGATTTAATCCAGCAACGATTGCCCATTTATCTTCATGTCCGGCAATTAATCCGTTAGCCTGATTAAATGGAGTTCCACCCCATAAATCAACCATAATCAGCACTTCATCCTGGTTTTCGAATCCGGCAATGGCATCTTCCATCTGTTTTTTGATGTCTTCTGGTCCCATACTTGGCTGTAATGTACAAGCCGCAACATTTGGCTGGTCACCAAAAATCATGGACCCGGACTGTAAGATACCCTTGGCGAAATCACCATGTGTAGCAAGAATAATTCCTACCATTTTTTATTCCTCCTTTTCTATATTTTCATAAGCTAATTAATTATATATATTATAAGAAAATTCTTATAAATAAAAAAACCTGATTCAAATCCGTAAATCTCCATCATCCAAATCCCCTTGCAAAAATACTTTCACAAAGAAACCTGGACCTTCTGGAAAATCCATGATTCAAATCAAGTTTAGCCTGCATTACCAGTAACAATCCTGATCAACAATATAAACTTTTATCTTGTCGTAACTCGCTTGATATGTACGGTTAAATACATAAGTTCTTCATCTGTAATATCATGATTGCAAGTCTTCTTCACGTAGTCTTTGATCTCATCTACGCATTCAATACATTCGTGATACTTATTCCTTATGATCTCCTGGAATTCTGTATCATCACTTTTCACTTCTTTGCCAATATAAACTCTCTGTGCAAAGAACTTCAGATGCGTGATAAATCTCTCATAGAAAACAGACTCCTTATCGATCTGCTCTCCAAAATGTTTATCCACGATCTTCAAAATATCATTCACAAGCTTCGTCATAGAAACCATCTCTGTCATGTCCAGATCAAGTTCCGCATTCACAATATGCAATGCAATGAAGGCTGCTTCATCCTGTGGAAGTGTAACCTTCAGTTCTTTCTCTATCATACCAATTGCTACTTTCCCGATCAGATATTCCTGATAATAAAACTTCTTGATCTCCCATAAAAACGGATTCTGGAATGGTACTCCCATCTCAACTCTCTCGATTGCAAAATTGATGTGATCCGTAAGCGAAACATATATATTATCATTAATATTCTTCTGTAATGTATCCTTCGCATACTGAATGATCTTATTACAGATCTTCACTCTCTCGATTGGAATATCAGTTAACATCTCCTGAAAACGCTGTGTCATACCATGGTCTTTCATGACATAAGTCTTCTCAATCTGACTCGACTTGATCTCATCTCCCTTATGCTTTTGAAAGCCAAGACCCTTTCCCATCAGTACAACTTCTTTATGATTCTTGTCCTCTGAAATTACAATGTTATTATTTACAATTTTTGTAATCTGCACAACCTTACCTCATACTTCTCTAACGAAAAGACTTCCTGTTGCGCATCCCACAAAAAAATAAACCACACTTATAAACTTCCCTTCTGTGAAATTCAATAAGTTGGTTTAGCCTGCACTACCAGTAACAATCCTCCTCGTAATCTCCTGTTAACTTATATTTACATTTTAACAAGGTGTCTTCAATTTGTCAATAGAATATTTAAGAATTATTTTATAATTTATTTATTTTTTTTAAATAATTATAATTCTTTTTTGACTCCGTTAGGAACTATATCACAATTTTCTTTACTATGCAATAGGTCTTTTTGTCTGTTTTAGATATTTTTTCTCTTTTGGCGCAATTCCTTTGCTTTTAGAATGCTTGTATAATCAGTCAAATTATGATATTATGAGGTATCAATTACGAGGTATGATATTATGTTAAAATTAATTTCCATGATCGGATCTGTCATTGATAAGGCTCAGAAAGACCACGTTACAGCGTTTTCTGCACAGGCCGCATTCTTTACGATCCTGTCATTTTTTCCATTTATGATCGTATTGCTTAGTCTTACAAGATATTTTCCGATCACACCGAATGATATGATCGAACTGGTACGTACCTATCTCCCACCAAAATACAGTGGCATGGTAGTCCCGATCATCCGATCTTTAAATGGAAAACTTACTACTACGTATATGTCGATCACAATTCTTACATTATTGTGGTCTGCATCCAAAGGGATCTTATCCTTGATGACTGGACTTAATACGATTCATGAAATTCCTGAAAAGAGAAACTATTTCGTTTTGCGTTTTATCTCAAGTATTTATATTGGACTTTTCGCGATCGCAGTATTATTCGGTCTGATCCTTTTATTATTTGGTAATTCCCTGCTCATTCAGTTATATCGCTTTGAACCAGTCCTCGAGAATAAACATGTATTTTTTGCAACGATCCGTTTTTTTCTTGCATTTTTTACATTTATGGTCGTTTTTATCATTATGTATCGTTTTTTACCAAGTGAAAATTTCAAGACAAAACAGATCCTTCCTGGAGCATTTTTTAGTTCTGTTGCATGGTTTGTATTATCATTTTTCTTTTCAATGTATTTTGATAATTTTTCTTTCTTTAGTACTATGTACGGAGGATTGACCAGTATCTTGTTAACTTTGTTCTGGTTGTATTTTTGTATGATGATGCTTTTTATCGGTGCAGAGATCAATCATTATTTCATCTCACAGTTGTCAAAAAAGCCTGTAAAACCAAGAAACAAAAGGCCTGACATTCCATATGAACTTAAATAGAAAGAATCCTGCACAGCAGGATTCTTTCTTGTCTTTTATAAAATAAATCGTTTGGGAATTCCATTTTCATATGGAATCTGTACTTCACCTTGAATCAGTGGTTTTAAATATGTCAATAATTCGTCTTTAATATCATTCCCTTCTTCGTTGATCCATTCCATCGGAACTTTCTTTTCATAATTCGCAATCTTTGACAGATCAGAAAGTACGATTTCTACCTGATATGGATCATCTGAAATTCTTCGCACTGCAGACATTTTTCCACTCTTTCCGCGAATCGCACTGACAGCCGCAAATGCTCCAAGATTTCTTGATTCCATGATGTCAGTCTCACTTAACATATATCCAGCACATCTCTGAAGGATGTTTAATTCTACAGATCTGACTTTACATCCGATCTTCTCTCCTACTAGTCCTTCCAGATATTTACCAACACCGGAAAGATACTTATGTCCAAATACATCTTCTTTTCCTGATTTGGTTTCTTCTCCAACGTAATTTCCGTCAGCGGTTTTTACACCTTCGCTTACCGCAATGATGATGTTATTTTCCTTTTTTAATGCTTCATTTACATCTTCAATAAATCGATCTTCATCGAATGCTTTCTCGCAAAGATAGATCAACTGAGGAACTTTTCGCCCTTCGATCCTTGCAAGTGCAGATGCTGCCGTCAACCATCCTGCATTTCTTCCCATAACTTCTACGATTGTTACGGATGGAACATCATAAACAAAGCAGTCACAAGCGATCTCTGTAAATGCAGTCGCGATAAATTTGGCTGCAGAACCAAATCCAGGGCAATGGTCAGTCTCTCCAAGATCATTATCGATCGTCTTTGGAGCTCCCATCACCTTAATATCATCAATGTGATGTTCTTCACAGTAAACAGACAGTTTATATACGGTGTCCATAGAATCATTTCCACCAGTATATATAAAATATCCTATGTCATTCTTTCTTAAAATACGGATGATCTCTTCAAATTCTTCTGCATTTTCTTTGGGATCACCCAGTTTCCATCGACAGGAACCAAGCGCCGCTGCCGGTGTGATCGCTAATAGATCTCTTTTTTCTTTTGTGTCGCATACTTCATCGAGATTTACAAAATTCTCGTTCAGCACACCTTTAATTCCATTCAGAGCACCATAAACATGACCTACATGTCCGCTTTCAATTCCAGCATCGATCACTCCTGTGATCGTCGCATTGATTGCTGCAGATGGTCCTCCTGACTGAGCAACTAGTAGATTTTTCATAAGTTTCTCCTTTATACTTTTATATTTGTTCAATCCCGATTATACCGTACTTCTTTTATTTATTTCAACTTTTTTGACAAAATACTATATATTTTTACATTTGCTTTTTCTTTACGAATTCCTATTAATCTACTATAATTAATATAAACCGATCCTGAAATTCCATATAAAACATATATTTTCAGGATTTTAATATGACAAAATGGAGGTTTTTGGACATGAATCTAAATTTTATGAAACTTCGTGAACAAATGAAAAATCAAAAGGTTTCTTATTATCTTGTTCCAAGCGAAGATCCACATCAATCCGAATACGTAGATGATTACTTTAAATGCAGACAATACATCTCTGGTTTTACTGGTTCTGCCGGTACCTTTCTTGCTGGATGCGAAGAAGGATGGCTTTGGACTGATGGACGTTATTTTACGCAGGCCGAAGGACAGATCTCTTCTGATATCACATTGATGAAACAAGGGGTTTCCGGTGTTCCTACGATTCTTGAATTTTTGAAAGAACACCTGCAGGAAGGTGACATACTTGGAGTAAATGGCTTTACGATCTCAGCTTCTTATGGAAAAAAAGTCGCAAAACTAGTGAAGCAGCTTGGTGCATCTTTTCGTTTTGATCTTCGTTTTGTAGAAGAACTCTGGGCCAAAGATGATCGCCCTGCGATCACAAAATCTACAATTTACCGTCATGATATCAAGTACAGTGGAGAACATACTGATTCAAAACTTGCACGTGTCAGAGAAAAAATGAAAGAACTTAATGCCGGTGCATTTTTCTTATCCTCTCTTCCTGATATTGCATGGCTTTTTAACTTGCGCGGAGATGACATTGCATGCACTCCATTATTTTATAGTTATGCATGGATCACGATGGACAAATGTTTTCTTTTCCTTCGAAAGGATTGTATTTCGGCAGTTGCTTTTCAACGTTTTAAGGAACATGGTATTTCCATTCGCGATTACTCAGAAGTTAGTTCTTTCTTAAAAGATCAACATGAAACTGTTTTGTTAAATCCAGATCTTACAAACTATCTGCATTATAATCTCTTATTCAAATGCAAGATCATTGAAGATAAGAATCCAACAGAACTAATGAAAGCTATAAAAAATGACATTCAGATCGATCATCTGAAAGCATGCCACATCAATGATGGGATCGCTATGACTAAATTTATGTACTGGCTTAAGAAAAATGTCGGAAAAATTCCTATGACAGAACGTATGATATCTGACCGGCTCGAAGAAGAAAGAGAAAAACAGCCCGATTACTCAGGGCCTAGTTTCGAGACAATCTGCGCTTATAAAGATCATGCTGCAATGATGCATTATCAATCCACTGAAGAATCCGATGTTGATGTCAAAGCTGAAGGTATGCTTCTCATTGATTCCGGTGGACAATATTATGGTGGTACAACCGATGTCACAAGAACTTTTATTCTTGGTCCAATTTCAGAGGAAGAAAGGAAATACTTTACACTGGTATTAAAATCTATGCTGACTCTTGCCAATGCAAAATTCCTGTTTGGCTGCAGAGGAAGTAATCTTGATATTCTTGCAAGAGAACCTCTCTGGGAAGATGGCATTGATTATCGTTGTGGAACCGGACATGGTGTTGGATATTTTCTTGGTGTTCATGAAGGTCCAAATGCTTTTCGTTGGAGATCAAATCCTGAAAATCTTGACGCAGTACTACAGCCAGGTATGGTCATCACAGATGAACCAGGTGTTTATGTTCCTGGAAAATACGGAATCCGTACAGAAAATATGCTGATCTGTAAAAAATGGCAGCAAAATGAATACGGTGCTTTCCTTCATTTTGAACCTCTGACACTTGTACCGATCGATCTTGACGGTGTTGATCTTTCTTTATTTAACGAAAAAGAAAAACAATTGTTAACTGATTACCAGCAGTTCGTATATGATACACTTTCTCCACACCTTAACGAGGAAGAATCTGCATGGCTTCATACACTCACACTCTAGACCTCATGAAAAATAGTTATTTTATGCAGCTATCTTAAACAGACAAAAATGGCAGGAACTTTTCATCTTACATACAGTTCCTGCCATTTTTTTATCTTTTATTCTTTTGTCTTGATCCACTGCTCCTTAAGCTTCTGATACGTCCCATCATTATTGAGAACCTGAAGTGCTACATTAAACTGATCCAGATATTTGTATCCCTTCACAAACATAATCCCATAATTACTTTCCTCGGAATTAAGTTGTTCATTCAACACACTAAGATTCGTATCATCTGCGTGTTCTTGCATATAATTCTGGATTCCTGTTGTATCATAAATCGTTGCATCGATCGTTCCTTTTTCAAGATCGTTCCATACTTTTGTAATGTTTTTATAATATGTGATCTTGTTATCCTCTGACAAATAATCCTCCGCATATTGTGCACTGGATGTTCCTTCTACAACACCGACCTTCTTCTCTGTAATCTCCTTACGATCTGTGATCTGGCTGTCTTTTCTGACCACGATCTGAAGATATGTTTCATAATAAGTGTCTGTAAATGAAAACTCTCTCTGTCTTTCATCTGTGATTGAAATTCCTGCGATTGCAAGATCTAATTCTTTGTTCTTGATCTTTTGCTCTAATTTCTTCATATTCATTGGATATAATTCATATTCAAAGCCCAGATATTCACTAAGTTTATCAAGAAGATCAATATCAAACCCTGTGATCTTCTTCTGCTCACTGTCATAATATGAAAATGGTGCCATATCATTCGATACACCAACCTTTAATTTCATTCCTTTCATTGTCCCTTCAACTTTATCTGCCTGAATAACTTTCGTAGCCTTCGTTTTCTCTGTCTTTTGTTTCATCCATGGAACGTTGCATCCACCAAGACAAAAAATAAGTCCAACCATCATAAGCGATGCTAATATCTTCTTCATCTTTACTCTCCTTTGATCGTATTTATCCTCATCATAGCACCTGAAAAAATATAAGTCAATTTCCTCTTCCATTTTTTTCAACGTATAAATTCCACCAGATCTGTACATGATTTTATTATACGAATCACAAATGGAGGAACTTATTATGGCACGAAAAAAAGTAGAAATCTGTGGCGTTAACACTTCTTCTCTCCCTTTACTTTCTGAAGAAGAAAAAGAAGATTTATTTGAGCGGATCGAGCAAGGTGATCTTCTTGCCAGAGAACATTATATCAAAGGAAATCTACGACTTGTTCTCAGTATCATCCAACGATTTTCAGGAAGTAGTGAAAATGCAGATGATCTTTTTCAAGTTGGCTGCATCGGTCTTATGAAAGCCATTGATAATTTTGACCGGAATCTAAATGTGAAATTCTCTACTTATGCTGTTCCCATGATCATTGGTGAAGTCAAACGCTATCTTCGTGATAATCATAGTATGCGTGTAAGTCGTTCTCTTCGTGATACCGCATATAAAGCGATCAATGCAAGAGAAGTTCTTACCAAAAAATTAAATCATGAGCCTACGATCGACGTCATTGCAAAAGAAATCGATATGAAAAAAGAAGATGTCTTATTTGCACTTGATGCGATCGCAACCCCTCTTTCTCTTTATGAACCTGTTTATCAGGATGGAGGTGATACTCTTTACCTTATGGATCAGGTAAAAGATAAAAAAAACAAAGAAGATAGCTGGGTGGAATCCATTGCCTTAAAAGAAGCAATGGAACATCTTCCAGATCGAGAATATGATATTATCAAAATGCGATTCTTTGAAGGAAAAACACAAACAGAAGTTGCAGACGAAATCGCCATTTCCCAGGCACAAGTCAGCCGTCTGGAAAAAAACGCCCTAAAACACATGAAGAACCACTTAGTGTGATTCTTCAATATCTTATAGTATATGTTTCTTCTTCAAAATATACACCGCGATCAAACAGACGATCAAAGAAAAAATTGAGATTGCTGCAAACCCATATGCTTTCGTCGCAAACGGCATTCCAACACCATTGACGTTCATACCATACAATCCCGAGATCATCGTTGGCAATTCCAAAATGATCGTGATCGCTGCCAAGAATTTCATAACCTGATTCAGGTTATTATCAATGATCGATCCAAACAAAGACATCGTACTTCGCAGGATATTATGATAAATATCCGTCATCTCCATCGCCTGTTTATTCTCAATAATGACATCTTCCAACAGTTCTTCATCTTCTTCATAATGTCTAAGGCCAATATGTTTTCTTAATTTCTCCAACACTACTTCATTTGATTTTAATGCTGTTGTAAAATAAACCAGACATTTCTCTAAATCATACAATTGGATCAAGTCTTTGTTCTCATAAGTCTCATGTAACAGATCTTCCACTTGATTTGCTCTCTGGTCGATCACACGCAGATAATACAGGAACAATGCTGCATTATTGTAAAGAATCTGATATACAAATCTTGTCTTCATAAATGTATAAAAATTCGATACCAGTCCATCAACAAATTGTTTTAAGATATTCGTCTGCTCCAAACAAACAGTAAAGACGATCTTATTAGTAATAAAAATCCCAAGCGGTATCGTCTCATACCATTTCTTTCCTTCCTCTTCCTCTACAACCGGAATATTCACAAGGATCATTGTATAATCATCCTCATTCTCCAGTCGGGAACGTTCTTCCGTATCCAGTGCTGCCTTAAGATCATCCATATCAATCTTATAATCTCTCGAAATATTCATGAGTTCCTCCATCGTTGGATCTGTGATCATCACCCATGATTCCAATTCGATATGATCTAATTCTTCTAACTCTTTATGTCCTTCATAATTCTTATAAATCTGGATCATCTTACCGCTCCTTCCTGCTTCATTCTTATTAAGTATAACTGATAGCAAAAGCTTCGTCCAGTAAAAAAAGAAATGTGTGTTTGGCACATTTCTTTTTGATAAATTCTTATATGATCATCTCAGATCCTTATTCAAATGGGTATTTCATTCCCCACTGTGTCTTAATACTTGTTAAAATTCGCATCGTATCTTTTGTAATGATCTGGCAATCATCCTCCAAGTTTCCTTCGATCGCTGCTTCCATTGCTTCTACCTCATATTTTAAAGCATCTTCTGTCTTTCCTGCTTCAACTGTCTCAACTTCTCCAGTTGCCGTATTGGTGATCGTTGCTTTGCATGCTCTTGGATATTCATATACTTCAATATATCCCTTATCACCTGTCACAACTCCTCGTTTTGGCTGTTTTGCACGAAGTGTCAGACACATAACAACCATCTCCCCTTTTGTATTCTTCATAATGATCCCAGATTGTTCATCTGCACCTGTCTCTAAATATTCTACAGTCGTAAGAATCGTATTTGGCATCTCACTTAAAAATGTTCTCGCAAATGCTGTTGCATATACTCCAATATCCAATAAAGCTCCGCCAGCTGCTTCTAATGCAAAAAATCTCTGTGTAGAATCATAACCTTTGTTACTTCCAAAGTTTACCTGTACCATCTTTGTATTACCGATCGCACCTTCTTTGATTCGTTCTTTTAATTTCTTATATAAAGGCATATGTGAAATTGTCATTGCTTCTCTGACTACCACACCTTTTTCTTCAGCAAGTTCCAGCACTTCTTCTAACTGTGCTGCATTCACTGTAATCGCTTTTTCACATAAGATATGCTTTCCTGCATTGACTGCCTGCTTCATATTTTCATAATGCATACTATGTGGTGTTGCAACATAAATGATATCGATATTTTCATCTGCCAGCATCTCTTCGTATGTTTTAAAAACATGTTTTACTCCATATTTGTCTGCAAACTTTTCTGCTTTCTCTGGTGTACGATTGGCTACTCCGTAAATTTCATGTCCCATCTTCTGAAATGTTGCTGCCATCTCATTCGCAATTGTTCCACAACCTAAAATTCCCCATGTACTCATCTTATCTTTCCTTCTTTCTTACTTGATCACTCTGATTCCTTCTTCACCTGCAACCAATGCTTTTGTTGCAACCTGATAAAATAATGATGTCTCGATCACCCCTGTGATCATCTTTAAGTTTTTGTCAATCTCTTCTAGTTCTGGTAAAGTGTCATAATAAACTTCCAGTAAATGTTCATCACGTTTCTTCACTGTTGCACCCATTGCTTCCACCTGACTTGTCACATGGTTCACTGCTTCTGGAATAATATCTAATACAACTGGTACTTTATTATTTAACTTATCTGTTACTTTCGTTTCATCGACCAGTAATACATATTCTTTTGCCATCTTTGCAATAATCTTCTCTAATGTGTGAATTCCGCCTCCACTTTTATATGCATCAAGATCAGAATCAACCTGATCACACCCGTCAAATGCAATTTCGATCTCTTTTACTTCTTTGGTATCAACAATTTCTAATCCAAGCTTTTTACATACTTGTGCTGTATGATCTGATGGTGTCACAACTTTGACATCTTTCTCTGCTTCTTTGATATCTTCTGCAAGATAACTGATCGTCTCTCCACCACCAAGTCCGATAATCCCATGATCTGGCACAAGATCAAGTGCCGCTTTTGCACATAAACGTTTCACTTTATTCCTCCTTTGTGTTTTGTGAAGTTTTATTTTATAGATTTATTTTATCATGAAGTTTTATTTTGTCAATCCTACATTGCAATTTTTTTTAATTCATTATAAAATAATAATAAAAAAAGAAAGGAGTTTTTCGTTATGAAGAAAACCATAAAAAACCTTTTTAAACTGATCACTGCCATCGCTACCGTTGCTGGTATTTTATATGTTGCCCGTGATCAGATCAAAGCGATCATTGCAAAGATCAAAGAAGTATCTGATGATGATTTTGACGATGATTTCGATGACGAATCTTTTGATGATGATTCTTTTGATGATGATGAGATTTTCCCTGAACCATCAAAAGACGACAGAGATTATGTTTCTATCAACATCACAGATGCTGATGAGGATCCATCCGTAGCTGAAAAAGAAACACAAGAAACAGAAACTCCATCCGAAGAATCTGACGAAAAAGAATAATTCGTAAATCGAAAAAGGGGCTGTCGCATTATGCGGCAGTCTTTTTTGCAAAAAAGAATAAGAGCCGGGCTTCGCAAAGCCCGGCTC
>OLVT01000711.1_pt1 | contig 34549 bp, 30 predicted proteins | sample 1673241 | NCBI WGS metagenome assembly OLVT01 (sample SAMEA3178936, study PRJEB25190) | human gut metagenome | biome: human gut; feature: human-associated habitat; material: faeces | place: Austria | collected 2013 | reverse complement strand
CGATCAAGCCCGCCAAGATGAACTCGGGAGCGATGGTGACCACTTGCTCGTTGATCAAACCACCGGAGATGGTCTTTGCGACCTCTACGGACAGAAACGCGCCGACCAGGTTCAGCGTGCCCGCGGCGATAACAGCGGTTTTGGGCTTAAGCGCGCCCGTTGCGATGGACGTGGCCATTGCATTGGCCGTATCGTGGAAACCGTTCGTGAAGTCAAACGTCAATGCGGTGACGATCACCAAGCCGACGATTACCAGCGTTGCCGGATCCATTACTTTCGTTCTCCCTTCGAAAACCTCATTGCGTTGTTGAAACATCGAGCGTTCGAGAAGCCCAACCTATATGAGAGCTTGATTCTCCCGAACGCGTTACTACGACGTTTCAAGGGCGCAGCACACCCTCGGCATGCAAAGAGCAAGTCTAGGGGTGATATGTAAAGCGACTGTAAGGCCGACTTCAGGTGCGGGTAATGCTTTTGAGGAGTCGGGGAGAAGAAGCGAAAAGACCGCTCATCGAAGAAAGTTCATTCTTGAACTTCAAGGGCTTTATGAAATTAAACACACAGCTATACGAACGTGCTACACTGCAAGAAATTGAACCAATGAACTATGAATCACAGACGAGTTTTCACCTCAGTTCATAGTTCAATTTAAAGGTTCATAAGCCAAATTGTTCATGCTTTGGTTCAATTTAAGGTTCAATTTTATATTGAACTATGCTTTGAACCTATAGTTTGAACTTTGAACGAAAGGAACAGCATGGATCAGAACGTGTTTGCCGAACAGCTGAAGATTGCCATGGATGCCGCCGGCATGAAGCAGGCAGATTTGATCCATGCAGCGCAAGAAGAAGGTCATAAACTCTGGAAAAGCCAGGTCAGCCAGTACGTTAGCGGCAAGACCATCCCCCGCCCCGACGTAATGCAGCTGCTTGCTGAACTATTGAACGTCACTCCCGAGTGGCTGGGCGGCGAGGAGTCTGCGCCCATGACTCCTCCTGAACCTGAACCTTCTGAACCTGAACCACTTGTTCATAAGGTTCAAAACGATTTTGAACCTTCCAATACTAATGAACCTGCTGTGTCCGATGATCAAGGGAGCGTACCTATGCGTCAGTTCAAGAAATCCTCGAAGCTTGATAACGTTCTGTACGATGTTCGTGGTCCGGTTGTGGACGAAGCTGCACGCATGGAGTCCCAGGGCATGCGCATTTTAAAATTGAACATCGGCAACCCTGCCCCGTTCGGGTTCCGCACGCCCGACGAGGTTGTTCAGGACATGCGACATCAGCTTCCCGATTGCGAGGGTTACAGCGATTCGAAGGGCTTGTTCAGCGCGCGCAAGGCCATCATGCAGTACTCTCAAATCAAGGGCCTTCCCAATGTTGACATGGACAGCATCTACACCGGCAACGGCGTTAGCGAGCTCATTAACCTGTGCATGCAGGCGCTGCTCGACACCGGCGACGAGATCCTTATCCCCAGCCCCGACTATCCGCTGTGGACGGCTTGCGCCACCCTTGCCGGCGGCACGCCCGTTCACTACATCTGCGACGAGCAGGCTGAGTGGTATCCCGATATCGACGATATCGAGCGCAAGATCACGCCGCGCACGAAGGCCATCGTCATCATCAACCCCAACAACCCCACCGGCGCGCTGTACCCGCGCGAGGTGCTGCAGCAGATCGTCGATGTGGCTCGCAAGCACCAGCTGATGATCCTGTCCGATGAGATCTATGACCGCTTGGTCATGGACGACCTTGAGCACGTGTCCATCGCAAGCCTTGCTCCCGACCTGTTCTGCATCACCTTCTCGGGTCTTTCGAAGTCGCACATGATTGCCGGCTATCGCATCGGTTGGATGGTGCTGTCCGGCGAGAAATACTGCGCGCAGGACTTCATCTTGGGTCTGAACATGTTGTCGAATATGCGCTTGTGCTCCAACGTGCCGGCGCAGTCCATCGTCCAGACCGCTCTGTGGGGCCATCAGAGCGTGCGCAACTACGTGGTGCCCGGAGGCCGCGTATGCGAGCAGCGCGATTACGTATACAAGGCGCTCAACGACATCCCCGGCATCACCGCCGTCAAACCCCGTGCAGCCTTCTACATCTTCCCGAAGATCGACGTAAAGAAGTTCAACATCACCAACGACGAGCAGTTCGCGCTTGATCTGCTGCACGAGAAGAAGATCCTGCTGGTTCCCGGCAAGGGCTTCAACTGGGGTTCGCCCGATCACTTCCGCGTGGTATACCTACCGCGTATCGAGGTGCTCTCCGAAGCTATGGGTCAGCTCGGCGACTTCCTCTCACACTACCGCCAATCGTAGCAGACTGAGAGGCACCTAGCGCTTTCAGGCTTCGCACGTGAGCAGGGGGAAGTCCCCTGCTCACGTATCAGGGTCGTCCGACCGCTGCTGCGCGGTCGCCTACCGGCATGACAGGGTCTGTCCCGTCAAGCGCTTTTGAGGCGTTTAGAGATTTCAAACCATTACTCATCAGATATGGGAAGAGGGGCGCAAGCTCCTCTTCCCATATGGTGCCAAGCTATGCGTGGCCTTATTTCAGCTGATGCTGAGGCGCCGGATGCGACCTCGCTTCGACGCGGAGCCAATTCAAAGCAAGGCTGTTCTCGCGGCAACAAGACATCTAGCTCTTGTCCCTTGCATTAGGGGATCTCAATACGACCCCGCACCTTTCGCTCACATGCAGCCGAATCGCGCCGCCGCCTACTGCACTTCGGAGCGATAGGCTGCGATCTCATCGAGGAAGGCTTTGCCGTACTTCTCGAGCTTCTTCATGCCTACACCGCTAACGTCCATAAACTCGTCTTCGGTTTCGGGCATGCGAGCGCACATATCACGCAACGATGCATCACCGAAGACCATATACGGAGCCAATCCGCCTTCGACCGCCAGCTGCTTGCGCAACGCACGCAAGCGCTCGAACAGATCCTGGTCGTATGCCGCATCGGGACCGCTTGCCGTGCCCGACCCACCGAACGAGTGACCGCCGGCAACGCCCGGCTTGCGCTGCGGCTGTCTCAACACCTGCTTCATCTGCAATCGAAAATCAGGCGCTGCCGCTTCCCGGAAGCGAGCCCCAAACCCCACTACGGGGAACTGGCCATCCGATATCTCCAAGTACTCGCCCGCCGCAAGCAGCTCGATGACCTCTTTCAGCTGCACTTGCGACATGCTGACGGAGTTGAGACACTTCGCCTGCGCAAGGCCGAACTGCTCAAGGCGCTCCATGTTCGTGCCACGCAGCACATCAACCACCACGCCTTTGCCGAACCTTCCGCGCAGCTCCTGCACGCAACGCATGACAGCACGCGCTTCCGCGGTGGCGTCCACCGCCCTGAACCCACCTTCGCAGTTCGAGCAGTTGTTGCACGAGCCGTTGTCTTGCTGCACTGCGGACTCATCGCCGAAGTAACGCAACATGTAGCCGCGCAGGCATTCGCACGTCAGGCAATAGCCCTCCATGGCCGCCAGCATACGGCGCCTAGCCGCGCGGGCAACCTCAGCTTCCTCGGGGCTCATGCTTTCGTTGCCGCTGTCCTGTTCAAGGAAGAACCTGCATGTGGACAAATCGCCATCGCTCCAGTAGAGCATGCACTCGCTTGCAAGCCCATCACGTCCCGCACGGCCCGCTTCCTGATAATAGGCTTCGATGCTTGACGGCATGTTGTAGTGGATGACGTAACGCACGTTCGACTTATCGATGCCCATGCCGAAGGCGTTAGTTGCCACGATGACCGCAGCGTCGTCGTTGATCCATGCCTGCTGATTGGCGCTGCGCTCTTCTTTTCTCAATCCTGCGTGATAGCGCGTTGCCTTCACGCCGGACTGCACCAAGTGCTCGTGCACCTTCTCGACGTTCTTGCGCGTATTGCAATACACCACGCCTGAGTCCTCGGGATGCGCCTTCGCATACGTTGTGATGCGGTTCAGCTTTTTATTCGGCTCTAGGCGCTCCACGGAAAAGTGGAGGTTCGGCCGGTCGAAACCGGTGACCGCTTGGTAGGGATCTCGCAATCCTAACAGGCGCACGATGTCGGCACGAACGCGCTCCGTTGCCGTTGCAGTGAGTGCGGCAACAGTAGGACGCGCGGGAAGCTGCTCAATGAACGTACCGATGCGCAGATACGACGGGCGAAAATCCTGGCCCCATTGCGATACGCAATGCGCTTCGTCTACCGCGACCAGCGGGATGGGCGCCTGCGAGGCGAACTCCACAAAGCGCGGGTCCTCCAAGCGCTCAGGCGCAACGTAGAGCAGGTCGAACTCCCCCGCCAGAGCACGCGCCATGATCGAACCCTGCTGAGACGGGGTAAGCGTGGAGTTCAGATACGCCGCCTGAATGCCAGCATCCCGCAAGCTGCGCACCTGGTCGCCCATCAGCGACACCAACGGGCTTATGACCAGCGCAAGGCCGCTCATGACAACGCCCGGTATCTGATAGCACACCGACTTGCCGGCGCCGGTAGGCATGACCGCAAGCGCATCGCGACCTGCAAGCAAAGCCTGCACCACGCCCTGCTGGCCCGGCCTGAAATCCTTGTAGCCGAAATGCATTTCCAGCGCCAAGCGCGCCTGCTCTATAGGTACCGACACGGCAAACCTTTCCCTAACAACAAGTTTCGCAATGCGCAAAGTGCAAACACAAATCTAAATGCAGATGCAATGCAAACGCAAATCCGCGATAACATGATCGCCTTACCGCAATCCTGCAAGAGAATCGCGGCTCGCAACAGCTTCGAAGCCCATCCAGAAGCGTTTCATCTGGGAAAATGCCTCGGTAAACGCCTAGATAATGATCCCTTCGCAGTGATCTATTTCGTGCTGGATAATCTGCGCAGTGAAGCCACTGAAGCTTTTCTGACAGGTTTTGAACGATTCATCCTGATATGACACGCGAATCTTGCGATACCGCCGACATGGCCGCTGCCCCACAAGCGACAGGCACCCCTCCTCGGTGGAATACTCGCTTGAGGCATGCACGATTTCAGGATTGAACATGAGCTTGGCCGTGCCGTTGTCATCGAATACGATGATACGCTTGCGCACGCCGATCATGTTCGCCGCCATTCCCACACACTCATGAGCATGCGCTTCAAGCGTATCAAGCAAGTCCTGCCCAACAGGCGCATCCTCGATGGTTGCGGCCTCCGATGGCATGGCCAAGAACAGCTGGTTTCGCATAATCGGTCTGATCATCGGGCTCGTGCCTCCTACATGAATATGGACAGGTGGGTTGCGAATACGTGAAAAGGGGTTTCGCTGCACCTACTGTACCATGCGAAACCCCCACGTTCAAGAAAAATCGAACGTTTGTTTTATTGCGTTTTCACACCGTTTGACCTGCGGAAACAGCAGATTCTTTCGCAAAAAACCGTCAAATTCGCGCATTATAAACAAGTTTGCCGCCCCCGACGACAAGCAACCCGACCGAGAAGCGCATGCCATAACGCGCGACACCGCCCCATCCCGAATGAGCTATCGCGGCAAGAACTTATCCAACTCGCGATCGAGCTCGGGAAGGTGCTTCACGTGCAGGCAGTCGGCGAACTTGCCGCGGACCATGACGCGCCGCACGTTTCGCAGCGCTTCCAGATCGTCAAGCGGGTTCGCATCCAGCACGATCATGTCAGCCGACTTCCCTACTTCGATCGAGCCCGTCTCGTCGCCAAGCCCGATGATGCTCGCATTGCCCAGCGTTGCCGCATGCAACGCAAGTTGGCGGCTTGCGCCCACGATGCGCTCGAAGTACACCAGCTCGCGCCACATATCGTATTGCGTAACGTACGGGCACGCCGAATCGGTACCCAATCCAACGGGAATCCCCTGCTCCAAGGCCTGTTTTGCGGCGGACACGATACCGTCGAAGACGATGCGCCCGTTCACCACCTGGACCTCAGTGGAATGGGTCATCTCGGGCGGCAACTTGATGAACGGCAGCGCCGGGGAGACGGTGCAGGTCAGCGAGCTTTTGCGGCCCGCGCCGTTTTCACGGAACAGCGCCAGCAGCTCGTCGTCCAAAACGCCACCATGCTCGATGGTGTCCACGCCCGCTTCCAAACCAACGCGAACACCCTCCGTGCTCTCGATATGCGCCGCGGTATGCATGCCAAGCTTGTGAGCCTCGTCCACTGCTGCCCCCGCGATCTCAGGCGACATGCGCAGCACGCCCGGCTCGCCTTCCTTCTCGGCGTCGAACACGCCGCCGGTGATGAACAACTTCACCAAATCGCACTTGTGCGCGAAGCAGTCACGCACGATCTCACGCGCTTGATCAGGCGTCTCGGCAATGTGCGCGAACAGGCCCGCGCCGTGACCACCCGGCACCGTCACGCCCACGCCTGAGGTGACCAATCGTGGACCCCGGTACTTGCCCGCGTTGATGGCGTTGCGCACCCATACATCGGCGAATCCCGGATCGCCCACGCTGCGCACTGTGGTGACGCCGCTTGCCAGCTGCTGCTGGGCATGTTTGCGCAGCGTACGATGCAGGTACCAACGCCCAACGGGGTTGGCAACCACCTTCTCGATAAGGTCGCCCGCCGCGCCGGCGCTGGTGGGCTTGCCGCTACCGCACAGATGCACATGCAGGTTGACCAGGCCCGGCATCAAATACGCGCCCTTCAAGTCAACCTCCTGCGCACCCGCGGGACCCACCGTGGAGGCAGCCGGCCCGACAGCGCTGATGCGGCCATTGTCGTCCACAGCGACGGTCATATTCTCTTGCGGCTGCATATCGCGCGTGCCGTCGAGCAGCGTCGCGTGCGTGAATACGTAAGACATGGCATTCCCCTTTACTTGCCTGCGCCGATGCGTGGGCATGGCGCGGAATCGATGATTCGAGCCTACCAAGAACTCGGCAAAGCGTCTAGGGAAAATGCCCACATGAGGAAAAGTTACTGGGGTTAGAAGGAGATGCGTCAGACGGCTCAGAACGCTAGCGCCCACGACACGGAAACCCGCTATAACCTGGGAGAACTCCACTCTCGCAAGATAGAGGAGACCGCAACCCGCCAACGGCGCAAGGTTTCGCGGTCGTTCCAGCGGCTTCCTAGCAGACGGATTCTTCTCAAACCTGCAAGGTCCAGCAGACAGTTTTCCGTGCAACGGACAAGGGTTCTGCAAGATGGCGATGCCATACTCGAACCAGGCGATGAGGCGGCTGGATTAAAGCGGGCCGTGTCATGGGAGACGCTCCTGACCTGCTGCTTCACTCCCCATCGCCTCTCCTCCCTTTGGAACGGGCGGGCTCCTCGCAAACTCAGGGCCTGCCCGCCACAAGCAAGCAGACCGCCGCAAAACGCAAGCGAGTCACGCTCCCGCGCATGCCGCTAGCCACAACACGCAAGCAGCCTTATGCTCCTGCGAACGTCCATGCCCCCGATTCACACCACGCGAACGACGAACCGTCCCGACAAGAACGCACCAGGAGGCGCGAATGCGAACATCAAGCCGAAACGCTTCATCGCAGCAAACAGCGAGCCGCCCCGAAGGACGGCTCGCTGCAATCATCTTATGGGCCTGCTTATGCCTTCGATGCCTGGTAAGCCTCGACCAGCTTCTTCGTCACATCAGCGGGCGCAGGGTCGTAGCCCTCCAGCTCGATGTAGTAGCTGCCAGAACCGCGCGTCATGGCGCGCAGGTCCTTGGTGTAGCTGATGACCTCGGCGTATGGCACGCGCACCATGATGACCGTCTCACCCTCGTCGGTGGAGTCGGTGCCCACGATGCGTCCACGACGCGTGGCGATATCGCCCATAACGGTGCCGGCATACTCCTCGGTCACCACGATATCCATGGTTGCCATGGGCTCGAGCAGAATGGCACCAGCCTGCTCGCATGCCGCACGGAAGCCGATGCGCGCAGCGGTCTTGAACGCCATCTCGTTGGAGTCGACCGAATGGTACGAGCCATCGAACACAGCGCACTTGATGTCAACCATGGGATACCCCGCCAAGAAGCCCTCTGCCATGGCCTCCTGAACACCCTTGTCCACAGCAGGGATCAAGCCGCCGGGGATGGCGCCGCCCTTGACCTCGTCGGAGAACTCATAGCCCTCGCCGGGGTTGGGGCTGATGCGCAGCCAGCAGTCACCGAACTGGCCTGCGCCGCCGGTCTGCTTCTTATGACGCCCCTGCGCCTCAGCCGTCTTCGTGATGGTCTCGCGATACGGGATGCGCACGGGAACCAGGCGCGCCTCCACCTTCGCCTGCTCCTTCATGCGCGCAAGCAGCGTTTCCACCTGAGCTTCGCCCATTGCCGTGACGATGGTCTGGTGCGTCTGCTCGTTGCGCGCAACGCGCAGCGTGGGGTCGTTCTCAACCGCGCGCGTGAGGAAGGTGCCGACCTTGTCCTCTTCCTTCTTATTAGCCGCCTCGATGGCAACGGGGTATTGCGGCACAGGCAGCGGCAGCGGATCGATGGACATCGTGCCCGATTGCGACAGCGTGTCGCCGGCACGCGTATCGGTGAGCTTGGGAACCACGATGATGTCGCCGGCCTTCGCCGACTTCACATCCGTGGCCTCCTTGCCCATCATCACATACAGATGGCCCAGGCGATCCTTTTTGCCCGTGCGCGCGTTGATCAGCTCCATACTGGGCGTGAGCACGCCGCTGATCAGCTTCAAGTAGCTCAAACGTCCCACGAACGGGTCGGCAACAGTCTTGAAGACGAACGCCGCCGGCTCGCCGTCCTCGTCCACGAACGTCTCCTCGCCATTGGCAAGGCGAAACGCGCCGTGGTGGCGCGGGTGCGGGAAATAGGTGCAGATATCCTTCATCACGCAGCGGATACCCTGCTCGATGATGGTGGAACCCACGTATACGGGGATGAACAGCTCCTGCGCGATGGCCTTGTCAAGCAGGCTTTCAAGCTCTTCCTGCGTGAGCTGCTCGGAGCCGTCCAGGTATTTCATCATCAGATCATCGTCGGCCTCTGCCACCAGGTCGCACAGGCGATCGCGCGCGATCTGCGCCGCCTCGGCGTATTCCGCCGGAATATCCTCAATGCGGTCGTCGGTGGTGCCGTCCTGATCGAAGTAACGGGCCTTCATGCGCAGCACGTCGATGACGCCCTTGAAGTCCTCGGCAACGCCGATGGGGATGGTGACCGGCCCCAAGCGGCTTCCGAAACGCGCGTGCAGCTGCGCCATGATGGTATCGAAGTTCGCGTGCTCGCGATCGATGTGGTTGATGAACACGGCGCGCGACAGGCGCATGCCCTCGGCCTCGCGCCACAGCTTCGTGGTCATGACCTGGGGGCCTGCGACGGCATCGACGACGAACAGCGCCATTTCGGCAGCCTGCATGGTGGCAAGCGTGTCGCCGATGAAGTCGGGATGGCCCGAGGTGTCGAGCAGGTTGATCTTGTAATCATGGTACGGAATGGGCGCGACGGAGGTACCCAGAGTGAACTTGCGGCGAATCTCCTCCTGGTCGTAATCAAGGTAGGATTTGCCGTCGTGGGTGGTTCCCATGCGCGGCGTGCGGCCTGAAACGTGCAGCATAGCCTCGGCGAGCGAGGTTTTGCCGGCGCCGTCTTGGCCCACCAGCACGATGTTTCGGACATGTTCGGTAGCAGGAGCTGCCATACGATCACCTTCCCCTTATAAAGGCGTCGCGCCCGATTCGCCAACTCGATTCAAGCGCGAAACGCAGTCGAACCAAACGGTCGGAACACTACCGATAGTGTAGCGCAAAACCCAACACGAGCCGATAAAACGCCTGATGATGGATACGCCCCGAGGCGTTGCAGGGAGGCGTCCATCGACGGGCGAAGGCGCCGCATGGGAAAACCGCGGTGCCTCGAAGGCATTATGGGGGAAAGCGGGTCGGAGACGAGCGCGAACGCTAAAGAGAAAGCGAACGGGAAACCAAGGCGCTACCGGAAGATCAAACCGTAACAAGGCGAAATGAGACATATGGCGAACTCGTTACGCGTTGGTGACAGCGTCGGTATGCGCGAGCCCGCGGCACCCGCGACGCGATACCCTACGGATAGCGGAACGCGGCTGCTAGGCCCGTCCCGCACAACGATTACCCGCGCCGCTCCGTGCGGCGCTACGCATAAGGAGCAGCTCATGGCGTTCCCGAAACATCCCATCATCGACGTGACCCCCGTTGACGCGGCGCGCGGCGCCGCCGCGACAGCCCAAGCCGCTGCGGAGCCCTTCATGCCGCCCTCGTTCGGCAAGCGCGTCGGGAAGGTGGATAACCAGCCACTGCACACCACGTTCGTCGACGGTCGCGGCAATCCCGTTCGCAATCAAGGCGATGCTGCCGTTGCCGCATCGCGCCTGACGGGCGCAGCCCAAACCGTCGCCGGCGCCGCCGTCATGGCGGTGGGCGTGCCCATGCTCATATTGCCCGGGCCCGGCGTGCTCGCCATCGGCGCCGGGGCCGCCATTGCCGCCGGCGGCATCAAGAAGATTCGCAACGGGAAGTAGCGCAAGGAGCGGCGGCAGTTTTCGCCGTTCCTTAGCCTTTTGCGCCCATCAGCCCGAGCTCCACGAACCCCATAGCCCGCATATCGCCTTGTGCGATGCGCGGGCTGTTCTCTCTCTTAGCCCCAAATCCTTCTCGATATCATCCGTCCGCGCACCGTTTTACGGCAGAGCGAACTTTTCGCGTCGCGATTCCCGCCCTACGAGCTGCACGCACCCCCGTTCGGCAGCATCGCAACGCAACAGCTACATCGCCTTGAGCGATGCGCAGGCCATTCGCTTCCTTTGCCCGCATGCCGCGCCAACCTCCGCTCAACGGCTTCGCAACGTGAAGGCAACGCTCGGGCTTTCCCCATTGCAACCCACTGCCGCAGGCGTACTATTCCTTTCTAGCAGGGGCAAAACGCCCCGAAAGAGCAAACGCAGGCGCAAACCCGCGCGTCAACATTGAACGGAGGTACGTATGTGCACGGCGATTCGATTCACCGATTCTGACGGAAACCTATATTTCGGCCGCAATCTGGACTGGGCGTACGGCTACGGCGAGACCATCACGTTCACCCCGCGCAACCACCCCGCGAACACGGAACACCGCGCGGTGCTGGGCATGGCCATCGCATCGGAAGGGTTTCCGCTGTATTTCGACTGCGCCAACGAAAACGGCCTAGCCATCGCAGGTCTGAACTTCCCCGGCTACGCCTACTTCCCCGACGATGCGCTCCCGGGAACCACAGCCGTGGCCCCGTACGAGTTCCCCTTGTGGGTCACCTCGAACTTCGACAACGTTGACGACGTCGAGGCAGCGCTGGCGAACATCACGCTGGTGAACAAGGGCTTCGGCGACTTCCCCATCGCCCTGCTGCACTGGATCATCGCCGACGCCAGCGGCTGCATCGTGGTGGAGTCGACCGCCGACGGCCTGCAGGTGATGCGCGACCCCGCCGACGTGCTAGCCAATCAGCCGGGCCTTGCGTGGCATCTGGAGAACCTGCGCAGCTACATGAACGTGACCCCCGACGCCCCCAGCTCCGTGACCTGGGGAAACGCGACATTGACGCCCTACGGTGCAGGCGCAGGCATGCGTGGGCTGCCCGGCGACGTGTACTCCCCGTCGCGCTTCGTGCGCGCGGCATACTTGAACGCGCACCATGCGCCGAAGGACACCGAGCGCGGCAACGTGGCGCGCGTGTTCCGCACGCTCGGCGGCGTGGCTATGGTGGAGGGAAGCGCGCAGATGAACGACGGTGCGAACGAGTTCACCGTGTTCACCAGCGCCTATTCCGCACGCGAGGGCCGCTACTACTTCAACACCTACGAGAACGCCGCCTACACCACCGCCGCATTCGCCGATTTTGACATGGACGGCACCGAAGTCCAGCAGGCGCATTAGACGAAGCGACAAGGCGAACCGAGCAAGGCGCCCATCACCTTACAAGCTGACAGTTAGTGCTACGTCCCTGAAGTGTCCGACCTGAAGTGTCCGGCATATGTCACGTAACAGGTGCTAATTGGCTGCCGTGTGGACGCGTTGTGCTATCATCCCTTCAGGACGAGTGACGCTCCCGGGCATCTGGGAGCACAATAAGAAAGAAGGAATCATGGCAGAAGAGTGCTCGCACGAGTGCGGCAGCTGCGGTGTTTCGGGATGCGGCGAGCGCACGGCCGCCGGCCCCACCAAGCTTGAGACGAACAAGCGCAGCAACGTCAAGCACGTCATCGGCGTTGTCTCGGGCAAGGGCGGCGTCGGCAAGTCCCTGGTCACCAGCCTGCTTGCCAGCGAAATGAACAAGCGCGGCAACAAGGTCGGCATCCTGGACGCCGACATCACCGGCCCCTCCATCCCGAAGACCTTCGGCATCACCAACCCGCTGACCGCCGACGCTGACGGCATCCTGCCCGGTCAAACGCAAACGGGCATCAAGGTCATGTCCACCAACCTCATGCTTCCCAAGGGCGACCTGCCCGTAGCATGGCGCGGCCCGGTCGTGTCCAACGCCATCCGTCAGTTCTGGAGCGAGACGAACTGGGGCGACATCGACTACCTGTTCGTCGACATGCCTCCGGGAACCTCCGATGTGCTGCTGACCGTGTTCCAGTCGCTGCCTGTCGACGGCATCGTCACCGTGTCGGCTCCGCAGGAGCTGGTTGCCATGATCGTGGGCAAGGCGGTCAACCTTGCGCATGACATGGACGTCGAGGTGCTGGGCCTGGTGGAGAACATGGCCTACTTCAAGTGCGACGACTGCGGCAAAGAACACCACATCTTCGGCGAGCCGCAGGGCGCCGAGGTTGCCGAGCGCTACAACATCCCCGCCTACACCACCCTGCCCATCGACCCGAAGTTCGCGCGCCTGTGCGATGAAGGCAAGGTCGAGGACTACGACGTGGAAGGCAAGCTGGACGTCATCATCGACAAGATCGTCGAAGCCGGCGAAAAGCAGGAAGAAAAAGCAGCCGAATAACGGCTATCCTCTTACAAGCCTTTACATTGCGAAAGCCCGCGAACCCTTTGAGTTCGCGGGCTTTCGTTGTAACCGACGGCTTTTGGCCAACCGTCGGCGCAAAGCAGCAACCGACTCGGCAAACCACTCTGATCGCAAGCGGCAGGCAGGCCAACGGGCGCGCTCTGGGGCCTAGGGCCTAAATCGCGACGGAAGACCGCGGACCTCCGTTGCAGATGGACGCCATCCAACGCCTCATCAACCGGTGCAGAACGGTGACCGATCCAGCAAAACCCCTGGTTGCAAGCCGTTAAGCGATTAACCGACTAGCGGCTACGTCGGTACGCGGCTATCGCCGCGACAAGGGCGGCAACGGCGGCGACCGCCAGCGGGATGATGGGAGCATTATCCCCGGTTTCCGGAGAGAAACCGCCCGGCTTGCGCGAATCGTCCAAATCGCCCTGGTCCTTCGAATCATCGTGATCCTTGCGGCCGAACTCAGGATTGTGCTGATCGCCCGGATCTCCGGAGTCGGAATCGACGTCGAGCACCCCGGTTACCGCATAACCGACCCGAATATGCTCGTCACTGGGCTCAATAGGCACCTGCTCGCCGGCTCCGTCGGCCAAGCCCCCAGCGCCAGAAGGCGCGGCAGCCACCTTGCCCTGCGCAACGCCGCCCGCAGGCGGGGCCCCGGCAGCGGTGGGATTACCGAACCTGGAGCTATCCCAGCCAAGCGCCACCCAACGCCCGCCTACCCAACCGCCGGTCGAGTTCCCGACAAAGTCATAAGAGCCCGCATCGTTCAACGAAGAATCGAACAGGTGCGTCTCCTGGGGCTCGAACGCGCCCTTCTCCCCGATGGCGATGCGCGTTGCCGCCACGGCACCCTGCTCTCCGATGACCAAGTCCGTGTAGGTCGACGCGAAGGAGCTGACCGGGACAAGCGCGCGGCAAGCTATTTGCTTGCCGGCAAGGTCGAACCTCATGACGGCGCCCTCGCGAAGCGCATCGTCTTGGGCCCCATCGGCATCCACGCGACCCGACGCCAGCACGTAAACGGAATCCTCGCGGGCCTCCACGTCGCAGATGACCTGATAGCCGCCCAATTCGCAGGTGCGCACCGGTTCCAAGCTTTCGGTGAAATCCTCAACCGTATCGGAGTCCATCTCGGCCGGCGCAGCGGCCAGGCATTCCTCAACCGCTTCCTCGTCATACAGGCGGATCGTATGGCTCGGCCCGTCGGGGTTGTCGGGGCCGTTGTCGGAAAACACCGCGGCGATCAGCCCATTGCCCGCATCGTAGACATTCCCCGCCCGCGTCCAAAGCATGCCTTCGTCATACGAAGCCGCGTCACCGGCGGCTTGCGCGCCCGCATCGGCGCCCGCGAACGCCGATGCCAGCACATAGCCGTCCCCAAGCCCGAACTGATACGCATACGAGCCCACAACGGGCGCGCCCCCCCCACCACCATGGCGCGGAACAGCCCGGTGTAGCGGCTTAGAGAAGCCTCATGGATCACCTGACGCGTACCCAGGTCCACCAGATAGGCGCGAGCCAGGCCGGAAGCTTCGCCGTACTCGAACGACGCCGTCACCAGGCAGCGGTCATCGGGCAGCATGGCACAGCGCAGCACCGTGCTGGTCAGCGGATACGTAGGCAGCACCGCCCCCTCGATCATCGCCTCGTCCACCTTTGACGGGTCGTCCTCGTCGAAGGTTTCAAGATACAGGTCCTCGCCGACCGCGCGCATGAAGCAGTGCGACCCGTCGCCGCGCGCGAACACCGACGATATGCCGACGTTCTCAACCACCGGATCCGTTTCCAGCTCGTAGAAGCCATGCGCGCCGAAACCGGCCAGGCCAGACGGGGAGAACGGCACGCGGATCTCCTCGGAATACACCTCCTGCCCGTCGACCACGCCCAACAGGAAGCACCCCGCGGGAAACACCGCCTCGCAGGCGCTGATCGGGGACACCTCGCCGGGGTTGAGCTTGTAATCCATGGTAACGGTTTCGCCGATTGCATCGGTAACGGAAAGAACGCGCTTCCCGTCTATCTCAAGGTACGGGAACGCTCCGGTCTCATAGGCCTTGCAAAGCGCCGGGTACGACATGGTGAAGCACACCGGCCCCCAGTTCAGCAGCGTCGTCGGCTTCAACGAAAGGGAGAACTCGAGGGGAACGGGCTTAGCGGCGTCCGACCAGGAGACGATCACCGCGCCGGAGCCCTCGTCGCATTCGCCGACCGAGAACGTCAAGCCCGTGAAGCCGCCGCCGATGTTTTCGCCGAAGTTCGTGGAGGGATACGTCGTCGGCGACACCTCCTGGCCGTCACGGAGCATGCACCCGTAGCCGGTGCCCGTGACCGCGGCGGGCGCATAGCCTATCCCGGAGGTATGGGGTTCGTCCATATCGGGGTCGACCAGCTCGATAAGCTGGTTGCCGGGCATGCCGGTGGTGTTCTTGTACAGGTAGTCATCCCCATCCTGGGAAAGCGCCGCCTGCACGCGGAATAGCCTGAAGCCCGACGGCAAGGGGACATCCTGGCCCCCGCGTTTGTATACCACCGACTGGTTGCCGGCATAGCGATCGTATTGCAGCAGGTAATACGACGAGAACAGGCCCTTTTCCGGGTCCAGCAGATCCTCGGAATCCGATACGGCGATAAATCCGCCGCATTCCTGCAGGTCAGACCCTGTGAAGGCGGAAAGCACCTGGTCAAGCGAGTGCTCGTCATAGTGCTCCAGAGCACCGTCGCGCAGCACGTCGACGCCATCGGCGTTCGCGACCACGCGCACGACCTTGCCCTCGTCGACCCAACCGAGCATCCATTTGAAGAAGGCATTGGTATCGCCGGTGTTGTTGTCCATCAGGTCGAACGTCAGGCACCCGGAACGCTCGGCCGCATCCGCCGAGGTCCTTCGATAGCTATACAGGTCGGGAAGGCCGAGCACATGGCCCGTTTCATGGATGAGCGCGGAGGCCGCCATGTCCCCGGCGCAGTTCTCGGCCAGCAGGCACGCGTTCCACAGGCGCCTACCGTCCCAGGAACGCTCGCACACCTCGGGCGAGGCCTGCTGCTGCACCGTCCACTCCTGGCTCCACCAGGTGCTGCCCCACCCCGAGTCAGGGCCGGCGAAATGGATGTACACGCAGTCAAGGTAGCCGTCACCATTGGCGTCGAACTGCGAAAGGTCAAGAGTCTCATCAAGCGCATCGAGCGCTTCCACGAACAGCGTGTTGATATCGCCCTGATAGTAGCTGCGCTCGTGCTTCGCTTGATAATCCACAGCGGTGCCCGATATGTCCAACTTGCCGTAGCTTGCGCGCTCATAGTACGCATGCAGGCTTTCGTAAGGGAAGCCCGACCCGTCGCCGCCGTTGAACAGCGCATCAAGCGCCTCAAGCGTATCGTCGTCGGCGAAGGAGTAATCAGGGAACGAAACGCGCAACGCAAGGACGCGGCCGGCGCCGACCGTGGCCATGCCGCTTCTCCAAACCGACGGGACCGCGGATCGCATCGGGGACGCGCCGGCATCGGAGCCGAGAACGGCCGCCTGCCGGGCAAGTGCCTGTTGCGTCAAGCCGACGGACGGCTGCTCGTGGCCAAGGCGCTCGGCGGTCTGCACGCGCTCGTCAAGCGAGCCGTCAGCACGGTACGCCTCGATCTGCTCCTCGGTCGGGACGCACGGCGAGCCTTGGTCGTAGGCCCCGGCGGCATCGACGGCGAACGCGGGCGCAGGAGCGGCGGCGAAAGCCAGCGCCAGGGCGACGGCCGCGACCGCGCCGGAAGCGATGATCTTCGCCTGATGCGCAAGGGCATCGACGGTTGACGGGTGATTGCTCATGCGGCTCCTTTCGCAAGGGAGGGGCCCGTCATCCATCTGCCGGTTCGCGCCTTACGGAGCTTGATAGCGAAACGGACACGGAGACGCGTTCACCGTCGAACGCTTGGAGGAAGGGCGCGATCCACCTATCTAGGTCTAAAAAAAGAGCGGTTGCTGCAAACAACCGCTCATCGGCAAAACGATATCAAGGAGGACTATATAGCCCGGCAAATCCGAGGTCAATCCTACAGTCCGTAAAACTCCGTGGTCAAGGGCCTTGCGAACAGGTCCTTCGCCGCCGCTTTCGGGTCGGCGCCTTCCCATACCACGCCGCGCACCACGTCGGTGATGGGAAGCTCGACGTTATAGGCTTCCGACAGCGTTTTCAGCGTCTTGCACGCCAGCGCGCCTTCCACAACCATGTGCGTGCGCTCGCGATACCCATCGAGCGTGCCGCCCTGCGCCAGCTCAACGCCGAACGAGCGGTTGCGCGAATGCTCGGAGGTGCACGTGGCGATCAGGTCGCCCGCGCCCGCCAAGCCCATGCACGTGATGGCTTGCCCGCCGCACTTCACCGTCAAGCGGCTCATCTCGGCCAGGCCGCGCGTCATGAGCATGGCGGCCGTGTTGTCGCCATAACCCAGACCATACGCCACGCCCACGGCGATGGCGATGACGTTCTTGAACGCGGCGCACAACTCCACGCCCGTGACGTCGTCGCTGGTATAGGCGCGGAACGTCGGCGAGGCGAACAGGTCGCGGAACATCACCGCCGTATCCTGACCCGACGACGCGATCACGGTGCCCGCCGGCTTGGCCTTGATGACCTCCTCGGCATGGTTGGGACCCGAGAGCACCGCCAGGCGATCCCTGTTGCCCAACTCGGATTCGAACACGCCCACGGGCAAGTAGCCGCTTTCGGCCTCCACGCCCTTCGAGCAGATGACGATCGGGAATTGATCGTCCACCACGTCGGACAGCACGCGCGCCACGCCGCGCAAAAGGTTCGAGGGCGTCACGATGACGGCGGCCTTCGCGCGATGCAGCGCGTCACGATACGAGGTGGTGGCCACGATGTTGTCGGACAGCTTCGCATCCGAAAGGTAGCGCGGGTTGACGTGCTCGTGGTTGATGCCGTGCACCACCGAATCCTTGCGCGCCCACAGGCTCACGTTATGCCCGTTGAGGGCCAGCGTCTGCGCCAGCGCGGTTCCCCACGAACCGGCGCCGATGACTGCAACCTTCATGTCGTCGTCCACTTTCCTTACGCTTCCTTACCCTTTTGCCCGATACGGCGCTCGTTGCCGGCGCGCAGGCGCTCGATGTTGCCGCGATGCGCCCAAACCACCGTCAGCGCGGCAACCGTGGTGCACACCCACGCTGCCGGCGCGAACGTGGCGTACAGGAAATAGTACGCGGCGAACAGCGGGCACGCCGCCGCGGCGGCGATGGAGCCCACCGACACGTACTTGGTGGCAAGCACTAACACGGCGAAGATGGCCAGCTCAAGGCATGCGCCCTGCCAGCCGAATGTCACGAACAGGCAGCCGACGGCCACGGCGATGCCCTTGCCGCCCTTAAATCCCAGCCAGGGACTGAAGATGTGGCCCCACACGCAGCCGAGGAAGGCCACCGTCACGAAGTCGTCGTAGCCGATCACATGGCCCGACAGCGACATGCCGCCGCCGAACATGGCCGCAGCCGCAGCCGCGATCAGGCCCGATGCGATGCCCTTGCCGAAATCCAGCACGAACACGGCGCTGCCGCCCACCTTGCCCATGGTGCGCATGGCGTTGGTGGTGCCGATGTTGCCCGAGCCGTGCTCGCGAATGTCGGTGTGGTAAAACACCTTCGAGATGATGACGCCCCAGGGGATGGACCCCAACAGGAAAGAGATGACGAAAACCCCTAATGCTCCCAGCAGTTCCACAACGGATCTCTCTTAATCTTTTTTTCTTGAACTCACGTTTCTACCACCTTACAGCGGACGGGACCCGTCTTGTGGCGGGTCCCGTTAGACGATGCGTTGCGCTATCATCTGCTGCAACGCTTTTCGGCCGGCCGTTTCCCGCGTTCCCGGAGCTCATGCCAATAGCCAGGGTTCGACGCAGGGGCGGCCATAAGGCCGAGGAGTGGGACGATCGGTTTTAAGGCGACCGATCCTCCCGGACACACAACTTAGAACCATTAAGGAGTGCATCCACTATGGATCATTGTACCCTTTTCGGGCGCAGCCTGCCATATAGCGGCGGGCTCGGGCGCGCCGAAGCCACTCATTCATCACAAACCCGCCCCGAGGTCAGCGGCGATGCGCCGCTCGGACCCCTCGAGGCGCTCTCCAACCTCCTCTCGGACCCCTCTTGGAGGGGCACGGCCGCGGCATCCCGCGGCGACGTCTTGTCCGGGGGCCTTCCCATCCAGATAACCGAGCCGGGGCGCGTCCCTGCGCTCTCCTGCGCCGCATGCGGCCTCTGGGTCCGCATGGCGTGGGCCGCCCGCTCGGGCGCGTGCCGCATCGAGTCGCTGGCCGACCGCGCCAACCCCTACTCCGGCATCCTCGCATGCGCCGACGAGCTCGAGTCCGCCGGGCTCCTCATGCGCGCCGACACGGTCGACCGCGAGGGCTTCCCCGTCGGGCGCCGCGCGTGGGTCCTCCTCACCGACCCCTCCGAATACTCCCCCCTGCTCGCCTCCCTCGGCTCGATCGGGCTCGCGAAGCTCTCTTTCAGGTCGTCCATGCCCCTCGGGGCGTCGAGCGCCGAAGGGAGGGCTTAGGCCATGAACATGACGGACGCCTACAACAAGAGGATCGAGGAGATCACCGGCGCGCCTTCCAACCTATCCGAGCCCGAGGCAAGGGACTGGCTCGTCGAGCACGGCGAGGACGTGACGGAGCGCGTCGACACCGTCGAGAGCAGGTTCAGCATCATACCCAACGCGCTCTACGACGCGAGGTCCCCTTACCACGTCGGCCACGCCGCCGCGGGCGCATGGGCCCACATCAAGTCGCTCGGCCCCCTCTGGAAGTTCAGCGTGCAGGGGTTCGCAAGCGTCAGCGACGAGGGCATCACGGCCATCCAGAGCCAGCTGAAGGAGCTGCAACTGCGAGGCTGGGCCCTCAACTTCGGCAAGAAGAAGAGCGGGCGCTGGGCCAAGGGGAGCCTCTGGGTGTTCCTCGACGACCCGCGCGAGGCCTCGCGCATCATCATGGAGAAGCAGGAGAAGGGCTATGTCCTCAGGAGCAGGTACGAGGGCCCCAGGGTCGGCGAGAACGGCACGGAGAAGTTCATGGTGAAGGACCACGTCGTCAAGCGCGGCGGGTGTGGAAATGTGGAAAACACTGAAACCCGACCTGTTCCCCATTGTGGAAAACGAAACAGCGAGTTTTCCACAATGGAGTCTGAAACGCCGCAAAACCCCAGGTCGCAACCGTATATGGGAATCCCATATACGGAAATCCCATATACGGGAAATCCATATACGGAAAACCCGCGACTATTTAATACTAAAGGGGATGTAATAAACAAAAGAACTAACCCGGAGCCCTGTGGAGAAAGCGCCCTCGCCGGACCCGAAGGCGATAACCCGATCGAGGACCGCTCGCCTGACGGCTTGCTGAGCCGCTCGGCCGAGGCCTCGCTGCCGAAGAGCTTAGAAACGGAAAAGGATGGCATGGGAGAGCTTCCTGCGCCCTCGCCGGAAAACGCCGCAACCGAGAGCGCGTGCGACGTGCCCGAAGACCGTTTCTCGATCGAGGCCCTTCGGGGCTATTACCCGCGAAGCTCCAACTCGGCCAAAGTGAAGGAGAAGGAGGAGAAGGCCTACAGGAAGCTCCTCGCGTCCGGAACCGCACCGAAGGACGTCTTCGAGGCCGTCAGGATCTTCTTGGACGAGTTCGAGGAGAGGGGCACCGAGGAGAGGTTCAGACCCGGGCTCCTCAGCTTCATGGAGAACGACCAGTACCTCCAGGCTTACCTCGTGAAGGTAGCCGACGAGAAAAAGCAGTCTGAGGCCGCTGAATTGCGTTCTAAGAAACGAACCGTTAACGAGGCGATCCCGCCACTGACCCGAGAGGAAATCCCATTCCTGCTCGATTTCGCGAGCGCAAACGGATCGAAGAGGCTCGTCTCCCTCGCCAACGAGCTCGAGAAGACCGACCCGTACAAGACCCTCGACCCCGAGCACCCCGAGCACCAGCTGCTCTCCCGCCTGTGCCGGAGCAAGGACGAGGGGCTCGCCCCCCAGTTCTACGACTTCGCGTACAAACGCCTAATCGAAAGGAGCGGACGATGAACGCCGCGATCCCCTGCCCCGTCTGCGATCACAGCCCTGCCATCCTGAAGGACCTCCTCGACTTCTCGCTCATCAGCGGTAACCCCGGGCTCGAGCTCGTGGCCGGGATGGTCGAGTCCGAGATGAGCGAGGGGTACCGGATCGAGGAGGCCCCTTCTATCGGGTACCTTGCAGAGCTCTTCGACGGAGAGCCCATTCGGCACGACATGGCCGAATACGGCTGGCACGAGGCAGCGGCCGCCGTCCGATGAGGGATGGGGCGGCGCTGTCGGGCCGGATGCCGAGGGAAAGCCTTTCAGATGAACGAGAACGGGAGGTAGCGCGATGACGGTCTCAATGGACAACCTGCCTGCTGCGGAAGGCGGATTCGAAGTTACGCGCGAGATGATCGGGCAGTGGCGCGCCGCGTACGATGCAGGGGAGCTCCCCGACGGATACGCGTTCGATGGGCCGATCAAGCCAGGAAGGCCGAAGCTGGCGAACGAGGCGACGTCCGAAACGGACCCGACGGTCTCCTACGTGCGAAGGGACGACCTCGAGCCCTTCGACCTCGGCTCCGTCGGGGCCGGCGATACCGTCGAGGCCCTTGCCGTCCACAAGAGCGGCAAGGTCGAGGCCGTGATGGTTTGCGGGAGGTCCTTGGGCAGGTCGGAACGGCACGGCGGCCTTTGGTGGGACCTGACGGCACCCGAGATGCTGAGGATCCTGGAAGAGATGTCCGCCAAGAGGGTAAGGGCCCTGAAGACCGTCATCGGCCGCTTCGATCCCGAGACCGGCCTCCTCGAGGCCAGCCAAAGGGAACTCGCAGGGCTGTGCGACACGAGCAGGACGACCATCGGCTCGATCCTGAAGGCGATGGAGGAGAACGGCCTCATCTCCGTCGAAGGCAAGGGCAGGTACTCGTTGAACCCTTGCTTTGCCAAGGCGGCGGCAGCGGGTTCCCACGAGAGGATCCTGCACGTGTTCCAAGAGCAGGACGCCGGTTGAAGCCTCCCGGCAACGGGAGCGCATGGTTCGGCGCCCTCGCGAACCATGTCGTGAGCGTTGCCGCATCAGGGGTGCCCGAGGGGGGCGAAGCCCCCTTCGGAACGAAGGGTCGGCGCGTCCCTTCAGAATACAAGAAGGGAGCAAGCCCCTGACCTGCGGTTCAAGGTGAGATATGTTCAAAATTCTGAACATATCTTTTCAGTTGTGTTCAAAAACCTGAACACAACTCGCCTCTTCGAAGGCCTTATGACCAAATGGAATTGACACAAGTCCAGCAGCATTTTACACTGATAAAAGTAACCCATGGTCAACAGACGCCCGTTCCCGACCGTCGGCGCATATCGAGGAACGAGATGTGTTCAAGAATTTGAACACATCTCGTTGAAAAAGGCGGATGCGTCCAATCCAAATGGACAAACGTCCAAAAAAACCCGACAGAACAAAACGAAAGGGCCGTCCAGATGAACGAGAGGCCGAAGATACAGCTCAGCACCGAGCAGATGGCGATGCTCGCGAGCATCACGGAGTCCACCAGCGACCCCATCATCGCTTACGTGCGGCAGGACAACCTTCTTCCCGTGGACACGGACGCCATCGGCGCGGGAGAGACCGTCTCCGCGATAGCCATCCACAAAAGCGGGCAGGTCGAGGGGATGCTCATATGCGGGAGGCCCGTGAGCGACGGAACGCCCGGCGAGTACTGGTGGAAGCTGATACTCTCGGACCTCCTCGCGGTCCTGGAGGACATGTCGGGAAAGCAGACGAAGGCGCTCCGGACGATCCTCGACCAGTTCGACCCCCACACGGGGATCATCCAGGCGACCCAGGCGGAGCTGGCCGAGAGATGCGGGGTGAGCAGGACGACGCTGAACTCCGTCATGTCGATCATGATGGACCACCACCTCATCATGCCCGTTAGAAGGGGCCAGTACGCAATCAACCCCGATTTCATGAGCCAAGGAGGAGCGGGAACGTACCGCAAGCTCATGTACGTGTATCAAAAGGCAGAGGACAAGAGGCTTGGCAAGGGAGGGGGGCTGGAAGGATGCCCGGACGAAGGCTGATCCCCGACGGAGACGGGGGCCTCGTGACGTCGGCGCGGCTCGTCGTCGGGCTGGAAGGGGGCGGCACGGTGACGATCCCGCTGACGGCCCCCATGCTCGAGGCCTGCGCCCTCTCGTGCGGGATCGCCATCGAGGACTTCAGGGACCCGAACGAGGCAGCGAGGGCGTTCTCCGACGACACCATCCTCGAATCGGTGATACCCGTTCTGAAGCGGGTCCTGTGACCACGCCTTCCTCGAAAAGGTGCGGATAGCGTGACTTGCGGGCACATCGGCATTGAACGGAAGCGCCCGTCGGGTTACACTCGAGGGTGTTGATGTCTCCGCATATGACAATTCCGCGAACCTATCGAAAGAGAGTAAGAAATGCACATAAAGCAGAAGACCCGGGCGGCTAGGGAAGCCTTCGACGACGCCTGCCGCGCCATGACCGCCGCCGCGCAGTGCAGGGTCATCGCCCCCGCCGCCGCTGCCGCCGGCGTCGCCCTCGTCCCCGCCGCCGCGTACGCGAGCTTCGAGTCCACGGTCGACGACATCACGGGCAAAGGCAACTCGATCTTGTCGACCATCGGCTACGGCCTTCTTGTGCTCGTGGGCGGCTGCGCCCTCGTGGCGCTCGCCAAGGAGATCCTGCCGGCGCTGTTCGCGCGCGAGAAGGTGGACTTCCGCGGGCGCGTGACCGCGCTCATCGTGGTCGTCGTGGTGTGCGTCATCGCGGGCTTCCTGCCGACCATCATCAGTGCCTTCACTGACGCTGCGGGCACGGGCGTCGACCTCGGCTCGAGCCAGATCGTCAAATAACGCCCCGACGTCGAACGGGATCAAGGCAACGGAAAAGGAGGAAGCGGATACCAAATGAGTCAGTGGGGAATCTCTGCCATAGTGTTCATGGTGCTGAACACGCTGGCCTCGATCATCTCGGACATCATCATATCCGCCATGCAGTCGGGCCTCTTCGACTACGTGAGCAACTGGATCACGATCCCCATCGTGAACCAGGTCATCCTCTGGGGAGAAGCCATCGCCATCGTGCTCGTGATCGCCATCAGGATCGGGGTCGGCATCAGCCAGGGCATCCTGACGGACGAGGTCAAGGCGCCCGAGTACCTCTTCAAGTCGGTGGGGTCGGTCGTCCTGATCGGCCTCATGCCGGTGTTCTGCAACCTCGTGATCGTCGGAGGCCAGACGATGATGCAGGACGTCCTGGGCATCTGCGGCACGTCGCAGCGCTTCGTCGACAAGATAGAGATAGACTACCTGGGAGTCTTCACGAAAGACCTCTTCAACCTGGTGACCCAACCGAGCGGCGAGGTCATCACCGTCCTCGTCAACAACCTCGTCGGCGCCGTCGTGCTCATCATGATGCTCATCGTGTTCTTCGAGCTCATGAAAAGGCAGATAGAGATGCTCGTCATCAGCGTCGCCGCGCCGTTCGTGGGCATCAAGGTCGCCACCGAGAACTCATCCGGGGACTATTGGGGCTACCTCACCAACCTGTTCGGGATGTGCGTGGTCCAATGGATCCAGACGCTCTTCCTCTCGATAGGCATGCAGGTCTACACGATATGGATGAAGGCAGCGCAAGGGAACAACCTCTTCACGGGCCTCATCGTCCCCTCCGGGGTCAATTCGAGCACCTGGTACGTCATGGCGATCATGATCGCCATCCTTCTCGCCGCCATCAACGTCCCGTCCCTGCTCGACCGCTGGACCTTCTCCGGGTCCGGGTCGACGTCCATCACCAACCTGTTCGTGCGCTCGGCGATGACGAAGGCGATGTCCGTAAAGTAAGCCCCGCTTTGCCGCGAACCCCGAAAGGAGGGCCTCTATGTCCGTGCTCGACAAGATAGCCGACGCCGTCACCAACGGCATCGCGAACATCAACCTGGCGACCTTCACGTCCGGCGGGAAATCCGTCGCGCTCGCGGAGACCGTGCTCAACGGCATGCTCGTGCTCGTCGGCGCGGCCCTCTTCGTCGCGTGCGCGGTGCTCGTCGTCCAGAGGGTCACGGGAAGCAACCGGGACCTGACGGACAACTCCTACTCGATGCGGCGCGTGGTCGGCATGGCCTTCATAGTGTTCACGATCGTCCTCATCGCCCGCGCGGGCGTGGGGGTCGCCAACGAGTTCCTGTCCCTGGACGAGGGCCCGAACGCCGTCGCCAAGGGCGATTACGTCAGGTCGGCCACCGCCCTGCCGTACGTGGTGTCGCCCGACGGCACCGAGAGGTCCTACCTGGACCTCATAGACGAAGGTTAAGCGAGCCCGACCGTTCGGATCCTCGATGGATCCGAACGGTTCCGGGCTTAAACGGGATCCAAGAGGAATCCCAGTAAAAGAGAATCGGAAAAGGAAACAAAAGGGAGGCTCGATATGAGCGAGCTTCACGACTCCCCCGTCTTCAAGGGAATGAAAAGGCGGCTCACGGTCATCGGCCTCGGAGGCAGGGAATGGCTCGTGACCGTCATGGCCGGCCTCGCCTTCGCGGCCCTCGCGTGGGGGCTCGGCTTCTGGGTGCACGACGCGCCGGTCGAGACGACCCAGACCGAGCAGGCGTCCCAGGCGGCCAGCCTGCGCGACCAGAGGTCGGCGATGATGCGCCTCGAGACCCGCGAGAAGGCCAAGGGGTCGCACGAGGCGGCCGTCGCGGGCGCGTCCGAGTCGGACAGGCGCCTCATCGAGCTCGCCGAGGAGTCGGGCGTCACCGCCGACACCACGGACGACGAGATCGCGGGGATGGTCGTCAAGGAGAGGATCGAGCCCGTGCCCGTCATACCCGACGTGCAGAGGTGGATGGTCTTCTTCTTCGCGCCGACGCTGTTCGCGGCGGGCGTCCAGGCGGAGCTCATCCACAACTCGTCGGTCACCCGCGAGCTCAAGAGGATGGCGAAAAACGCCCTCGCCCAACACGAGTACCGCTCCGACCCGCAGGGATACATAGACTCCTTTTACGCAAGGAAGGAAGGAACGCGATGAACGCAGCCCAATGGATCCTCCTCCTCATACTCGGCCTGCTCGCCTTGTCCCTCATCTGCGCCAAGGCGGCGTCGAGCCTGGGCGGCAAGGACCGCGACGTCGAGGCGGACGGCCCCAAGAGGGTCGAAGACCTGATGCCGCTGGCGGACATCCGCGGCGGCTGGATCTTCCTCAAGGACGGCAGCTACCGCGCCTGCCTGTCATGGCCGGGGCGCAACCAATCCCTCGACACCGAGGCCGAGAGGTACGCCAAGGCGCTCGCCGACGCGCGCATGCTCTCCGCCGCGGACACGCGCATGGCGATACTCAAGTACCCCGAGGTGACGAGCTCGTCTGCGCAGCTCGACCTCGTCGACGCGGCGATAGAGCGCGAGGAGCGGGCCCTCCTCTCCTGCCCCGAGGGGCCGGAGAAGGAGATGCACCGCAGGAAGGCGGAGATCCTCCGCGACGGGATGCGCGAGGACGCGCTGATCGAGTCGATGGGCTCCGGGCGCGTGTCGTGGCCGACCGCGCTCGTGATGTGCTTCGAGGCGGGGCACGACGTCGACCACGCCAAGCAGTCGGTCGACAACTTCATCAAGGCCGCCAACGAGTACGTCGAGAACGCGCCGAGGTGGATGACGGAGGCCGAGGTCAGGCACCTGCTCCAGCTCTACTTCACGCCCGACACCGTCTCGGACGTCGCAGCGCCGAGGGGATCGGCGGTGCTCCCCGACTACAGCGGCCTTTTCGCGGACTAAGGAGCGGAGAATGGCAAGGAAAAGGAAGGCCCAGGAGGGCTTCAGCGGCAAGGTGGCCGTCGACCCCAACGCGGCGGCGTCGCTGAACGTCCCCTACCTCAAGTTCACGTCCTCCTACGGGGCGTGCTCGTCCTACTTCTTCAAGACGATGAACCTCACGAACTACCCCGACCGCATGAGGCTCGGGTGGGGCGCGTCGATGCTCGACTCGCGCAACACCCGCTCCCCCGTCGCGGTCGTCATGCAGCCCCTCACGGGAGAGCGGCTCAACGCGCAGATCAACCGAACGGTGAACATGGCCGAGCCGCAGATGGGCGACGGCATGCTCACCTACACGGAGAGGTCGAGGAAGAGGCACCAGGCGGAGAACGCCGCGCAGCTCAACTCGATGATCCTCCAAGAGAACGCCAAGATCTTCGACACGACGGTCTACATGCTCGTCCGCTCGGATTCCGAGCAGTCTCTCGACAAGCAGGCGGACTCGCTGTCCAAGAAGGTGGGCCCGGCGACAGGCTGCAAGGCGGCCAAGCAGCTCTCGAACACGCAGGCGGCGTTCTTCGCGGCGTCGCCCTTCGCGCTGCCCGACGAGGCGGGGACGAACGCGTTCGCCGAGGCGATGCCCGCCCAGACGGTGGCGCTCGCCGAGTTCCCGCAGTCGTTCGGCTTCGACGACGGGTCCGGCGTCATGATCGGCCTCGACAAGAACGGCGGCACGGTGCGCCTCGACATGCACACGCACACCGAGGCGCGCCCGAACGGCAACATAGGCTTCGTGTCCGAGTCCGGCAACGGCAAGTCCACGGCCATGAAGCACATATCCATCAGCGAGCACGTGCTCTACGACACGATGCTCATCGTGGCGACGGACCCCGAGAGCGAGTACGCGAAGGCGTGCCTCGAGTGCGGCGGGGAGATAACGGACCCCATCAGCAAGCTCTCCCCCTTCGAGCCCCGCAACATCGCGGGCGCGGACTCCGCCGACGGCGATGACGACATGGACGCGGAGGCGGCGAGCTATTTCGCGGCCGCGAGGGAGGAATGCGTCCTCTCGAACCACATCCCGTTCCTGAAGACGTTCCTGTCCATGGCGTTCCCCCTCATCGACGCGGAGACCGCGTCGTTCCTGGGCGACCCCATAACGGCCATCTACGCGAACCACGGCGTGACCCCCGAGACGACCTTCGCCGAGTACTACAGGCAGGGCCTCGGGTTCCCCGACCTCGCGGAGCTCTACCACGAGCTCAGGCGCGAGGAGGAGGCGACGGCGAAGGCCGGGCGCAACGACGAGTCGCGCGCCCTCGCAAGGGCGGCGCAGGCAGTGAAGGACGCGGCGGTGGGCTACGACGCGAAGCGCTGGAACACCCATGAGCGCTTCACTCCGTCGACGAAGTTCGTCGTCATCGACACCTCTCGCCTCGCGAGCCTCCAGGCGCACGAGAAGGCGGCGCAGCTCTACAACATCCTCATGTGGACGTGGTCCATGGTCCGCAGCCACCGGTTCTCCAACGACGGGTACACCCGCATCGTCATGGACGAGCTGAGCTCCGTCGTCAACGGCGACAACCTCGCCGCGACCTCGCAGATCGCCGACATGATGAGGCGCGTGCGAAAGTACAACGCGGGCGTCCTCTTCGCGGTGCAGACCATCGGCTCCCTTTTGGAGGACGAGAAGATCAAGAAAGACGGCAAGATCATCCTCGACAACTCCGCGTACAAGTTCTTCGGCTCCCAGACGGGCAACAGCGAGGGCAACAACCTGAGGCTCTCCCAAGAGTACCTCGCCCTCACCGACAAAATGCGCGACGAGCTGGGCGGCGCCGGGCGCAGGATGTTCATCGCCGCGATCGGCAAGCACGACAAGACCTGGGTCACATTCGACGAGATCGCGCCGTGGGAGGCCGAGATGTTCGGCAAGGGCGGCGGCAGGTGATGCGCGCGGGAAGGCTCGGGTGCCTGCTCGGGGCGCTGCTGCCCGCGCTGCTCGTGTTCAGCATCGCCGTCGGCCTCGGGGTGAACCTGAGCATGCCGTCGAAGACGAACTCAACGCAGCTCCGGGGCGACGGGAACAACGAGATGGTTTGGAACTTCCTCAAGGACAAGGGATTCACCGACGAGGCGGCCGCCGGCGTCATGGGCAACTGGCTCTGGGAGTCGGGCGGCGGCGTCGAGTGCAACCCCCGCATCTGCCAGGACGGCAACGAGTACGACGAGTACCCGCCCGAGCTGATCGACGACGGGAGCATAGGCTACGGCATCGCGCAGTGGACCTACCCCTCACGTTGCCACGGGCTCGTGGAGTACGCCAAGTCCATGAACCTGAAGTCGGGCGACCTCGAGGCGCAGCTCGGCTGGTTCTGGGAGGAGGCCTCGACCAGGTACGAGGGCGTACTCGCGCTCATGAGCTCGACCGACATCGAGTACGTGTGCTCCGAGTTCCAGCTAATCTACGAGAACGCGGGCGTGCCCGCGATGGAGCACAGGCTCGAGGCCGCGCAGAGCGCCTACAGCACGTTCCACGGCAAGTCGGGCGCCTCGGCCGGCAAAGCCCCCACGGGGGGCTGCACCTCGCTGTCGGTGGCGGCCAGCGGCGAGCAGCAGGAGGCCGTGAAGGCCGCGCTCTCCAAAGTCGGCTGCCCCTACCAGGGCAGCGCCGCGGGACCGGACTCGTTCGACTGCTCGGGCCTCGTGTACTGGGCGTTCACGCAGGCGGGCTACGACGTGCCCCGCGTGACGGCGGACGGGTACTGGAGGCTCTGCCAGCAGATCTCGAGGAGCGACCTGCAACCGGGCGACCTCGTGTTCTGGGACGACGGCTGGGTCAACGCCGGCGAGACCATGGGGCACGTGGCCATATACATGGGGGACGACAAGTGCGTCCAAGCGCTCAACACGACCTACGGCGTGACCAAGGACTTCGGAATCGACAACTCGATGGGGTCCGGCAACGTTTACTTCGGAAGGCTCCTGAAACAGTGACGGCGAAAGGAATGACGATGGCTTTCGGCAGGAAAGGCAAGGGCAAGGGGGACGGCGACATCTGGGAGCGCAGCTTCGGCGTCCCGGAGGCGCCCTCCGAGCAGGAGAAGCTCGAGCGCTCGCGGATATACAAGGCGGCCAAGAAGGTTGACGGGATAGAGGACCCGCGCGAGAGGGCGCGCGCCTACAAGAGGCTCAGCGTCGCGACGCTGGCCGTCTGCGCCGCCGTGCTCGTCGCGGCGATGCTGTTCGCTCCCACCGTAGGCGACGGCGGGGACGGGCAGGAAGCCGCCTCGGGCGCGTCCTCGGGGCAGGCCTCCTCGACGGCCTCCGACCCCTCGAAGCGGCTCTCGGAGGTCGGCGACCTGACATGGCTGCCCGCGGCCGACAAGGAGGAGCTGCTCTCGCAGCTCTCGGCCTACCTCGACGCGCTCGGCTACGAGGAGGGCTCGCGCGCGAGGGTGTACGGGTTCCATGAGCAGGCCTCGGGCGCGACGGTGGTCTACGCGACCGTGGACAAGGACGCGCAATGCGTCTCCTGCGCGCTCAAGGACGGCAAGTGGGAGTTCACGAAGTGCGTCGTGCCGACGGGCCTCGAGGACTACCTGAAGGGGCTCCAGGCCGAGAAGGAGAAGGCCGCCGACGAGAAGGCGGCGAAGAAGAAGGCGGCCGCGGCCGGCACGTCCGGCCAGGCCCCGACGGAGAGCGTCATCAAGGGGTCCGACACCGCGTCGCTCTCCCGCTACCTCCCCTCGGAGGCCGCGCTCAGACTCGCCGACGACTTCGCCGAGTACATGAGCGTCAAGAAGCACCCGATAGACAAGTCGACCGTCGTCGTGCGCGAGTCGACCGCGAGCGTCAACGCCGCGGGCAACGCGGTGCTCGAGGTCGGCGCGAAGGCCGAGAACGGCGACACGGTGTTCGCCGAGGCGGAGTGGCGCCCGGCCGACTCCGAGTTCGGCTTCACCATCCAATAGCGCCGAAAAGGCATCGAAGACAAGGAAGGAAAGGCTATGGACCTCAAGAACTGCGGCAGGAAGTTCGCCGTCATCACGTCCCAGAGGCACCGCGACGGAGGCTTCGAGGCCGCGCTGCCGGACGGCACGGTGTGGGTCGTCGACGAGGAGTCGAACCCCGACGTGCGCAAGAAGCTGCTGGAGGCGATGAGGCGCAACGTCGACATCGCGATCATCGACGAGGCGGGCTCGGCGCACCCCGACGTGCTCTACCCCGACGTGTGCGCGTTCAAGCAGGACCTCAAGGACTCCAAGAGGACGATGCAGATCATGGTCATCGCCTCGACGGACCACTTCACCGAGGACGACCCCTACATGGGCCAGCTCCTCGCCTGCGGCGTGTACGACGTCATCGGCACCGACGACAAGCGCAACGTCGGCGAGGCGATCGCCGACATGATGGCCGCCCCGTCCACCCTCGAGGAGGTCGAGGCGCGCATCGGCGCGTCGGCGCCGAAGGGGGCGCTCGCCAAGGCGGGCGCGTGGTTCGGGCGCAAGGACCGCAAGGCGAAGAAAAAGGAGAAGGAGAAGGCCAAGAAGGGCCGCAAGGAGGAGAAGGCCGCAGACGAGCAGGCCCCCATGGAGCCCAAGACCCTCGCGGACTCGCTCTCGTCCGAGGACGCGGCCGAGGGGGGCATGAAGCCGCTCACCACCGCGCCGTCCGAGACGGCCATGGCCATGAGGATGCTCGAGGACTCGGGCAAGCTCCCCCGCCTCGGTGAGGACGGCGAGCCCGCCGTCGAGCCGCGCGAGGACCCCGTCGAGGAGGCCGCCGCGCGGATCAGGGCGGTCGGGGCCCGCGTCGAGCCGGAGACGACCGCGAAGATCGGGACCCGGGACGAATCCCAAGGCGCCGAAGAGCCAGGGACCCAGAACGAATCCCAGGGCGCCGGGGAATCCCGGACCCAAAACGAATCCCGCGAAGAGGCCGCGTCGGCGCCCGTCGCCGCAGACCCCGTCCCCGCAGCCGCGCAGGCGATCGAGCGCGGGGCGGGGTCGCCCGCGCCAGACGCGGCGATGGTGCCCGCGGACCTCGCGATGAGGCTCGAGGCCATGATGAGCGCCCGCCTCGAGGAGGAGATGGCCCGCCGCGAGGAGGAGATGCGCGAGAAGTACGACAAGATGCTCGGCGACGCGCTCAGGCAGGGCCGCGCGCAGCGCACCGTGGCGGTGTTCTCGGCGGTCCCCGCAATGACCGCCGAGGCGGCGCTCGAGGCCGTGGCCTACGTGAAGCGCGCGCTGCCCAAGGCGAACGCGCTCATGGTCGAGCACGACGCGTCGCGCCTGCCCTTCCTCGAGCCCTACGGGGCGGCCGCGCCCGGCGACGGCGACGCGGCCCCGGACGTGGTCGTGCGCGACTTCGGATGCGACACCGCGGCCGCCATGGCGTGCCGCGCGGAGGTGAGGCTCTTCGTCTGCTCCCCGACCCCGTGGAGCGTCGAGGAGCAGGCCGAGGCCTGGAACGCGCTCGAGGGCCGCGACGGCCTGCACTGCTGCATCCCCGCGCGCGGCCCGCGCGCCTCGGCCATAGCCGAGGCCGTGACCGGCTCCAAGGAGCACCTGTGCCTGCCCGACCCGAGCCACTTCGCAGCGAAGCCGGTCTTCGTCCCGAGGGACTTCGAGGCCGCCATGGGCGGCATAGTCGAGTCCGTCGCCAAGGAGATGGGCGTGGAGCCGAAGCCCGCCTTCCCCGAGCCCAAGAAGCGCGGGCGCGGGGAGGAGAGGCCCGACGTCGCGGCCAAGCCCGCATCCGCCGCGCCCAAGGCGCCCGAGAAGCGCGAAGAGGCGGGGTCTCCCAAGGAGAAGGAGCCCGCCGCGGCGCCCTCGGAGGCGAACGAGGCGCCGAAGAACCCTGCCCAACGCGAGGCCAAGGCCGGCTCCGCCGACGGCGGCGCGCCCGAGAGGGACACGCAGGCGCCCGCCGTGTCGTGGGTCAACAGGGAGACCTTCGAGGCCGACGGCCCGCACCTGCTCGCAGGCCGCCCGGAAGGCTGGCTCGAGGGCAGGCGCGCCGAGCGGCCTGAAGGGGAATGGGCGGAAGTCGGCCCCTACGAGCCGCGCTCGAGCGACCTCTCCCATTGGAAGGGCATCGCCATGGTCGAGATCGAGACCAGGCAGAAGCAGGAGAAGCTCAGGCGCGACGCCGAGAAGGCAAGGCGCAAGGCCGCTTCCACGTCGGCCGGGATGGCCGTCTGATGGCCGGCGGGAAGCCCTTCGCCGGCCAGGGGGACTGGGCCGAGCTCTGCACCTTCTTCGGCGGGGAGCCGAGCGAGACGGAGCTCACGCCCGTGCAGTACGCGGTCGTCGACAGGATACTCGGGCTGTCGGACGGCACCTACTCCGACGACCGGCTCATAGGGACGATGCTGCCCGCGGTGCTCAAGGCGCTGAAGGAGATCGACTGAGAAAGAAGGGGCGGGGCCGCGAGGCCCCGCCCCTTCCCGTCTCCCCGAGCCCGGAACCGGAACGGGGTCACCTGCCGCAGGCGGCGCGGACCAGCGCGCCCGCCGCAGCCTGGATGCGCAAGGCGCCATCGACGCCGACGGACGCCCTTCCCTCGGCCACGGCGCGCGCGAGCCCCTCGATGTCGGACACGAGCTCGGGGACGGTCCTCTCCTTGCGCTCCGCGAAGCGCTGCAAGACCATCGCCGCGCGGCGCGGGTCGCCCGCGCCCTCCTTCCTGACCGCTTCGGCGAAGGCGCGCTGCTTCGCGGCGGGGAGCCTCGCCGCCCCGTTGGCGGCCCTCATCGTGATGGCGCCCTCCTCAACGAGGGCGACGACCTCGGGGACCGCGTCGTGGGCGACGCGCTGCACGCGCGTGAGCATGACCGTGCTCGTCCCGCAGGCCGCGGCCATGAACCTCCAGGGGCCGCCGACCATCCAGGGCTTGCCCGCGCAGGGCTCGAGGGCCGCGTAGACCCCCGGGAGACGGTGCATCCACTCCCCCGTCCTGTCCGCCGAGACGTGCCATTCCACGGCGTCGTGGACGGCGACGGCGTCCTCGGCGGACAGCCCGTCGCAGACGCGGACCGCGAAGCCCTCCTCCTTGCCCGCCTCGACGAGCGCCTTGCGGGCGGCGAAGGACCGTATGGGCGAGACCGGCGCGTACCTGCCGCCCTCCAGGGGCCTGACGATCAGCGGGGCCATCTTGAAGGGCCCGGCGGCCCACTCCATGGCCTCGATGAGGCTCACCGAAGGGACCGGCCACCGGGGGTCGTCCTCGATGCAGCCCGGCCCGATCACGACCTCTTCGCCGAACGTCTCGTTTATGACCTCTTTGGTCTCCAATGCCGATCCTCCTTACGAGAGCCCTTTCGCGTTTCCCGGGAATCTTAACATGCGCGGGCACAGCGGGCGCGGAAGCCCGGCGCGTGCCCGCGTATGACGTGCTACAATCGAGCATGACAGACAAAAGAGCGCTCGGAATCGAAAGGCAGGCGCAAAAGGGAAATGGCCGACGTCATCAACCAGATATTCGCATCAATCCAAACCCAGTTCATCGACCCCATAGGGGGCAACCTCGCGGGGATCGTCGGGCCGGTGTGGTTCATCGCGCTCGTCATCGCGGTGCTCTCGCTCGTCTTCGGGTTCGGCGGAATGCAGCGCGGGATGAAGATCGGCGCGCTCGTCGGGCTGGTCCTCTTCGGCTACGTGTGGTTCGGCTACGGCGACGAGCTGATCGGCGCCATCACCGGAAACGCCGCGGTCCCGGGTGCCGACGCCGCCGCCTCGGCGCCTGCGGCCTCCCCCGCGGACGCGGGCGCGGC
>OLVT01000709.1_pt1 | contig 34725 bp, 29 predicted proteins | sample 1673241 | NCBI WGS metagenome assembly OLVT01 (sample SAMEA3178936, study PRJEB25190) | human gut metagenome | biome: human gut; feature: human-associated habitat; material: faeces | place: Austria | collected 2013 | reverse complement strand
CCGTGTTCACCGGCGTTGGCGAGCGTACCCGTGAGGGTACCGACCTGTACCTGGAGATGAGCGACTCTGGCGTTATCAACAAGACCTGCTTGGTCTACGGCCAGATGAATGAGCCTCCGGGAGCCCGTCTGCGCGTCGGCCTGGCTGGTCTGACCGAGGCCGAATACTTCCGTGATCAGGGCCAGGACGTTCTGCTGTTCGTGGACAACATCTTCCGCTTCACGCAGGCCGGTTCCGAGGTGTCCGCACTGCTCGGTCGTATGCCGTCCGCTGTTGGTTACCAGCCCACGCTGGCAACCGAGATGGGCGACCTGCAGGAGCGCATCACGTCCACGTCCACGGGTTCCATCACGTCTGTGCAGGCAGTTTACGTGCCCGCCGACGACTTGACCGACCCCGCTCCGGCCACGACGTTCACGCACCTGGACGCGAAGACGGTTCTGTCCCGTTCCATCGCCGAGCTGGGCATCTACCCGGCCGTCGACCCGCTGGAGTCCACCTCCCGCGCTCTGGATCCCGCAATCGTGGGCGAGGAGCACTACCGTGTGGCCACCGGCATTCAGGAGCTGCTGCAGAACTACAAGGACCTGCAGGACATCATCGCCATCCTTGGTATGGACGAGCTGTCCGAGGAGCAGAAGCTCACGGTTTCCCGTGCGCGTAAGGCTCAGCAGTTCTTCGGCCAGTGCTTCCACGTGGCAACGCAGTTCACGGGCCTGCCCGGTAAGTACGTCAAGATGGAGGACACCGTCCGTTCCTTTGCCGCCATCCTCGACGGCGAGTGCGATGAGATCCCCGAGCAGTGCTTCCGCCTGAAGGGCGGCATCGACGACGTCTACGCTGCTTACGAGGAAATGAAGAAGGAAGAAGCGTAGTATGGCTAGCTTCAAGTGCGACATCGTCACGCCTGCTGAGAAGCTTGCAGCTTGCGAGGTTGAAATGGTCGTCGTCCCGGGCGTCGAGGGCGAGATGGGCTTTCTGGCCGGTCACGCTCCGTTGGTGTCCGTGCTGGCTGATGGCGAGATCCGCCTGACGCCTGCAGAGGGCGGCCCCGTGCAGCGCTACGAAGTCAAGGGCGGCTACGTGCAGGTTACCGACGACAAGGTGATCATCCTTGCCGATAGCGCAACGCCTGTTGCTGCATAGCCTGGGTGTTGGCTTGAGCATCTGAACCCGCGGCCGCTGGTGCGACTGCTGGCAACGCGACGGTCGTATCCATCGGCTGTTCACCTGAAACGGCTCCCGCCGAAAGGCGGGGGCCGTTTTGCGTAGGGCCGCATGAAACCCCGCGCGAAATCCATCGTTTGTTCGAACACGCGTGCGCTAAAGGCTGCTATGATGGGGAACCGGAAAACCCTGCTTCGGTCAATCGGCGCCCAGCCTGACCGAAGCGCAGCACATCACTTGCGAGAAGATTCGAGGCGCATCCATGGCGTTCGTTCATTTGCATAACCATACTGAATATTCGTTGCTTGACGGCCTGACTCATATCAAGGATATGGTGCGCCGCGCGGCTGAGCTCGACATGCCTGCTGTCGCCATCAGCGATCATGGCGTTATGTCGGGCGTCCCCGAGCTGTGCGATGCTTGTGCCGCCGTCGAGAAGGAAACCGGCAAGAAGGTCAAGCCGATTTACGGCTGCGAAGTGTATTTCACCACCGACGAGGAGCTTCGCAAGGATGTGAAGCCCAAGCTTTACCACTTGCTGCTGCTCGCCAAAACCAACGAGGGCTATCACAACCTGTTGAACCTGGTCAGCGAATCTCATGTTGACAACTTCTACTACAAGCCGCGTACCACGTTCAGCATGTTGCAGAAGTATGGCAAGGGCATTATCGGCTCGTCTGCGTGCATCGCGGGCATCATTCCGAAACTGCTTGACAATCGCCAGTTCGATGAGGCGGTGGAGTGGGCAAACAAGTTCGCGAGCTGCTTCGAACCGGGCGATTTCTATATCGAGCTGCAAAACCAAGGCATCCGCACTGACGGCGGGCTTACGCAAACGGAGCTGAATCATCAGCTAACCGAGGTTGCGCATCGTGCGGGTCTGAAGACCATCGCAACGAACGATTTCCATTACCTGCTGCAGGAAGATGCGAAGGCGCAGGATATCATGCTGTGCATCGGCACGGGCTCGGCGGTCAACGATACGAATCGCATGAAGTTCGAGAACGACCAGTTCTATATGAAAACGGAAGAGGAGATGCGCGAGGCGCTTCGCGATTTCCCCGAGGCATGCGATACTACGGTGGAGGTTGCCGAGAAGTGCAACGTCATCCTTGAGCGCGATTCCATTCTGCCGAAGTTCCCGCTTCCCGAGGGCGAGACGGACGAGAGTTGGTTCCGCCATCAGGTGCTCGAAGGCATGAAGAAGCGCTACGGCGACCCTATTCCCAAAGAGCCGCTCGATCGTGCCGAATACGAGATGAGCGTCATCATCCAGCAGGGCTTTCCTGCGTACTTCCTGATCGTGCAGGAATACTTGGACTGGGCGCGAAGCCAGGGCATCGGTGTTGGGCCGGGCCGTGGTTCCGCTGCTGGTTCGATCGTTGCATACGCTATGGGTATCACCGACTTGGAGCCGCTTTCCAACGGCTTGCTGTTCGAGCGATTCCTTTCCCCGGAACGCGTTGAGATGCCCGATATCGACTGCGACTTCGAGGATGAACGTCGTCAAGAGGTCATTGAGCACATTCGCGAGGTGTATGGCGCCGATCATGTTACGGGCGTTATCACGTTCGGCAAGCTGCAGGCGAAAAACGCCGTGCGCGACGCGGCGCGCGTGCTCGATTATCCCTACAGCGTAGGCGACAAGATCTGCAAGATGATCGGCGACGAGCTGGGCATCACCATCCAGAAGGCGCTGGATACGAACCCCGATCTGAAGAAGGCCTACGACACCGAAGAGGATGTAAAGGCGGTTGTGGACGCGGCGCAGTCCATCGAGGGTCACGTGCGCGGCGAGGGCGTGCATGCGTGCGCAACCATCATCTGCCGCGATCCTATGGCCGACCACGTGCCGGTCAAGCGCGATACCAAGGGCGGCGGCATCATCACGCAATACGACGGCCATTACACGCCTGACTTGGGCCTGTTGAAGATGGACTTCCTTGGCTTGCGTACGTTGGGCGTGCTTTCGCGCGCGTGCCGCAACGTGGAGATGACCACGGGTCGCAAGATCATTCCCGAGGAGATTCCCACCGATGATGAGGCGGCGTTCGCCCTCATGCGTTCGGGTAACATGGACGGCCTGTTCCAGGTCGAGGGCGGCTTGTACGTGAGCCTGTTCGCGCGTCTGCCACCGAAGAGGTTCAGCGACATCGTGGCTTCGATCGCCCTGAACCGCCCGGGCCCGTTGGAGTCCGGCATGGTCGACGACTATGTCAAGGTGGCAAGCGGTAAAACGCCCGTGCACTACTACGACGAGCGTCTGCGCCCGGTGCTTGAGGAAACCTATGGCACCATGGTGTACCAAGAGCAGATCATGCAGGTGTCCATGGTCATGAGCGGCTTTTCCGCCGGTAAGGCAGACAAGCTGCGTAAGGCAATGGGCAAGAAGAAGCTCGACATCATGCGCATGCTGCAGGAGGACTGGAACAACGGCGCGGTCGAGAACGGGTACTCGCTTGAGATCGCGAAGAAGATCTGGGACGACGCGGAGAAGTTCGCAAAGTACGCGTTCAACAAATCGCATTCGGCTGCGTACTCGATCCTGGTTATGCGCACCGCCTATCTGAAGGCGCATTACCCGAACGAGTACATGGCTGCAGTGTTGTCCAGCTATATGGGCAATAACGACCGCTTGATCCGCTATATCTCCAGCTGCAATCACAACGGCACGCCCGTGCTGCCGCCGGATATCAACTCGTCGAACGCCGAGTTCACGCCGGTTGAGAACGGCATCCGTTTCGGCCTGGTCGGCGTGCGCGGCGTCGGTCGCAACGTGGCGGACGAGATTATCGATGAGCGCGAGAAGAACGGCCCGTTCACCAGCTTGCACGACTTCGTGAACCGCGTCGATGCAAAGTGCTACAACCGAAAGACGCTCGAAGCGCTCATCAAGGGCGGCGCGTTCGATTCGACGGGGTACACGCGCAAGCAGCTCATGTACTTCATCGAGGAGACGCCGCTTCTGGAAGGCGCTGCGAAGCGCCAGAAGGACCGCGATCGCGGCCAGGTGAGCATGTTCGATCTGTTCGCGGACGATGCGGATTCGGGTTTCCAGGAAGATGTGCCCGCTCCTGACGGAGTGGAGTGGCCGAAGCGCCAGTTGCTGACGTACGAGAAGGAGATCATGAAGATCTACGTCTCGGACCATCCGCTCACGCCGTACGAGAACTACATCTCGCGCATCACGAAGTGGCAGTTGGGTGATTTGGCTGAGCGCACGAAGGAGATCAAATCTGCGGTGTTCGTGGGCATGGTGTCCAATGTTGTCACGAAGTTGACGAAGCGCGGCACGAAGATGGCCACGTTCGATCTGGAGGATACCACGGGCCACGTGGAGTGCATCTGCTTCAAGTACGAGGAGAACGCCGAGGCCATCCAAGAGGATACCATCGTCAAGATTAAGGGCAAGTTCGAGCATTCCGATCGCGGCAACCAGATCATGGTGTTCGAGACGGAAACGCTTGAGCTGAGCGAAGAGGATGCGAAGCCTCGTCAGCTGCGCCTGAGCGTGCCTATGTCGGACTTCGATCAATCGAAGTCCATGCGCTTGAACCGCATCCTGAAATCGTACCCGGGGCGTGATGGTGTGGTGCTGTTCGTGAAGCAAAGCGACGGGCACAAGTTCCGGGCGGAGCTGCCGGTCACGGTGGATGCGGAAAGCCCCATCATGCGCAGCGAGCTGACGGATCTGTTCGGCTACAACGTGCTCACTGCGTAGCGGGTGCACTGCTTGGTATTGGATATCCCATGGGACCCGGATGTGAATCCGGGTCCCGTTTCTTTTGACGGGCGTTGTCGCGTATCATGGACCGCATGGATAAAGCGATTGAACATAATGAGCAAGCGTTGCAAGCGGAAGCCGCGAGGATGCAGGCGGAAGGCGCAACGGCGTATGCCGATGCGGCACGGGCGAGCGATGCCGTGGGCTTCGAACGCGAGGATGCTGAGCGCACCTTGTCGCTGACTGTGTCCTATAATGGCGGCCCGTTCTGCGGATTCGCCCGTCAGCCCGGCAAGCTTACCGTGCAGGGAGAGCTTGAGCAGGCGCTATCCCTGGTGATGCGCCGGCCGGTGGAGGTGGTGTGCTCGGGCCGCACGGATGCGGGCGTGCATGCGCTTGGCCAGGTGGTCAGCTTCAACGTTTCCGTCAAGGAGCTTGAAAGCCGTAGCCTGTACAGCCTGCGTCGAAGCTTGAATGCGTTGACGCATGAGGACATCACGGTGCGCACGGTCGAGGAACGCGAGCCGGGTTTCAGTGCTCGATTCGATGCGCAATGGCGCGAATACCACTACCATATCTGCCTGGATGATACGCCGCCGCTGTTCATGCGCGATTTCAGCTGGTTCGTGCATGCCGATCTGGATATGCCGGCGATGCAGCAGGCAGCGCGCTACCTGGAAGGTGAGCACGACTTCAAAAGCTTCTGCATGGCGGCCAGCGCCGTGGGCAAGCCCACGTGCCGCAACGTGCACGAGATCTCGCTTTCGCGCGAGACCATCATGGGCGAGGAGGTGCTGACCATCAAGGTGGTGGGTAACGCGTTCCTGCATTCCATGGTGCGCACCATCGTGGGCACGCTTGTCATGGTGGGCCGCGGCCTGCGCAAGCCCGAATGGGTGAGCAAGGTGCTTGAGGCCTGCGACCGAACCGCGGCGGGGGAGAATGCTCCAGCCGCCGGCCTGGTGTTTTGGAAGGTGCAGTACTGATGGCGGGTAAGCAGGAGGCCAAGCGCTCCGGGAGCAAGGTGGAAAGAAAACGCCATCTTGCGAAGTTCACCCATCTGTATGAAAGCCGGGATAAGCGCTTGTGCGTGTTCGAGGACGAGCATGGCCATCTGACGAGCGTTCGTGCTTCGCGCTTGGCGTGATGGCGGGCTTTTCGGTCACCGTTTTATCGACAAAAGAGGCCCCTTGCAACCTGGTTGCAAGGGGCCTCGGCGTTTCATCATAGCGCTGACTAGCGGGCCTGCGGCTTCTCGGGCACCGTCTTGTCCACGAAGTAAATCTTGTACCACATGAGGAACATGTAGACGATCCAGATCTTTCGGCTGCGGTCAGCGCCGGCTTTGTGCTCGTCAAGCAGTCGTACCAGCTCATCGGTGTTGAAGAACTCGCGCGCGATGTCGCCGGTGAACCATTCCTTCACCTGGTTGTAGTAGCGGTCCTGGCGTAGCCAGTTCACCACGGGGACGGGGAAGCCGAGCTTCTCCTTCTGCGCCCAGTCCTTCGGGATGGCGCGCTCGGACGCCTCGCGCAGCGTGAGCTTGGTTTGCGTTTCGTTGGCCTTGAGCGGCGTGGGGATGGTTGCCGACACGTCGAACACGCGGCGGTCCAAAAACGGCACGCGGGACTCCAGCGAGTGGGCCATGGACATCTTGTCCGTTTTCAGCAGGATGTCGCCGACCAGCCAGAAGTACAGGTCCACGTACTGCATGCGCGTGGTTTCGTCCAGGTCCTTGACCTCGGCGTATACCGGTGAGGTGAGCTGTTGGGGGGTGGGGGCGTTGCAGCCGCCGCGCAGCAGCTGGGCGCGCTCCTCCACGGTGAAGGCGACGCCGTTGGCGTTGGTGTAGTACCAATCCTCGGGGGTTTCGCTGGCGCGCTCAAGGTAGTTCGCGCCGCGGATGCCCAGCTTGCGCATGACGCTGGAGGCGCCGCGCAGCAGGCTCTTCGGGGCCCAGGACAGCTTGGCGTTGGAGAACGGCGTTTGGTAGATGCGGTAACCGCCGAAGAACTCGTCGGCGCCTTCGCCGGAAAGCACCGCCTTGACCTGCGTTGCCGCGATCTGGTCCACGAAGTACAGTGCCACGGCGGAGGGGTCGGCGGACGGCTCGTCCATGTGCCACTGCACACGAGGCAGGCTCTCCCAGTACTCGTCCTCGCCGATGTACTTGTTGGTGTTGGCGATGTGCAGCTCGTCGGCGAGCTCGTGAGCCCACGAGATTTCGTCGCGCATCATGCCACCGGCGCCCTCGGCGTTGTTGGCGGCGGCGTTCTTGTAGCAATCGAATCCCACGGTGAACGTTTTGATGTCGGGGTTTTCCTTGGCCAGGCAAGCCGCCATGTAGCTGGAGTCGATGCCCGAGGACAGGAAGCTGCCGACCTCGACGTCGGCCACGTTGTGGTAGCGCACGCTGTCGCGCACTGCTTCGTCGATGGCCTCGACGGTATCCTGACGGCTGCGCTGCGCATCGAAGTTGTACTCGGGACGCCAGTAGCGGCGCTCGGTGATGGACCCGTCGGCATGCACGGTCATGCAGTGCGCGGGAGCCAGCTTGAAGATGCCCTTGAAGAACGTCTCGGGAAGGGCGCTGAACTGGAAGCACAGGTACTGCTCGAGCGCTTCGCGGTTGAGCTCGCGCGTGTAGTCCGGATGCTCGAGGATGCACTTGATCTCGGAAGCGAAGATGAAGCGGCCGTTTTGCTGCGTGTAGTAGAACGGCTTGATGCCGAAGAAGTCGCGGGCGCAGAACAGTTCGCGCGAATCGCGGTCCCAGATGGCGAACGCGAACATGCCGCGCAGGCGGTCGAGCACGCCTTCGCCCCATGCCAGATAGCCTGTGAGCAGGACTTCGGTGTCGGAGTTGGTTTGGAACTGCCAGCCCTGAGCCTCAAGCTCGGCGCGCAGGTCGCGGTAGTTGTAGATCTCGCCGTTGAACACGATGGCGAAGCGCCCCTTGGCGGCAGCCTGCTCGGGCGTGCCGCACGGGGTGCCATCAAGGCGCAGCGCCGGCGAGGTGATGGTGGCGGCGTGGTCGCCCGTGGATCGCACCATGGGCTGGTTGCCGTTGGCAAGGTCGATGAGCGAAAGGCGGCGATGGCCCAAGGCGATGCCGCTTTCGGCGTCGATGTACTGGCCTTCGCCGTCGGGCCCGCGATGGGCCATGACGTCGCACATGGTTTTCAGGGTGGGCAGGCTTGCATCATCAGCCTGCGTGAATCCGCAGATACCGCACATGGTGAGGCATCCCTCCAATCGTATGTAAAGGTAAGGTTCATCATAACGAATGGGGCGGACGGTGGCACGCCTCCCGCGAAAAGCGCAGATTTTCCAACGAGCCTGCGGCGAGAGCGGTGGCGGTTGCGCGGCGCATGCTACACTGCGGGGAAAGAATCGCCTGCGCGAAAGGGGCGCCTGCGCTGGTCGGCTGAAAGGGATTGCGGGAAAAGGCTCGCCTGGGCCGATGGGGCTTGCGGGGAAAAGCGGCTTGGACCGAAAGGGCTCGCGGGCGGGAAGGGCTTTTCGCGCTCGCTCGCGTCGCGTCTTGTTCGGTCTGTTGGGACGACGGCGGATTGCTCGCAAAGGTGTTCGCGACGTTGAGAACGTTGATGGGGAAGGAGCGTGTCATGAAGGTGCATGTGGAGTTGGATGGCGGCCTGTTGGCGGATAGGTTCGGGAAGTATGCGCCCGAGCCGGACCGGCTGGAGGGTTTCCCGTGCGTTCGTTTCCCATCGAGATAAACGATGTGCCGCAGGAAGCGCGGACGCTTGCCCTGGCGTTCATCGATTACGACGCGATCCCCGTGGGCGGCTTCTGCTGGATCCACTGGACCGCATGCAATCTGCCGGCGACCACCACGCTTATCCCCGAGGACGCCAGCCGCACGGGGACGGTTGATATGGTGCAGGGCCGCAACAGCAATTGGTCGCCCATGGCGCATGGCAGCGACAACCCGCAAGTGCACTCCCGTTATTGCGGCCCGCAGCCGCCTGATGCCACGCACAGCTACACGTTGAACGTGTACGCCCTCGATTGCGAGCTGGGGCTGCCGGAAGGCTTTTATCTCAACGAGCTGCGTCGCGCGATGAGCGGCCATGTGCTGGATCAGGCGTCCGTGGAGCTGCCGAGCCGCGCGTAGGGTCGATGCGGTGCGCAGCCCCTTTTGACTCGCCCGATAAGGGGGATTCTTACAGCAATGAAACGGATTCTGTGGTTTGGCGTTGTATGGAGTAGCGCAACAGGTGGGGTATTTTACAATGACGGGTACGCAATAGGGCGCCTGTCGTCTTGACGCTTGGGCGTGGGCGGTCTGCCGTGGGGCTGGCCGCCCGCGCTTGTTTTCGCGATGGCGCCGCAAGGTTATGAAACCGCGCTCGATAGCGCCGGCTATGGAAGAGGTACCGCCTGCTATGAAAAACGTTTTGCACGTGCTCGGCCGCGACCTGCTGCGCCTTTTGAAGGCGCCGGCCGCCCTGGTGGTGGTCGTGGTGCTGGTCGTGCTGCCGTCAACGTACACGTGGTTCAACGTCATCGGCTTTTGGAACCCCTATGACAATACGGGAAACATGCGCGTATGCGTGGTGAATCAGGACGCCGGATCCGAGAACGACTTGATGGGCCAGATGAACCTGGGCAACCAGATCGTGGACACGCTGCATGAGAACAACCAGTTGAAATGGGAGTTCACCGATTACGACGACGCGATGCGCAAGGTGGAATCGGGCGAGGTGTATGCGGCGTTCGTCATCCCCGAGGACTTCACCGCCAACCTGTTCACCATTGTGACGGGCGATTTCCAGCAGCCTAACCTGCAGTATTACGTTAACGAGAAGATGAACCCCGTGTCGCCGAAGGTGACCGACGCGGGTTCCTCCACCCTTGATGAGACTATCAACAGCCAGTTCGTTTCCACGGTCAGCTCGGTGGTGGCGGACACGCTCAACGATAAGGTCGCCGAGGCCGAACAGAATCTGAGCACCGCGCAGAACAGCTCTGCCGCGCAGCTTTCGCGCGCCGTCGATTCGGTTTCCGATGCGCGTGCGACCGTGAGCGGGTTGGCGGCGTCCACAGAGGAGGCCCGTCAGAAGGCGCAGTCGGCGAAGGGCCAGCTTGAGCAGGCTCGTGCCGACGCGCAAACCGTGCAGGACCAGCTGCAGCAGGTGAGCGACCTTTCCTTGACGCTGCAAAACAGCCTGGGCACGTTCACGTCGGTGGCCATGCCCGGCTTGTCGAACACGAACCTGATGCTGTCCCAGGTCGCCTCGCAGGTGGCTGGCTCGATTGCCGATGCTTCCAACGCCATATCGGGTGCGCAAGGCACCGTGGACGCCGCGGCCGATCGAGCTCAGGGCGTGCTGGACATGAACACCGCCGTCATCGAGCAGCTGCAGATCGTGCACGATCAGATGCCCGACTCCGATCCGAACAAGGAGCAGCTGCGATTCGCCATCGATTCCCTGACCGCCCGCAACGCCGAGCTGCAGCGCGACCTGAACGATCTGAAGACGCTTAGCGGCGACGTGGATGCCACGGCCGCCAGCGTCGCGGCCGCCGCCAACACCGTCAACGCCGCCGCGCAAAACGCCATCACGGCTTCGGGGGCTTATCAGCAGCAGCTGTTCGGCAGCGCCTTGCCGCAGGTGAGCAACGGCATCTCCCAGGTCGGCATCGCCGCCGCCGGCCTTAAGGGGGCCATCTCCAACCAAGGCTACCTGATCGACGAGACCTCGGGCGTGATCGACCAGCTGTCGGGGACGCTGCACGTGGCAAGCGACGCCATGGCGCAGACCGACGCGCTGCTGTCCAGCCTTGAGGGGACCATGCGCCAGGCGCGCAACGACGTGGGCCTGCTGGGAACGTCCTCCGCGGTGTCCGAGCTGATAGACAACGGGCGCATCGACCCGGAGAAGATCGCCGAGTTCATGCAGGCTCCCACGCAGGTGACCACCGAGAAGCTGTATCCGCTCAACGCCTACGGTTCGGCCATGGCCCCGCTGTTCATCAGCCTGAGCCTGTGGATCGGCACGTTGATGCTGTGCGTCATCTTGAAGCTGGAGGTCGATAAAGAAGGCGTGCCGGGCCTGACGGTGATGCAGGGCTATATCGGCCGCTGGCTGTTCTTCGCTTTGCTGGTGACCCTGCAGGCCGTGGTGTGCGTGGCAGGCTGCCTGCTCATCGGCGTGCAGGCGGCATCGGTGCCGGCGTTTTTCGCAACGGCGGTTTTACTGTCCCTTTCCTACCTGTGCATCACGTACACGCTGTCATCGTCGTTCCAGCATATCGGCATCGGCCTATGCATCATCATGGTGTTCGTCCAGATCCCGGGCGGCACGGGTTTGTACCCGGTCGAAATGACCGACGCCTTCTTCCGCACGGTATACCCCATGTTCCCGTTCACCTACGGCATCAACGCCTTGCGCGAGACCATCGGCGGCTTCTACGGCACGCAGTGGCTGGGTTATTGCGGGGTGCTGCTGCTCATTGCGCTGTCCATGGCGCTGGTAGGCCTGTTCGTGCGACCGCATCTGACCAACCTCAACCGCCTGGTGGCGAAGGAGATCAAGCAGAGCGACCTGCTCAACGTCGAGGAGGCCTTGGTTCCCGAGCGACGTTACCGTATCGGGCAGCTTATCCGGGCTTTGTCCGACCATGACGAGTTTCACAATGCGGTGCGTCAGCAGGCCGATACGTTCCTGAGGCATTACCCTCGCTTGAAGCGCGGCGCGCTCATCTTAGGCATTGCCGTGCCGGTGGCGGTCTCGGTGGTGTTCGCCGTGACCACTACCGAGAAGGTGGTCATTCTGACGGCATGGCTGACCTGGTTGGTCATCCTTATCGGCTTCTTGCTGGGATTGGAGATGGTGCGCGACAACATTCAGCGCCAGGCGTCCATCGACAGCATGAGCGATGACGAACTGCGCGGGCATCTGGCCGATCGGGGCAAGAAGGTGGTCAAGGAATTGGTGCCTGCTGCTATGTCGACGGCACGCGTTTCGGTACCCGTCGATCGCTCCGCCCGCGCGGCGGGCGTGTCCGTGCCGCTGCCGCCTGTGGGCGTGGCTGCCGATGACCTGGCGGACCAGCCCGCCTCTGCGTGCGGCGCCGAGGATGTCGGGCGGTGCGCTGCCCGCAAGCCGAAGGATGCTCCGGGTAAAGGCGCATCGCTGATGGACTTGGCGGCAAAGGGCAGACCGGCGTACTTCGACGGCCCGTTTTTGACCGACGAGGAGGCTCATGGTGAAAAGGGCGAAGACGGCAAGGGCGATGAGGAGCTGCTCGAGGCTGAGGTGCCCGCTCTTGAGCTGAGCGCCGAGGACCTTAAGGCGCTTGCGCAGCGCAAGGCCGAGCGCGGCAAGCACGGGAAGAAGCAGAAGAAGCATAAGAAGAAGGGCGATTCGAAGAAGGGGGGCGGCCATGCGTAACGTGTTCAAGCTGTTCTCCTACGATATCAAGCACCTGTTCGGCAACGTGATAACCGTGGTCATCGTCTTGGGCCTGGTGTTCTTGCCATCCATTTTCACGTGGTACAACGTCATCGCGTGCTGGAACGTGTTCGACAATACGGGCAACCTGAAGGTGGCCGTCGCCAATTCCGACGAGGGATACCAAAGCGACCTGCTGCCCACGAAGATCAACGTGGGCGACAGCGTGGAGTCGGCGTTGCGCGCCAACGACCAGCTTGACTGGGTGTTCACCGACGAGGAGGACGCCATCGACGGCGCGCGATCGGGCAAGTACTATGCGGCGGTGGTCATCCCGCAAAGCTTCAGCTCCGACATGATGAGCTTCTACTCTGACGACGCCGAGCATGCCGAGCTCATCTACTATGAGAACGAGAAGAAGAACGCCGTGGCGCCGCGCGTGACCGATCAGGCGTCCAGCAAGGTTGCCGCCCAGGTGAACACCACGTTCGCCGAGACCATCTCCGATGTGGCCCTGGGGCTGATCGATTCGCTGGGGACGGTGGCAGATGATGCCGATGCGGCGGGGCAGGTGGCCAAGCTCTCGGGCACCATATCCTCGTCCGCCGATCAGATGCGCACCGCCGCCGACGTGCTCGAGTCGTACGCGAACCTGGCGGGAACGGCACAGGCGCTCGTAGGAAGTTCCACCCAGCTTCTGGACAATGCGCAAAGCGCGGTGAAGGATGCGCAGCAGCAGGCCTCGGGGGCGAAAAGCGGCGCCGAGACCATCGGCGATGCGCTGACGACGTCGGTTTCGTCCTTGTCCGATGCCCTGGCCCAAAGCTCCGACGGCTTCAATCAGGTGCCCGCGGCCATCGATAAGGTATATGCGCAGGTGGATACCGATAAGGCGAACGCTGCGCAAAGCCTTCGCGACCAGGCGGCCGACGTGGATTCCCAGATAGAGCGCTATCAGCAGCTCATCGAGGCGCTCGAATCCATCAAGCCGCAGCTCGACGAGCAGTACCGCCCCGCGGTGGATGCCGTGGTGTCGCAGCTGAACACGTCCATATCCTCGCTTGGGAAACTGCGCGACAGCTTGACCTCGGCGGCGGACAAGATGGCTACCGGCAACGACCCGGAGTCCTCGGCCCGCGCCGATATCCAGGCGAAGCTCGACGAGGCGAAGGCGAACGCCGACAAGCTGAAGAACGATTACGAGAATAACCTGAAGCCGGGCCTTGAGAGCTTGGCGAGCTCGGTGGCGCAGGCGGCTCAGTCCCTTTCGGCGCGCGCTTCGCAGCTTTCCGGCGTGGGCGACGGCTTGAACGGCGCCGCGTCCTCGGTGGCGTCCGACCTTGCGGGCGCGCAGAGCGCCATCCGCGCCATGTCCGATGAGCTGCATGGGTCGGCCGACAAGATGTCGGCGTTGTCTCAGCGCGTCAACGAAGCGTTGGCCAGCGGAAACGTGGAGCAGCTGAAGCAGGTTATCGGCTCGGACCCCGAGGCTCTTGCCAAGGCGGTGTCCGCACCTGTGGGGGTGGAGCGCATCGCCGTGTTCCCGGTGGAGGACTTCGGCTCTGCCATGGCGCCGTTGTATACCACGCTGGCCCTGTGGGTGGGGTCGTTGCTGATCATGGTGCTGCTGAACCCGGTTCCCTCCGAACGTGCCAAGCGCGAGGCGGGGCTGGTCGAGCCCAAGTCCTGGCAGCTGTTCTTCGGGCGCTACGGCGCGCCGTTCGTATTGGCCTTCATGCAATCGACGGTGGTGTGCCTGGGCAACATGCTGTTCGTGGGGGTCCAGGTTGCCAACCCGCTGCTGTACCTTGTGTGCTTCTGGACGGCGGGCTTCGTGTTCAGCTTCATCATCTACACGCTGGTGTCGCTGTTCGCCAACCTTGGCAAGGCGCTTGCCGTGCTGTTGCTCATCATCTACGTGACCGGCGGCGGTGGCAGCTTCCCCTTGCAGCTGCTGCCCGGCTTCTTCCAGGCCGTCAGCCCGTTTTTGCCGGCGACGCACGTCATCAACGCCATGCGCGCGGCGAGCATGGGCGTGTACCAGAACGATTTCTGGGTGCAGATCGGCATAACGCTCGCCTTCATCGTGCCGTTCGTGATCATGGGCATCCTGCGGCCGGTGCTCTCGCGCTTCACGTATTGGTTCGTGGAGCAGGTGGAGAAATCGAAGGTGGTCGCCTAGCCGACGGCTGCCGGAAGGCTGGTCTCTCAGGGCGCGGTCCGGTTTCGGGCCGCGCCCTTTTCGCGTATGCGCGTGCGTTCGGCCCCGTTCGGCGGTTCGTCTTGCCTTGCGGGAGGGTTCCGATCGCGGGTCAGCGGCCCGTCGCGCGCTGCATGGAGTATAATTATAAGCAGGTTCAACACGGTGCGTTACCTGCTTGAACGACGGCAACGTAACGGTTGGGTCCGAAAGCAAGGCGCCAAGGGGCAGGCCTTGCGCATCCGGCGATCGTCCGCCGGTTTCAAGCCCGCGCGGCGGGGTGCCGCTGGGCGCTTTTGAGGGAAGGAGCCCGTTATGATGTTCCGTCATGTCATGGTCCCCTATGATGGGTCCGATCACGCGAAGAACGCTCTGAACTACGCCAAGGACCTGGTTGCCGGCGATGCCGACGCCAAGCTGTCCGTGGTGCATGCCGTGCCGTCCAGCTACATGGGCGTGGACCGCATGGGAACCGATGGCGCGCTTGACGGCGTGCCCTACGGCATGCTGGATTACGAGGAGTATCAGGGCGTGGTCAAGCGCGTGCTCGACGAGGCGCAGAAGCGTGTTGCCGAGGATCTGGGCGATGCTCTGGCCGATCTGGGCGACCGTGCCCAGGTGGAGGCCGTCGCCGGCGCTTCTCCGGCAGATGCGCTGTCGCGTTATGCCGAGGAGCATGATTGCGACCTCATCGTCATGGGCCGTCGCGGCCTGGGCGCCATCCGCGGCATGCTGGGCAGCGTCAGCTTCGGCGTGCTGCGCGCCACCGATGTGCCGGTGCTTACGGTGAAGTAGCCTTCGCCTGTTGTTTTGGCCGATAAGCCGCCTGCAGCGCTTGCCGTTGCGGGCGGCTTTTTCGCGTTTCGGGGCGTATGGCGGGGCTCGAGCGCCTGCCTTCGAATCGGGCGCGTCCGACGTTATGGCGATGCGGCATTGCTGAACCGTGTCGGGTGCCGGGGCGTTGCGGAGACGGGGCGATGAGGTTGCACCTCGGCTTGCCTCGCGATCGGCGCTGCCGTTGCGCTAAGCCGCTTGCGCCCCCAGCGCCCAGCGCACCAGCATCTTGCCGGCGACGACGCCCAGCACGCATACGGCCAAGCTGCCGAGCGCATAGGCGCCGCCTATGGCGTATTCGCCGCGCTCGAGCAGCCCGAGCGTTTCCAGCGAGAAGGTGCTGAACGTGGTGAAGCCGCCGCACAGGCCGGTTTTCAGGAACAGCACGGCGTTTGGGGGCAGCATGCCGGGACGGATGCTGGCCGCTTCCACCACGGCGCCGATGGCCACGGCGCCCGTGAAGTTGATGACGAAGGTGATGAGCGGGAATTGCCCCTGATAGGGGAGCAGCCCAAGCAGATAGCGTGCGATGGCCCCGCAAAAACCGCCTGCCCCGACGCATAATGCCGCGATCATGGCACATCCTTTCCGATGCGTGTTCTTCGGGTTCGTATTGTAGTGCAACCCGTTGCCGCGTGCGTTGGTTGCTAGACTGGACGGGAACGAAAGGAGCTGACCATGGCGGATGAGATGATGGATAAGGACCCGGCTTCGGCGCAGACGGGATTGGCGGAGGCGGGCATCGCCCCGGCTGATGTACGTGCGGCGCATGATATGGCGGCGTTCGTGCAGGAGTGCCCGAGCATGTTCCATACGGCGGCGGCCGTGCGGCGGCGTTTGGATGAGGCCGGTTTCGCCTATCTGCCCGAAAGCAAGCCGTGGGAGGTTCGGCGCGGTGGGCGCTACTACACCGTGCGCAACAACTCGAGCATCATCGCGTTCAAGGTCGGCGCGAAGCTTGACGCGTATCGCTTCCAACTTACGGCGTCGCATTCCGACTCTCCGACGTACAAGGTCAAGGCGGCCCCCGAGCTTTCCGGCCCGTCGGGTTATATGCGCTTGAATGTGGAAGCATACGGCGGCGTGATGGATCATACCTGGTTCGACAGGCCCTTGTCCGTTGCCGGCCGCGTGTTGGTGCGTTCGGGCGGCCGCGTGGAAAGCCGCCTGATCGCGCCCGATGCGGATCTGCTGATCATCCCTCGCGTGCCCATCCATCTTGATCGCGAGGCGAATTCCCGTTTTTCTCCGAACCGCGCCGTCGATCTGTGCCCGGTCATGTCGGCGGGGGAGCTCGGGCCTGGGTCCTTCGATCGGCTGGTTGCCCAGGAGGCGGGCGTCGCGCCCGAGCAGGTGCTTGCGCGCGACCTGTTCCTGGTGAACCGCCAGCAGCCTTCCGTGTGGGGCTGGGGCAACGAGTTCATAAGCGCTCCGCGTTTGGATGACCTGGGGTGCGCCTACATCTCCCTTGCCGCGTTCCTGACCGCGGGCAACGACGATGCCGTCTCGGTGTTCTGCTGCTTCGATAACGAGGAAGTGGGCTCGAACACCAAGCAAGGCGCCATGTCGACGTTTTTGCGCGATTGCCTTGAACGCGTGAACGCGGGGCTTGGGTTCACGTCCGAGCAGCTGCGGTGCGCGCTGGCGAAGAGCATGCTGGTCAGCTGCGACAACGCCCACGCCGTGCATCCGAACCATCCCGAGCTCTACGACCAGGGCAATCGCGTCATGCTCAATCGCGGCCTTGCGGTGAAGGAGGCGGCGAATCAGAAGTACTGCACCGACGCGTTCAGCCGTGCGGTGTTCTGCGCGATATGCCAGGATGCGGGCGTGTCCTTGCAGCGCTTCGCGAACAGAAGCGACATGCCGGGCGGGTCGACGTTGGGGAATCTGTCGAATATGCAGGTGAGCATGCATGCCGTCGATGTGGGCCTGCCTCAGCTGGCCATGCATTCCAGCTATGAGACTGCTGGCGTCGCCGATATCGCCTTGGGAACGGCCGCGTTGGAGGCGTTTTACAACGCGGATGTCCGCATCGAGGACGCCGATTTCGCGGAGCTGCGCCCGTAGGGGGCGTTGGATGCGTGGCGGGATCGGCGGTCTGCAAGAATGCCGATTGTAAGGTGACGGTTGCGTTAATGGACATATTGCTGCAAGATGGGGTGTTGCGCACGGGCAAGACAAGCTCGCGCGCAATCACGCGATTCGCAAAACGATAGGAGTATTTTGCAGCAGACATCCGCCGGCGTCGACGCACCTCGTGTCCATATCATCACCGATTCCGCTTCCGACCTGGTACAAGGCGAGCTTGAGGGCATAAGCGCCGTCGTGCCGCTTTCCATCGCGTTCGGCGATGAGGAGTACTTGGACGGCGTCGACCTGTCCCATCACCGGTTTTACGAGAAGCTGGTGGAATCCGACGAGCTTCCGCGCACCAGCCAGGTGACGCCGTTCGCGTTCTCGCAGGTTATCGAGGGCGTGCTCGGTGCGCCCGATGCCGGCGGCTCGGACGAGGCGGTGGTCATCACGCTGTCCGCGAAGCTGTCGGGCACGCACGAGAGCGCGCTTGTTGCGGCGCAGGCGTGGGGAGGCCGCGTGCACGTGGTGGATTCCATGAACGTGACCATCGGGCAGAAGGCCTTGGCCGCCTATGCGGTGCGTTTGGCGAAGCGGGGCATGTCGGCGGCCCAGATAGCCTCCGAGCTCGACGACGCGAAGGGCCGCATCCGCTTGGTCGCGCTGCTTGATACGTTGGAGTACCTGCAAAAGGGTGGACGCATCTCCAAAACGGCGGCGTTTGCCGGCGGCGTGCTATCCATCAAGCCCGTGGTCGCCATCCAGGACGGCGCCGTCGCGGTGCTCGGCAAGGCGCGCGGCTCGAAGAAGGGCAACAACCTGCTCATCCAGCAGGTGAAGGAGGCCGGCGGCATCGACTTCGACATGCCGTTCTTCCTGGGTTATACCGGCTTGGGCGACGATCTGGTGCGCAAGTACGTCGAGGACAGCCGCGAGCTGTGGGAGGGTCACGTGGAAAGCGTCGGCTATTCCACCGTGGGCGGCACCATCGGCACGCATGTGGGGCCGGGCGCCGTGGCGCTGGCGTTTTTCGCTAAGCAGTAGCGCCTCGGCCGCCAGGCATTTTGCCCCCGGCATCGTAACCGCACGGTTACGATGCCGGGGCTTTTTTATCCGCGGCAGGGCGCGGAATGCGATCGGCGATAGCCGGAACCTTTTTGCGGCCGTTCTGGTAGCATATGCCTCCATACGCGTATGACCTGCAGTTTTAGTGGTATTACCCACGATATTCCGTATGTTGTGCGAGGGGGTTGCAATGAGTCCGAGCATCGAGCAGCTTGATCGTTTCGTAAGGTCGGCGCGTGCGGGTTCCTACAGCGCCGCTGCGCAGGAGCTGTATGTTTCCCCGCAAACCGTTTCGAAATCCGTCCACGACATGGAGCACAAGCTCAACATCGTGTTGTTCGAGCCGACAGGACGCCGTCTGCGCCCCACCGCCCGCGGCGCGCAGGTGCTCCATCGCGCCTCCGAGGTCCTCGAGGGAGTGGACGATATCCGGCGCATCTGCGGCGACGGCGGCCTGTCGAGCGCGTCGGGGGCTTCCCGTTTGCGCGTTGCGGTGGCCAGCTCCCCTTTGCGCGGCAGCGTGATGCTCGAGCGCGATTTCTGCGATTTCCGGCGCCGCTGCCCGCGCGTTGCGCTCGACGTGTCGTTCCTTTCCAGCGGTTCGTGCTTGTCGGAGCTGAGGTCCGGAGCGGTGGATGCGGCGGTGGTGCCGGGACGCCCGGGGTCCGAGGGGCTTGTGTCGGAGCGCGTGGACTCGGTCGAGTTGCGTTTGCTGGTGTCGCGCGGGCATGCGCTTGCCTCGCGCAAGGCGCTTGCCCTTGCCGACCTGGAAGGCGCCCTGCTTGCCGAGCCGTATGATTCCCGCTGGCTTAAGGCGACGGTGCTCGAACTCCTTTCCCGGCACGGCGTGCGTCCGCGCATGGCGTCGCTGGAGATGTCGGCGGCACGGCATCATGGCTTTCTCCATGAAGACGGAGGGGCGGTGCTCGTGATATGCGATGGCCGCTATCCCGAGCAGTTCCCGGATGTGGAGGCGGTGCCGTTCGCGGAAGGGGAGGGCATGGAGCTGCCCACGTACCTTGCGTGGCGACGGGAAGCGCCCGCTGCTCGGATGGCTGCTTTGGCGGAATGCTTGCGCGATTCGAGGTAACGGCCCGGGGCGGGTGCGCCGATCAGGTGCGCCCGCCCCGGGCTGTTCGCGCCCTGGAGGCATGCGGCCGCGGTGCGAACCGGTGCCGGCAAGGCGGTTACCTTGATTGCGGCGTGTCCCCCTTCTTGTCGGCCATCGTGTCGGTAAACGGCCGAAACGGTCTCTTTTCCGGGTAAACAGAGCGATTTAACGAGCAAATTACACTATCTGGGTGATGGAATAGCCCCGTTGTTTTCGATATGGTTACCGTTAGAAAGCAAGAGAGGAACGCTTAGGAAAAGGGAGGGCCTGTGAATACGAGGACGAAGCGTCGCATGATGGCGGTCACCGGCATCATCGTCATCGTGCTGGTCGTGATCTTGGCCGTCGTCGGCGGCTCCGGCGCCGCGAAGTCGGCCACGGTCGCCGACGCCGTTGCGGGGAAGTACGCGGACCAGAAAATCCAAGTGACGGGCAACGTGGTGGAGAATTCCTACGCCACGAACGACAACGTGCTGACGTTCGCGATCTACGACAAGGACGGCAACCCCGCAGAGCAGCTGAACGTTCGCTATGAAGGCGGCGTGTCGGCAACGTTCGGTAACGACGTGACCGCCATCTGCACGGGCAAGATTGCCGGCGACGGCGTGCTGCACGCCACCGAGCTAGTGACGAAGTGCCCCTCGAAGTACGAGAACGCTTCGAGTGCATTGAGCGTCTCCCGTCTGCTCGAGTACGGCGACCAGATCGTCGACAAGCCGGTGAAGGTTTCCGGCACCGTGCAAGCGGGTTCCCTCAAGGCTGCCGGTGCGGGCGACCGCTTCGTGTTGGCAGACCCCGACTCCGGCAAGACGCTCCCCGTCGCGTTCGACGGCGCACTGTCCGACGAGATCGCGGAAGGCAGCTCGCTCGTGATCACCGGCAGCTTGTCGGCCGATGGCAGGTTCACGGCCACCGATGTGGCGCTTGAGGGTTAGGAAGAGGTTTCTCATATGTCGACTATCGGCCTTATGGGCCTGCTGGTGGCGTTCGCCGGCGTGGCCGTATCGGTGCTGTGCCTGCTTACGGGCGCGATCTTGGGGCGCAAGGGGGAAAGCTCGCTTGGCGAGACCCTGACATGGGGCGGGCATATCGCCTCCATCCTGACCACGGTGGCGCTCACGGTATGTTGCGGCATCCTGGTGTACTGCTTCTTCGCGGGCAACTACTCCATCGAGTACGTGCTCAAGCAGCATAGCAACGCTGAGGGCATGCTCGGCTGGCTGTTCAAGCTGTCCGGCCTGTGGGCCGGCCGCGAGGGTTCGCTGCTGTTCTGGGCGTGGCTTATCAGCGTGTTCAACTCCGTGGTGGCCATCCGCGATCTGAAAAGCCCGCGCAAGCTGGATTCCATGGCCCTTATGGTGTCGCAGCTGGTGCTGGCGGCGTTCGTGGGCGTGCTGCTGTTCAGCGAGAGCAACATGCCGTTCACGGTCACGCCGCAGAAGTACTACAACGCCGACGGCTCACTGACCAATGCCGCCAGCATGCTGGGCATGAACTCTCTGTTGGAGCATTGGGCCATGGCCATCCATCCGCCCACCTTGTTCGTGGGCTATGCGGGTCTGACCATCCCGTTCGCCTATGCCATCGCCGCGCTCATCGTGAACGACCCGTCCAGGGAATGGGTGGTGCGCAGCCAGCGCTATGCCCTGTTCTCGTGGCTGTTCCTGGGCATCGGCATCGGCCTTGGCGCCGTGTGGGCCTACGTGGTGCTCGGCTGGGGCGGCTATTGGGGCTGGGACGCCGTGGAAAACGCCAGCTTGCTGTCGTGGCTGGTGGGCGTGGCGCTCATCCACAGCTTCACCGTGTACCGCCAGCGCGGAGCGTTTAAGCGTTGGAGCGTCATGTGCGCCTGCATCACGTTCGCGTTCGTCATCGTGGGCACGTTCATCTCCCGTTCGGGCTTGGTGCAGTCCGTGCACGCCTTCGAGGGCGACCCGGTGTCGCTCGTGCTGTTCGGCGCGCTCATCGTCGTGGCGCTGCTGGCCGGCGTCGTGGGCCTGGTCGTTCGCTGGAAGAGCTTCGGCCCGGCAGCCGATGGCTCCGACGAGGTGGAGAACCTGCTGTCCAAGGAAGGCGCCTACTACTTCAACAACGTCATCATGGTGGTGTTCGCCACGCTGCTGGCGTACCTGACCGTGTCCTCGGCGTTGCCTGGGTTCCTGCCGTTCGGCGGCCAGACCGTGTCCTCGGGCACGTTCAATGCCATCGCCCGCCCGCTGGGCGTGGTGTACCTGGCCATCCTTGCGGTGTGCCCGCTGCTGGTCTGGGGCAAGACGCTGCGCTCGAAGTTCTTGAAGCAGGCGCGCATCCCCGCCATCTGCGCGCTGGTCCTGTTCGCGGTGCTGGCGGTGTATTGGGCCACGTACCTGGTGCCCAGCTACAACGGCATCATCGCGGCGGGCGGCACCGCCGCCGAGGAGCTGGCAAGCGACGGCCCTGCTTGGTACTACAACGGCCTTGCGCTCGTGGGCTTCTTCGTGGTCAGCATGTTGCTGTTCAACTCGTTGTTCATGCTGGGGCGCATCGTGCGCTCGTACAAGGAGTCGCATAGCTGCGGCGCTGCGGCGGCCTTCGGCGGCTGCCTGCGCAACCGCCCTGCAAGCTTCGGCGGCTTCCTCTCGCACGCGGCCATGGCCGTCATCCTGGTCGGCTTGATCGGCTCGTCGATGTACGTGACGGAGAAGGTCGCCTATATCGGCTATGACGAGGCGACCGACACCGCTTCGGAGAGCTTCCAGATCAAGGACTACACGCTTGAGTACGTGTCCAACTCCGTGACCGAGGTGAACAACGGCGACGTCATCATGTACACCGTGAACTACGATGCCTACAAGGACGGCGCCTTCATCGGCCAGGTTAGCCCGAGCGTGCAGCTGGCACAGAAGACCCAGCAGCAGAAGCTGGTCGCCAGCGTCATCTCGCTGCCCACCGAGGATCTGTTCGTGGTGTACCGCGGCGTGAACAACGACGGCGCGTTCTCCATGGATGTGCGGGTCAATCCGCTCATCTCGCTGGTGTGGGCGGGCTTCGGGCTGCTTATGATCGGCGTGTGCGTGGCCACGGCGGGCCGCAGGCGCGCCAGCCGCAAGCTCACCGACGCGCAGCGTGTCGCCGCCGATGAAGCATCGGGCGAATCGGCTTCGGGCGCGGCATAGGCCCCGAAGCCGACGCGGCCGCTCGCGCGGCGATCGTCATTTGCGTTAGACTGGCGTGCAAAGCGCTCGCACGCATCCAAGATGCAGGGGAAGGGGGGCCGATGGAGGAAACGGCTGCCATCAGGACAAGGAAGCTGTCGAAGGTGTTCGGCACGCGCAAGGCGGTGGACAAGGTGTCCATCGAGGTTCCGCAGGGGGCGTTCCTTTCCATATTCGGCCCCAACGGCGCCGGTAAGACCACGCTGCTGCGCATGCTGTCCACGTTGACGCGCCCGACCGACGGCTCGGCGAGCCTTATGGGCATCGACCTGCGGGAAGACCCCGAAGCGGCACGCGGGCGGATCGGGCTGATCTCGCATAACGCCATGCTCTATCCCGACCTTACCGCCGAGCAGAACCTGCTTCTGTATGCGAAGCTCTACGGTCTGGCCGATCCGCAGGCGCGCGTGATGGAGCTGCTCGAGGCAGTCGAGCTGAAGCACCGCCGCCTTGACGTGGTGCGCACGTTCTCGCGCGGCATGACGCAGCGCCTGTCCATCGCCCGCGCCCTTATCCACGACCCCGACGTGGTGTTTTTGGACGAGCCGTATTCCGGCCTGGATCCGCACGCCGTGGACATCTTCGACCAGCTGATCGAGAAGCAGCGCGAGGGCCGAACCTTCGTCATGGTGAGCCATGACCTGCACAAGGGCTTCGACATGTGCACGCATGCGCTGGTGCTGGCGCGCGGGCGCGTGGTGACGTTCGGGGCGAAGGACCAGCTCGATTTCGACGAGTTCTCCGAGCTGTACCGCTCCACGGTGGGAATGGGGGTGTCGTAAATGGCGCGCAAGCCAAGCATGGGCGCCGACCGGGCGCGAGCCGGCCGGGTGGCGCTGAGCGTGCCGAGCACGTTCGCCCAGTATAAGACCTTGCTAGCCAAGGACCTGCAGCAGGAGTTCCGCACCAAGGAGATGCTCACGTCCATGGGCATCTACGCGTTGCTCGTGCTCATCGTCTACGGCGCGGCGCTTGGGCAGACGGCGCAGGCGACCGACGTGCTGCAGCTGTCCGGCGGCCTTCTGTGGGCGCTTATCGTGTTCACGTCGCTGTTGGGCCTGAACCGGTCGTTCAACCACGAGAAGGAACAGGGCTGCATGGAGGGCATCCTGCTCGTGCCCATGGACCGCAGCGTGATCTTTCTGGCGAAGGCAACCTCGAACCTGCTGTTCCTGCTGGTGGTCGAGGTGATCGCCGTGCCGCTGTTCTGGTTCTTCTTCCTGACCACCGCCCAGCCCGGTCCCGACTTCATGCTCATGGCGGTGCCGCTTGCGGTGGGCACCATGGGCATGGCGGGCATCGGCACGCTGCTGTCCACCATCACCGTGAACACGCGCGGCAAAGACGTCATGCTCGCCGTGCTGTTCGTGCCGCTGATCTTCCCGCTGCTTTACGCATGCGCGTCGGCAACCACCGCCGTGGTGGTGGGCGCCGAGGGGTATCTCGACGTGTTCACGCAGTCGATGGCGCTTGCCGGCGGCTATGACGTCATCATGCTGCTGGTCAGCTGGGTTCTGTACGATTTCGTTATCTCCGCATAGCTTTCAACCTGCGATCTTCATAAGGAAAGGAAACCAATGACGAACAAACCGGTGAAGCTGCCCGAGGCGGGGCAGTGGCCCGATAAGGTGGCGCCGTGGGCGCTGCTGGCGGGCATCGTGCTCTCCACGCTGGGCTTTCTCATGGCGTTTCTGTACGCCGGGCCCGTCAACGGCGCCGCTGTCGACGGCGTGGAGCTGATCGGTGGGCAGATGGTGGCCAACAAGCTGCTGCTGTCCCAGAAGATCTTCTACTTCCATATGCCGGTGGCCCTGGTGTCGTTCTGCGCGCTGGCGTTCGCGTGCTATTACTCCGTGCGCTTCCTGGCTACCAAAAACCAGCGCTTCGACACGTGCGCGAAGGTATGCATGGAGATCTCGCTCGTGTTCGTCGTCTGCACCATGATCACGGGCGATCTGTGGGAGCGCTTCGAGTGGGGCGTGTGGTGGACGTGGGAGCCGCGCCTGACTACCTACCTCATCCTCATGCTCATCGTCATCGCGTACTTCGTGCTGCGCAACGCCATCGACGAGCCTGAACGTCGCGGCGTGTACGCCGCCGTCATCGGCATCATCGCCATGGTGGACGTGCCCATCTGCTTCATGGTCACGCGTCTTATCCCCTCGGGCGTGCATCCCGTGGTGCTGCGCGAGGGCGGCATGTCCGGCGATATGGGCCTGACCGTGGCAGTGTGTTTGGCGGGCCTTATGCTCGTTGGGTTCGCGCTGTACCGTTTCCGCTTCCGCCAGGTCCGCCTGCAGGAGCGTCTGCAGGCCCTCAAAGACGAGGTGGAGGTTTTGGAGGAGCGGCGCTAGGCGAAAGCCGGGCGAGCCCCGTTACCTGTTAGCAAACGTTCGCGCCCCAGGGGCGCTTGATCGAAGGAGCATCCCATGAATCCCGTACTTGCCGACATCTACAGCACCGTCATCCCGTCCATGCCGTTCATCATCGCAGCCTATGCGCTTATGTGGGCCGTGCTGCTCATCTACGTGTTCGTTTCCATCAGCGGCTTGAAGAAGGCCGAGAAGCAGATCGCCGTGCTTGAAGAGGCTGTGGCGGAACTGAAGGGCGAATAGCCTGCGTGCTACAATTGCCGAAGCGAATCGACGAAGCGCCGCGTCTCGCGGCGCTTCGCGTCTATTCCCCCGAAGAAAGGTAAACCTTATATGAAGGCTATCATCCCCGCCGCCGGCCTCGGCTCGCGCTTCCTGCCGGCCACGAAGGCCCAGCCCAAGGAAATGCTTCTCGTCGTGGACCGTCCCGTCATCCAGTACATCGTGGAAGAGGGCCTGGCATCGGCTGCCGACGAGGTGGTCATCGTGAACAGCCGCGAGAAGAAGTCCATCGAGGAGCACTTCTCGCCGAACCCCGAGCTGGTGTCCATGCTGCGCGAGCGCGGCAAGGACAAGTACGCCGACGCCGTGGAGCATGCCGGCAACCTTAACGTCAGCTACGTGTATCAGGACGAGCCGCTGGGCTTGGGCCACGCCGTGCACTGCGCTGCCGAGAAGACGGGCGACGAGCCGTTCTACGTGCTGCTCGGCGACGTCCTGGTCCCCGACAACAACATGCTGCCCGCCATGCAGAAGGTCTCCGACGAGCACAACGGCGCCTCGGTCATCGCCGTCATGCCCGTGCCCGATGACCAGGTCAACCGCTTCGGTGTCATCGCCGGTTCCGCCATCTCCGATGATGTGTGGAAGATCGACAGCCTGGTGGAGAAGCCTGCGCTCGAGGATGCGCCCTCCAACCTGGCCGTGTTTGGCCGCTACCTGCTGTCCGCGCGCGTGATGGAGCTTCTGGCTGAGGCCAAGCCCACCGTCGGCGGCGAGATCCAGCTGACCGACGCGCTGGACGCGGTGCTCAAGGAGGAGGAGATGTACGCGCTCGTCATCGATCCGCAGGACGGTTTCGACACCGGCACCGTGGAGAGCTGGCTGGAGACGAACAACATCCTGTTCGAGCGCAAATATGGCAAGAAGGCCTAAGGTCTTCGGCGAAAACCTGAAACGGCTGGGCCGCCTGGTGATGCACCGGGCGGCTTTTTCGTTGTCAGGGGAGGGGCTTCGGGAAAACGTCCGAAAAAAGGAGCGGCCCCGGCAGGAAGGGGAACCTGCCGGGGCCATTAAGGAGGGGATATACGGCGCCGGTTCGTTGGCGCCGATTAACTGCTTTTAAGGAGAAAGCAGAGCGACGGAGGAAGGAGGGGAACCTTTCCGTTCGCTGATACGCAGTATAGCCATCGACGTTGAAGGCGTTATGGCAGCGGCTTGCGCATTTTGTGAAGCAACCTGCGTTCTCGTTACAAGTTGGTGAACAACGGGGTGCGACAGGCTTATCCGATGGTAAAAGGCGGGGCTCGTCAGGGTGGGATGTCGGCGCCCCGGCAGGTAAGGCGGCTTGCATGGATGCGGTCCGATATGATCTTCCGTTAGCGATGTTGCGCGGAGACCGGCTTCTCAGCGGCGCGCTTTCGTATGTTGACGGTTTTTGCCCAAGAAAAGGGATGGGCCGCAAGTGAAAAGGGGGAAACTTGCGGCCCGAAAGGAGGGGAGGAACGATGCTTTAGCATCGCGATCTGCTATGGGGAGCAGACAAGCGGTGGAAAGGGGATGTCCCGCTTGCAAGGCTTACTATACCGGCCGATGTTGAAGCGGGCGTGTCCGGGGAGTGGCTTTGGGGTGATGCGCTCGTGAACGGAATGTGAATGCCCAGGAGACGCCGTTACCGTTCCGTTGCCAAGCAGATGGGAACAAGGTGGTAAAACAGCGGTTTCCCCTGATGAAAGCCAATGTTCTCTTCCTGTAACCTTATGGAGCGCGGGTGTGGGCGGCGCTTGTGTGCCTGCGATGCCCCTTTGCCTGGCTCCTTGGGCCCTTTGGTATCATGTTCAGGTCGAAAGGAAACATCCATGCCTGATATCCAGCTGCGGTTCCACCGCGATATGCTCGTGCTGTCCAGCCCCATCGCCCCTGTGCTCGCGCGCCAAGGGTTCGAGCTCGACGGCGATGTGGAATATGCCACGCTTATGGAGCCGGAGGCCGTCGAGGACGCCCTTCGCCTGAACCTTATGGCGGGCGTGCAGTGCCTTGTCACCGAAACGGCCGGCATGACCCCGGCGCGCCTGGCGCATCGGGGCATGGCCGAGCGCCTGCCCGAGCTTGCCCGCGCCGCTGTCTCATGCGCCGCGAAGCTGCGCCCCCAGCATGTGCTGGTCGAGCTTGGGCCGTGCGGTCTGCCGCTCGATGCGTCCAGCAAAGCGTCGCTCAACGAGAACCGCGACCAGTACGCTCGCGCGGCGCGCGCCTTCGAGGGGCTTTCCCTTGACGGCTTCTTCTTGAACGGATTCTCCAGCCCAAGCGACCTGAAGTGCGCGCTTATGGGTTTGCGCCAGGTCAGCGGCCTGCCCGTGTTCGCTTCCGTGAACGTGGGCGTCGACGGCATGCTGGCAGACGGCCGCCACGGCTTCGATGAGGCGCTCGATGTGATGGCTGAGTTCGAGGCGAGCGTGGCAGGCTTTTGCACGCAGGCCCCCGTCGAGCGAGCCTGCGAGCTTGCGCGGCAGGCGGCGAAGCTGCCCTTGCCCGTGCTCGCGCAGCTCGACGTCGTGGAGCACAACCCCCGTCAGCGTCAGGCGACGCCGGAAAACCCGTACCATCGCCCCGACGTCATGATGGAGGCCGCCCAGCAGCTTCGGGCGGCCGGCGCGCAGTTCCTTCGCGCAACCGGCCAGGCCACGCCCGCCTATGCCGGCGCTCTGGTCGCGGCAACCGAAGGCCTCGATGCGCATCGACCCGACGTGGAGGCATAGCCGCTATGGCGAAGTTCGCGACGAACACGCGTCGCAGCGAACACTACGGCCAGCTGCAGCGCGTCGTCGATTCGGTGTTCGCCGACGGCGGGAAGTTCGTGCGGCGGCTTGACGTGGTCGTCACGGCCGAGTCGTTCGACCTGCCCGACGACCTCGACGAGATCATCGCCTTGTTGCCGCCGGGTACTTACACGCGTCAGCGTCTGTGCGATCAGCTGAACTCGGCTATCGGCGGGCATGCCTGGGGCCAGGTGTACGGTACCGTGGAATAACGGTTCTTGCGGGGCCGCGTCCCGGTTCGGGCGCGGCCCTGCGGTTTGAAGCGGGTCATCCCGCGGAAGGGGCTTTCCTTATATGGAGGATTTCGAGCACGGCATCATATCGGCGGTGGGCAGCGCATGGCTGGGCACGCTCATAACCGCCGTAGTCATCATCGTGATCACGGCGGTGGTCGGGCATCTGCTCACGAAGTTCCTGCGCCGCGTGCTCAACTATTCCGACGAGCTGCCTTCGTCGTCGATCTTCATCAACATCGGACGCGCCATCGTGTGGGTGGTGGGCGGATCGGTGGTGCTGTCCACGTGCTTCGGCGTGGACGTGTCGGCGGCTATCGCGGCGCTGGGCATCGGAGGTATCGCCATCTCGCTGGGCTTCCAGGACACCATCTCCAACCTCATCGGCGGTGTGCAGGTCAGCTTGCTGCGCATCGTATCGCCGGGCGACAACATCTCGGTCGGCGGCGCTGCGGGCGTTGTGAAGGACGTGAACTGGCGCCATACCACCATCACCAACTCCAAGGGCGAGATGGTGGTCATCCCCAACTCCATCATCAACAAGACGTCGCTCGTGCACCTGCCTCCTACGGGCAAGGTGACGCTGTCTCTGGTGGTGGAAGGCGGCGGCGAGGATCTTGACGAGCGGGCCGGGCGCATCGAGCAGGCGGCGCTCGCCGCGGCGCGCCGGGTGGGCGCGGTGGAAGCGGCCCCGCGTCTGTGGTTCACCGAGGTGGTCGACGTCGGTTTCGCCGGGTCGCTCATCTTCACCATGGCAAGCGGCGATGACGCCACGCCGGCGAAGGACGCCGTGCTGCGCGCCATTGCGCCGCTGACCAGGCAATAATCGGATATCGCATACGAATGGGCCGAGGGTTTCGGAGGCGGTTGCTTCCGGGACCCTCGGCTTTTTTGCGTTATAGCGGGTTGTGCTCGCTTGCTTCGGCGTGGTTCGGTTGCCTTGGCGGCATGCAGCTCCTTCCCCTGTCTACGCACGAGGCTCCCGAGCGCCTTGCTTCCCTTCGCGTTGTCCGCGCGACAGGCTCGGGTAAAGCGTTCGCCGCGAAACAAGCGCTTTGTAAAGCGCTCCGGCCCGGCTTGTAAGCCGCACGTAAAACCTTGTCACACTTCGGTCATGGACCGCGCTTGCGGCCGTGCTCTGGCCGATGGTGCGCGTATCATCCTCACCTGCAAGCTCGTTTTGCATGAGAAGACATCCGAAGGGAGTACACGTACTATGCAGGGTTCTTACATCAGCCGCCGCAGCTTCATCGGCATCGCCGGCATGTCCGCGCTGGCCGTCGCCGGTTTCGGTCTGGCAGGTTGCTCGGGTTCCAACGGCGGCTCCGCCGAGTCCGGCAACGCCGCCTCCGGTAAGAAGGCGCTTTCCGGCACCATCACGGCGGTGGGCTCCACCGCGCTGCAGCCGCTGTGCGAGGCGGCCGCGGAGCGGTTTATGCAGGAGAACCCCGGCGTCCAGATCACCGTTCAGGGCGGCGGTTCCGGTCAGGGCGTCACGCAGATCGCGCAGGGCGCCGTGCAAATCGGCAACTCCGACGTGTTCGCCGAGTCCAAGCTGAAGGATTCCTCCGACATCTCCAAGATCGCCGATAACAAGGTGTGCATCGTCGGCATGGCCCCGATCGTCAACGCCGACGTGGCCATCGACGACATCAAGCTCGAGGACCTGAAGAAGATCTTCACGGGCGAGATCGCCAACTGGAGCGAGGTCGGCGGCGCCGACGCTCCGATCACCGTCATCAACCGCGCTTCCGGTTCCGGCACGCGCGCCACGTTCGAGGACGTCGTCCTGGCCGGCACGAAGGTGCCTGATTCCTTCAAGCCGCAGGAGCAGGATTCCTCGGGCACTGCCGCCAAGATGGTCGCCAGCACCCCCGGCGCCATCTCCTACGTGGCGTTCTCCTACTTCGACAGCAGCTTCAAGGCCCTCAAGGTCGACGGCGTGGAACCGGACGCGCAAAACGTCGAGGACAACTCCTGGAAGATCTGGTCCTACGAGCACATGTACACCGCTGCCAGCCCCGATGAGGCCACGAAGGCGTTCCTGGAGTACATGATGGGCGAAGAGGTGCAGGGCGGCCTGGTGGAGCAGCAGGGCTATATCCCCATGTCCGGCATGAAGGTGGAGAAGGACGCTTCCGGCAAGGTGTCCAACAAGTAGGTTCGCCGTACCCGCATCGAGTCAACGAGTTTCGAAAGGAGACGCGCGCATATGGCCTTGATGGCGAAAGCACGCGTCGAGCGGGTCGGTCGGGGCGCCACGGGCGCGTGCATCGCGCTCGTGGCGCTTCTTGTCGTCACGCTTGTCGCCATGGTCGCCGGACGCGGTATCGCAACGTTTACCGCCGACGGCATCGACCTCGGTTCGTTTTTGACGGGAACCACGTGGAACCCGCATCAGGAGGACGCGAGCGGCATGCCCACGGTGGGCGCGCTTCCCATGATCGCGGGCTCGTTCTCCGTCACGTTGCTGTCGACGTTGTTCGCGCTGCCCATCGCGTTCGGCAGCGCCATCTTCGTGGTGGAGGTGGCCCCGCGTTTCGGCCGTCGCGTGTTCCAGCCGCTTTTGGAGCTTTTGGTGGGCATCCCGTCGGTGGTTTACGGCCTTATCGGCTTGACGGTCATCGTGGCCTGGGTGCGCGATGCGGCTGCCGCCATGGGCCAGACTATCACCGGTTTCGGCATCTTCTCGAGCGCCGTGGTGCTTGCCATCATGATCTTGCCGACCATCACCAGCCTGTCCATCGACGCGTTGGCCGCCGTGCCGCACGAGTATCGCGAGGGCAGCTATGCGCTGGGATGCACGCGTTGGCAGACCATTTGGAACGTGGTGCTCAAAAGCGCTGCGCCGTCGCTGATGACGGCGGTCATCCTGGGCATGACGCGCGCCTTCGGCGAGGCATTGGCGGTGCAGATGGTCGTCGGCAACGCCATCCAGATGCCTTCCGGCCTGTTCACGCCCGCTTCCACGCTGACCAGCGTGCTGACCATGGGCATGGGCAACGAGGCCATGGGCACGGTGTACAACGACGTGCTGTGGTCGCTGGCCCTGCTGCTGTTGGCCATGTCGCTCGTGTTCATCATGATCATCCACCTCATCGGGCATAAGGGGGCGGCGAAACGTGGCTAGCTTCGATATGTCGGCGCACGTGCGCCGCATCAACCGGCAGGACCGCATCGCCACCGGCGTTCTGGTGGGCATCGCGGCCTTCGTCATGCTCATGCTCGCGGCCATCGTGATCTACATCCTGGTGGCGGGCGCGCCGAAGCTGTTCGACCTGAACTTCCTCACGGGCAAGCCTCAGCAGTTCAAGGAAGGCGGCGGCATCGGTCCCGAGCTGTTCAACAGCTTCTACCTCCTGATCCTGACGCTGCTCATCAGCGTGCCGCTTTCCCTGGGCGCGGCCATCTTCCTGTCGCAGTATGCGCCCGACAACGCGGCCACGGCGATCGCGAAGACCGCCATCGAGACGCTGTCCAGCCTGCCGTCGGTGGTCGTGGGCCTGTTCGGCTTCTTGTTCTTCGTGCTGTACATGGGCTGGGGCTTCTCCATCATCGCCGGTGCGGTGGCGCTGACCATGTTCAACATCCCCATCCTGGTGCGCGTCATCCAGCAGGCGCTCGAGGACGTGCCGCGCAGCCAGCGCGATGCGGGCCTTGCGATGGGTCTGACGCGTTGGGAAACCACCATCCACGTGCTGCTTCCCGCCGCCATGCCCGCCATCGTCACCGGTGTGGTGCTTTCCGCGGGCCGCGTGTTCGGCGAGGCCGCGGCGCTGATCTTCACGGCGGGCCAGTCCGCCCCGGTGCTCGACTTCACGTGCCTGGACTTCTCCAGCCCGTCGTGCCCGTGGAACGTGTTCCGCCCGGCCGAGACCCTTGCGGTGCATATCTGGAAGATCAACAGCGAGGGCGTCGTGCCCGACCTGACGGCCATCTCCAACGGCACCGCGGCGGTGCTCATGGTGTGCATCCTGGCGTTCAATATCCTGGCACGCGTGATCGGCAAGTATCTGGAAAGGAGGCTGACCAGCGAATGAGCAGGGAAAACGAATCGGTAGGCGCTTGTGCACCTCAGGCAGGCGACGGTCGGCCCGACGGTGGGACGCTTCTGAGCGCGCGCGATCTGACCGTATGCTATGGGAGCAACGAGGCCCTGCATCCCACGTCGCTCGACTTCGCAGCGGGGCAGGTGACGGCGCTGATCGGCCCGTCCGGTTGCGGCAAGTCCACGTTTCTGCGCTGCCTCAACCTTATGAATCGCGAGATCCCCAAGTGCAAGATCGGCGGCGAGGTGCTCTACCACGGCCGCAACATCAACACGCGCAAGGAGAACCTGTTCGAGCTGCGCAAATCCATCGGCATGGTGTTCCAACAGCCTACGCCGTTCCGCAAGTCCATCCGCGACAACATCCTGTTCGCCCCCAAGCGTCACGGTTTGGTGAGCGGCAAGGAGGATTGCGATGCGCTGGTGGAGCAGAGCCTGCGCGCCGGCGCGCTATGGGACGAGGTGCGCGACAAGCTCGACGAAAGCGCCTATGCCCTTTCCGGCGGCCAGCAGCAGCGCCTGTGCATCGCCCGCACGCTTGCCATGCATCCCGACGTGGTGCTGTTCGACGAGCCATGCAGCGCGCTTGACCCCATCTCCACCTTCACGGTGGAGGAGACCATCCGCTCCATCGCCGAGTCGGGCATCTGCGCCATCATCGTGACGCACAACATGGAGCAGGCGACGCGCGTTTCCGACAACACGGCGTTTTTCTACGTGGGCGATATGGTGGAGACCGGCCCCACCAAGCGCCTGTTTAGCCAGCCGGAGGATAAGCGTTTGCAAGACTATCTGACGGGAAGGTTCGGCTGATCATATGACCGATTTCGAAAACGAGCAGGGCGCGGCGGTGCGCGATGCGGGCGCCCAGGTCGACGAGCCCATGATCTCCATCCGCGATTTCAACCTGTGGTACGGCGATTTCCAGGCGCTTAAGGGGGTAACGCTCGACATCCCGAAGAACCGCGCCACCGCGTTCATCGGGCCTTCCGGCTGCGGCAAGTCAACGCTGCTGCGTACCTTCAACCGCATGTGCGACTTCGTTCCCACCGTGCGCACCGAAGGCGTCATCGAGGTGGCAGGGCGCGATATCTTCAGCGGCGATGCCAACGAGCTGCGCGTGAGGGTGGGCATGGTGTTCCAGCACCCCAACCCGTTCCCCATGTCCATCCGCGACAACATCCTGTACGGACCGCGCCGCATGCGCAGGCTCGGGCGCGCCGAGGCCGACGAGCTGGTGGAGAGGTGCCTGCGCGATGCCGGCCTGTGGGACGAGGTGCGCGATAAGCTGGGCCAATCGGGCCTGGGGCTTTCCGGTGGCCAGCAGCAGCGCCTGTGCATCGCGCGCGCTTTGGCCACGCAGCCCGAGGTGTTGCTCATGGATGAGCCCACGAGCGCTCTCGACCCCATCTCCACGGCGCTCGTCGAGGAGCTGATGGTGCAGCTTGCCCGCGAGCGAACCGTGGTGGTGGTCACGCATAACATGCAGCAGGCCACGCGCGTGGCCGACAAGACGGCCTTCTTCTACCTGGGAGAGCTGGTGGAATCCGGGCCGACCAAGCAGCTGTTCGGCAGCCCCGTGCAGCAGAAGACGAAAGACTACCTGACAGGAAGGTTCAGCTGATGAAGACCCGTACCCGTTATATCAACAAGCTGGAGGAGCTGGGGGCGCTGGTTAATCAGCTGTCCGAGAAGACGGTGCTAGATGTTCGGGCCTCGGGCCGGGCGCTTGCCGGCGACGCCGATGCCGCCGAAAGCGTGCTTTCCGGCAGCAAGGCGGCGCGCAGGCTGCGCGAGGCCATCGAGGACGGCTGCCTTGACATCATGCTCATGCAGCAACCGCTGGTGGCCGATGATCTGCGGGAAGTGACCGGCGCGTTTCGCCTGGTCAGCGACTTGGCGCATATCGACGAGATGACGCGCGACGTTGCGTACCTCTCCCAGCAGCTTACGCCGAAGGCCGTCTCTCACCTGCAGGGTGAGTTCGCCGAGGCCACCGACAAGGTGTCGAACATGGTCTCGCTTGCCACGAAGGCGTTCTCCCAGGCAGATGCCGCGCTTGCCCAGCGCGTGTTCGCCATGGACGACGGGGTGGACGAGCTGTACGACCGCTGCGAGCAGGTGGTGGTCGATCTGATCCGCAGCGAGACGCAGGGCGCCAGCCATCTGCCCGAGCTGCTTATGGTGGCGAAGTATTTCGAGCGCATGGGCGACGATGCCGAGCGCATTGCCGGTTGGGCAG